>Ga0116227_10004244_pt1 | contig 31195 bp, 19 predicted proteins | sample S1TSphgellanicum_FD_89693 | JGI IMG/M metagenome (GOLD analysis project Ga0116227, IMG submission 89693) | Host-associated microbial communities from peat moss isolated from Minnesota, USA - S1T2_Fb - Sphagnum magellanicum MG | ecosystem: Host-associated > Plants > Peat moss > Unclassified... | reverse complement strand
CATGTATGGGACTCTCCTCTTTTTTTGTGGCTGATTCTGCGGTTTGCTGGCAGATCCAAAAAATGGCCCATCTTTACTTCATTTGTTCCCATTTAGAACTGGTGCCAGAGTGAACATCTTGCTCAGTTCAAGCAGCCTATGACCACAGTACTAATACAGAGAGAAAGAACAAAAGTGGCAGAGAAATCTATTTTTCTGCTCCCTCTATGCATACGCACCTTGAATATTCCTGAAGCAAATGCAGAAAAATTTCTGCTTCCATGTCCTCCGTAGAGAAGGTGATGGAGCAAGGGACTTGAAGCTTCCTCCTCACTTGCAATAGCACATCTCGATAAGTTGGTCTCCGACCACTGCCAGACACATACCTTATGAGCGATACCATCTATAAGGCACAAAAGCATAACTGAGATTCAAAAGAGATGGTAGTTACCTAAGGGTGGCTTTGGCATCAGCAGCTAGAAACAGGAAGCGAGACTCCAAGCGGTCCATCAATGCATCGCGCCCACCATGCTGCTGCTCATTCATGGCCTCTTCAATGCTCCCCCTGTTTGACCCATCCCCTGGTGCCACTGATTTGAGCAGTGGGCTCAACAGACTGTCCACCAGCAAATCACCAACAAATCAGCAAGACTAACAAAATACCAGCAGTGGATGGAAAAAGAAAACCCACATTTTAAACAGATGCCAGGGGGCCATAAAGCAGAAGGAACAACTTTCACAACCTCCAAAGCTAGGTTCTTATAACAGAACAATCCTCTTTCCACACCAAATGAGGGAACCTTGAGAAACTTGAACCAAAGGCAAAATGGGGTTACCTCTTGCCATAAAGAATGTTGCAGAGGTCAGAAAGTTCAGCATCACTGGCCAATTCCAGTACCATGTGGAGCTCTGGATCAAATGCAGCTGCAGTAATGAACAATTTCAACTGAGGAAATGGAAACAGTTTGCATCCACAAAAGAAAAAACATAAACAAGTCTCACTAAACTCAGCAAAATAATCTACTTTAGTCTGGGTACAAACACTGACTCAAGTTTTGTGGCATGATTGTGACAGGAATTCCTCTTCCAGAGAGCAAAGAACTAGCAAAATTCCACAAACTCTCAAATAATTCTCTCTACATTTTGGCCCACTCCACCTCCCTTCACATAGCAGGATCCTAGAGAGCTTAGGTTACCTGACACAGCACCCATGCCTGAAGGCTTTGCTCCTCGAGCACAAATATGCTGCATTTGTGGCTTGATCTCTCCATTGTAGAGTCTCAGTTTCACTCCAAATAGGCTGCTCTGCAATTGATTGAATTTCTTTGCATCTTTGCAGTTCTGCTGCATACAGCATATATCAGGTTCCGATTCAAATGGAAACATATTGTTGGGTCCACAACCACTTGCATGACTATAAACCCTAACCAATGCGCACATGAAATGCTGCTAATCTGGTATTACATTGACAGCCGGAAGCTGGGGAAAAAAAATAGATACTTGAATTAATCAATTCATCGCCAGAGCTTCGCGTCTCCCACCTCAACAGACTTGTCTACAACCGAAATCTCTAAAAAAATCATAAACAAAAGAAATTCGAGACAGTTTCATTATGCGACGAAAGCCGTAACGAGTTTCCGAAGAAGCGCGGAGTCACGGACCTGGGACACGGCCGGAATGCAGGACTGCCGCACCGGAAGACGCCAGATGACGAATTGAGAATGGGCGGCGGCTACGGTCCAAGGCGAAGAGGGTTGGTCGAGGAGCAGCAGGCCGCGGCCATCAAGATGATGATGTCCGGGAGGCAGCGGCGGGGGCGGCGAACCCCCGAGTGCTTGCAAATTATGAGAGCGCATCGTGCAGGCCGCACCCGCATGCCCCGAAGCTCGCCACTTACTCGTGTCCTATGACTGCATTACTCCTCTGTTGGATTTTGAATGGAAGGCACTTTGCATTCTCATTGTGCTCGGAGCTCAGTGGCGATGGCGGACTCGGCGAAAGGAGAGAGACGACCTAAATTCTTTTACACAAACACTCCTTCTTTCTGTCAATAAAACTTGCTCCTCCTTGCTCTGACAACACGGCCAAAAGGTAAATTTGTATTTTCTTTCCCTACCCTGTTTTCTTTCCCCTTTTGAAGGAAGGAAGGCCCACGGAGAAAAACGAATGGCAGAGCGACTCCGGTTTCCAAGACCATGAACTTTTTTGCATTAGAGAATCTACTTGCAAAAAAAATGCACTAATCTTCCACTGTTTTTTCGTTCTTCTTTGCATTAGAAAATCTACTTGCGAAAAAGCCCTAAACCCTAAACCCTTCCACTGTTCTTTTCCCTCTTCTTCTTCTTCTTCTTCTTCTTCCTCTTCTCCTTTCTGACGTTTCTTCTTCTTCTCTCTCTTCCTTTTTCCTTATGTTGGTGGCAATTGTACACATCTTATCTACTGACAAGGCCAACAACATGATGTTCTGAGAACCCCAAAAAGGGACCTAGATAAATTCTTCTTGCAGCTTTTTATTGCAAGTTCCTTTGAAAAATTGGGGGAGAAATCTTAATCCAAGGGATCTCCCATGCAACAACCCAAATGAACAATTTTCTCTGCAACTTTGCCGAAGTTGTGTGATATACAATTTTTCTGAGCCCAGAAAACAGTGAATTCTGGGTTGCCGTCGAATAATGTCTCAGCTAGCTTCTGGATGCATGACTTGCGTGGAAATGACTTTTTGGCAGGGATTCGGTGCAATGTATAATGTGGTAACCAATAACCTTGGGTACCTATGTCATGAAAGTAACTTGATTCTATGGAGTCTGTCCAGGTTTAGCACCAACCTTACAGTAAACACATTCTTGCAGAGTTGTATGCTTGGAGCCATCACACTTCATGGGTCTTGAGGAAAAGTGTGGATTATCATACGCTCCAATCTTGCCTTCTCTTTGTTTAAAGCAAATTTACATATACAATTTCACACCATTTGGTGCTCTCATTCTGGAAGTACCATTTCTCTGATAGGTATATAATCCAATAAGAAAACGCAAACATCAAGGTGCGCACTTGATGCCCCATGTTTTTTATCTGCTCATGTGACCATCCTCTTGATGTTCTGAAAGATCTGGGTCATACTGGGGTGTACATAGCTGTGTCCTCAATTCAGTGAATCTTGTTTTCACACATTGTCATCTGTCATCCAAGTTCGGTCAACTGATCTGAATGAACTGTGATTTGTTTGCGTTGTTTGGTACAGAAGCTGCAAAACTTTGTGGATGTCACCAATTGGCATATCAGTAGTGATAGTTCCTTGCTGCCCAACTGCACAGCAGCTGGCCCCCCTGCACATCAGCAGCATTGAGCATATCACAGCCCCCACCCCCAAAAAGCAAGAGCAATCAATTTCCATGCTAGCTAGTATGCATCCAGAATCCATACAATAGTATGGAAACTTCATTGGACCACTGACAAGCAACTCACTGAAACATGGTTTACCTGAGACAAACAAAAGCAGCAGCAACTACAAAAACCATTTGATGCTTGTTCTAGAAAATGGATCAATCAAGTGCATGACAAGGGACCAAGATTGGGTTTAGGGTTTAGGGTTTAGTGTTTTCTTGATGGCTATCAACATCAAAGGGACAATTGCACTGTTCCAAGAAATGGTAATGTTGTCAATCGTCCCACCCACCAAGAAGATTAGAAGCAGATTGTTTGGCTACCCAAAAATTAATTACTGCAACTAGGTAGCAGTACACTAGATTGTTGTGCTGACTGCCGACTCATATCAAGATTAGTGCTGCCTGATGTATGGGTAACAATGTCCACAATTCTTGAAAGAACACAAATGGAGTGTATTGAAGATTCTTTACCTGTGCTGGATTTCTTGGGAGCAAGATGTTTTGTGACTGAGGAGAAATCAGCTGTAGTGACTTTTTCTGCATTGATCCAAAATCACTGCATTTGTGAGCATTTTTATGAGCCAAGCTGATCGGCATGAGTGACAAGAGCACTCAGTTTGTAATTGGTACTTCCTACCATCTGAAAGGCATTCCTTTTTGCAGTGGATCCATGAGCCTCACAAATAGTACAATACCTGCCTTCGTTGCCTCTCACAACCCTAATTGTTGCTCAAGGGTATGTCTGCACCCACTCTTTCTTGCTTAGGTCCTTGAAACCTCTTCTTTGAATCCCATCATCTTCTGTCAAGGCACTCATCTTCTCCATACCCATTCTCACAATTTTCGCTTTCCACTCCATGGCAGTTTTGTTCTTCATGTCATTGTCACCTTCATGACCATAATCATCAATGACATCTCTGTCCAGAGCTGCACCACTGCTACTATCTACTGAGATGTTATGGTGCATCATCAACTGGAGTGACTCTGCTTGTGAGGGATTCTGATCTATTCTACCAAAACAGTAGAATCGAAATGCCAATCCCAAGCTTTTTCCACAATGGACAGTCCAGAATTCTTGAGCTCAGAAATCCAACTCCAGCTTCCAATGCCTGTGGGTTCCAAATTCTGTGATTTCTTGAGGATGATTTCTTCACTTCAGCTACAAAAAGATGGAACTATACTACACAGCAAAATCTCCCTGAAAATAAGAATAAATAAAAAAGAAGAAGAAAGTTTAGGGAAAGAGTTTCTCTACTTTTGAAAGAAAGACAGCTCTCCTCTGTGAACTTAAACCCTCCACAACTAAACACAAAAACCTGACAAATGTCACAGGAGCTCAAACCACACAACTTTCTTCTCAGTACAGCTAGCTCAACCCTACTTTCTATCAAAAGAAAATGCAACACTGAATCAATTCTGTGAAAACTTTATGACCCCAAAGAAACATGACTAACATGCCAACATTGTGCCACCCTCATCACCCTTCAAGGTCTAAAGATGAAGTAAACAAGGACATCTAGTTTTATTGAGGACTTTGAAATTGAGCTTTGATGTGTTCATACATATTGGAAATGGCCCCAACTTGCCTTTAGAATTAGCACCATGTTTTCTTTTTTGGGAGGTTACCGATCATGATCAAATGTAGCAAATGCAAGTTCATGTTTGTTCATGAAATCCTTGATTTGGGTGCATCACTATGTTTCATCCATAAATTTGTTTAGACAACATTGGGCAATGGTAGAAAGAAAAATCACATCCGTGCATGTCAAAGTCATTCATGCTTGAAGTCTTTCTTTAAAACTCATGACATATGAAATCAAAACATCAAAAATCATAATGACATCACACACTAGCAAGGTTATTTTCAATGTCATTCCTTCTCTTTCAAACCCCAATATCCTTATCTTAATTTATTTTACACAATCCATGTATGAATTGACACACACAAAATCTTCATTTTGAAATAGAGAAATGTGAGGCTCCCATTAAAAGTTGTTTGATGAAAATCACAATTATTGAAGTTGCATTCAAAGATGAGCATGAAAATAAATAAACTTAAATGGATGAATGCAAGAAAAGTTTATCATTTGCATAGGGAGGTGCAAAACACATTATTTATGTGAACAATGGGTTTTCATGCATGCTACAAAATGAGTAGATGTGTTTTTAATATGTTTTTCAAGGAAAAAAATAACCCTACAACATGGCAACACAAGAATCTTTCTTAATATCAAGATTAAAATAAAGTTTTCAAAAAGAGAACATCAACCATATGATTTCACAATTGATTCTAAAAAAGTTGTTGAACCCTCCATTGGATCCATTTACAACTTCACATCACACAATGATCTTGTTGCACCTTTGGGAACACATTATTAATAGAAATCTTTTGAAATTCCAAGTCTAATTGATGTCCCAATCCCATTTGTAGAAAAGGATGGTTTTTTTTTCAAATTGCATCCATTATTATGGGTTAAACAACAATTATTGTAAAAAATCTCTACCTTTCAACGTTGGTATTTAATTGTTTGGATCAACTAGGTCATGTGAAAGTGTACCTTAAAATTGACTATTGTGGTATTTATAAATTGCCATGTGAAACACATTACGATCATTTTATGTATGTTGTGATGGCTTTTGACCTTACAAATGCACATTTTATTTTTCAATGTTAATAGGTGATGTATGGTGTGAATGATTTTGAGGTTTGTTACATTGATAATGCTTTATATATTTCCTCCCCCAAAAAAAAAACATGAAAGTAAAAAAAGGTAATAGGAGTCGACATCAGTTTTTTGAACCGTTGCAATTAGTCATAACTAGTTGATGTGGCAACACAAGATTGGTCAAGAGGTTTGACACAATGTTAAACAATTTTTTTACATTGTTTCGTAATGTTGAAAGTATTAAGTTTTGATTTTTTAAATGTTAAAAAATATTTTATATTCATTGGATTACTTTCAAAGCTATTCAATTGTTAGATTGATATTTTAAAAAAGGCATATCACAAATACAACACACATTTTCAACATCTTTGTTTATAAAAATTACAAACATGTTAAATAAACATTGATTATAATAACATTGACTCTTTTACCACAACTACATTCATTATGTACAATAAATATATCTACAAAATAACCCTACCTTCAAGGCCCTCCTTTCACCCCAAACCTTGGTTTCAACTTCAAACGTTGTTATTCACAAAATGAATTTATTTTATTGAATCTAGGTATAAAATGATGGAACTCAATATTTAATGCACGAGATTTGAAAGTAATTATAATGATATTGCATACAACAACAATAAAGGCACCTGAGAAAAAAAGAGGGGGGATGAAATTTAAATTGCCATTGAATTTGGTGATAATTTGAATTTCACTTTTTGCATTTAATAACATTGTATTTTTTATTTTTTTAAATCACCCCATTTTATGACCAAACTTTGGATACAAATGTTATGCTTATTTTATTTTGCAAATATTTATAAGGGGTTTTCAAAAAGATGAAAAACATGGAACTTTATAACAAATTGGGAAAAAAATGAATTTTATTAAATGGAATAAAAATTTCGTAAATAAATTGTTTCATCTAATGGCATTTGTATGGATCATGAATTTAGACCATCATGTATTTGGATACCCCTTTTTTGTTCATGATGTTCAATGTTTTTTGAAACTTTGTTAACTTTTATCAACATTTCATCAAATATAATTCCAACATAGTGGCCTTTGTAACTTCATTTGATTCAAAGGATCAATCTTTTCAATGGCTACCTTTTCATTACCTTGTATAATGGTATAAGGTTTTTATAATATAACTAATATATAGGTAACATTTTGAATTTTCATGGGAAACATTAAACATTATATTAAAATTTGACTTTATGTTTATATATATTGATAGTACCTTATGAGCCCAAGAGCGATACTAAATGTTAAAATTTTATAGTACCTATGTCAAATAAAATATTTTTTGGGAGAGAAAGAGGGGCGGGGAGTATCATGTGATGGAATTTTTTTCCCCACCTTATTATTATGTAATTTTTTAATATGCTATATAATTTGAACTAGCTTTAATTTAATTATATTTTTTTTTTTTTGCATAAAATTTTGATGCCATGTATTTATTTATATTTTAAATTTTAGTACTTGAAGTTGTGGAGTGATGAGAATGCAATTGAAAATGGCAAATCATGGGATAAAATTATTATTTTTTCAACATACTACAAGTATTCATAAACATATCCCCCAACTAGGTAATTGGGAGGTGGTAGAATAAAACACTCATTTAAAATGTAAGATTTTTTCAAAATGACAAAATTATCCATGGTGTGAAAGGACCTCAAAATATCAAGGTTGGCATATTTATTTGCCACATTGACTTTTTTGAACACAAATAGGTAGGATGACAAGAATGAAATTAAAGCATACATTGACATGATAACAAAATGTTATGGAGTAAGAAATATTTCAAATGGCTAAACATGTTATGTTATGCCAAATTCTTCCAAGAATAATGGTCTAAAATGTGAGTAAAGCTTTCAAAATTTTGTTACAAAAGGGTTTATTCCCAACATATAAGATGTGTAAGATGTGCAAAACCTCACTAATTTTTTAAAAATGAAGATGGTTTACAAAAAATGAATTAACCTTTCTACAACCTAAACCATCTTCCCATGTTCTTGCATGCCACCATACACTTTAGGATAGACACGGTAAAGTAATGTTAAAATCTAGCATGAAAATAAGGTTTTTCTTTTCATTTGATGGTGGTGGTGTAACCTTCACTTTTCCTTATGTTATCACAAATGCCAACACATAGATTAGATATGTGATTTTGTTGTTAGTTAAAAAAAAAATGGGATATCTACAACATGTGACATTAAATGTATGGTTAACAATTCAAAAAGACAAAAGACCAAACAAAAAATGAATAAGCAAGAATTTTCATTTAGTTCAAACAATGAACGCACAACCTTAATAACATACAAGCACATGGACCCATTGGAATTCTCTTGTTAGAACTCAAAAGCTTTGAAGTTGCAATTATGAGGACATCTTTCAATGTAACCTAACAAAAAATCCCATGTTCACAATTTTTTTTGGGACCTTATATCATTTCCTTGTGCTAATTTATTTATTGGTAATAATTGAACTTATTAATATTAATTCACTTATCAACCTATTAGAATTGAACCTCCAAACAACAAATGCCTAGATTTTTTAAATATATGTATTATTATTTTTCTACTTCTTTTTTAATATTGAAATTTAATGGATATTTTATATTTATTACATCTTGATTTTCATAATTAAAAAAATCTTATTATCAGACTAATAGAATTATAATTTCTACCTAACAACCAATATATACAATCTTGTATTTTCATACACTTCTAAATTCAAAGAATAGTGTTTCCCCTTGGATTATGAGTCTTTTTCAACAAAGTTTTCAAATTTTGATCTTTTTCTTGATAGTTTTCAACTTTGTAAAGATTTTCCTATTGAGATTAACAACAATAATACATGACCAGATTATTTATTGGTTTTTATGCATGCAAAAAGGAGTGCCCCATGTTAAGGAGTAAACAAGGTCATAAACCCTACAACTGAAGATTGAACAAATGTAGTTATCAAATATATAAGTTTAGTTTACTTTTCATATTTAATAAAAATAAAAATGGTGTAAGCACAGTGAAATTGAGTATTGTAAGGAAAAACCATCAATTTCAAGATTGGAAATTAATTTTGGTCTCATTGACAATGTGTCAATGGAGCTTTGAAAAAAAATGTACTATTTAGTCCATTCAACATGATTAATCATTAGATGAATAAATGTTATGGCATTTTGGTTCAAACTTTTAGTCTCAATGAAGATCAATCTTATGTTCCAAGTTGCCATTTTTGGATCTTATTATCCATTTAGCAATCCTTTAAAGATTTGAAACCACCTTCAACCAATTGAGATCCAAGTAAACAAAAAGATGAAACTCAAAAAAAAATTCAATAAAATTTCATAATTTGAAATTAAAAAATTTCATTGACGCAGCTATGATGTCAAAATACATCCATTAGCTAGTGCAATACTTTTCAAATGCCCTCTATTCACAAATTCCTTCTACATCCAAGTACACCTAAGGTCACTCTTTGTGGATTTTGTCACATGCTAGCAACCTTTATGTCCGTAATTGTAAGAGTGATAATATATATTGTATAACTAATCTACCTGAAATCATAATCCATGGATTAAGTTCATCTATTGTTACTTAGCTTTCTATTGAATGAAGTTCATCCAAAATTTAGATCTTTTTCAAACATGATATGATCCCGTTGGGATACATTATTGTTACCATTTTATTTGTCATTGTGAGAAGCCACCAGGAATATGTAATCAAATTTTCATCCATTATAGATGAAATTCATACATCACCATCCACTTTTCATTTGTAGCATATATTTTAGAATTGTGTAAAAGTATTGTTCTGCAACAAGTCTGATGGAAACCTCCATGACCTAATTGAAGTTAAACAAATATAAGTTAAGGTAATTAATGCTATCTATTCTTTTATGCCAAATCAACACAAGTCTAAAGTACAAACTTACTTCATACTCTTGTCCATCTCATTACATGTTTCCAATCTTTTGTTAAGCTAGAAAGTAATATCCTATTGAAGTGTTTTTCTTTTAATTTTGTTCCTAATCATCTTCATTTCACATGTATGATTGGAATTATGCTTGAGCTTGATATATTGAGAGTTCTTGTGCTTGTGGCAAGCTCGTTGTGTACAAAATTAGGTTACAAAACCTTGATTATTTTTGACATTTTCCTTTTGAAATTGTCAAAATCTTACATTGGCTCTTCCTGTATTTAGTGATAGGTAAATTACTGCATTAAAGTATTTAAAAGATTATATCTTGGTGCAATAATTTCCTATAAAAGTAATCACCAAACCAACTTGAATTTGAACTACAATTTAATTTGAATATAATCGACATTGGATTTAATTTAGAGCTGTAGCTTTACTATCATACCTTACTTTTTGATTTGATGTTGGTCTTCAAGGGTGACCAACCATTGAAGCAAAATACAAGCTTTATGTGACCAAATTTGTTCTTGATCTTATGCATGCTTCAACAAGAAAGTATCTTAAAAAAACCTTTTCACATAGATCATGTCATAAACTAATTTTATGTTTCCTTACTACTCATTTAAACCCACCTTTGTTGGGGCTTTCCCCAAGGTGATATCAAAGTCCTACCTCATTTCGAGTGTCTTTCAATTTCACCTCCTCCATGAGGATGATTGACTATATTCATAACTCAGACTTATAGTGTTCCAAATTTGTCTAATAGTTTTTCATATGTGACAATTAACAAATAGTTGGTTCATACATTTTCACAGCATTATTCAAATAAATTTGTTATGTGTTGATATTAATTAGCATATTGCTTGACACTTGCACATTCTTCAACTTATATTCACATGGATATAAGGCGCTCTCCAAATACAGTAGTAAAAATTATTCAAGTGCTTTAAATCACCTATAGAACTTGTGTTTCAAAGATTGCTGATATAGAAAGAGGCATTAAAAAGTTTGGAACAAATTCTGGGTAAATAATGGTGGATCCAAATTGCATAGTTCAATATTAGAGGTGATTTTTTTGAAAAAAAAATCTTGTTCACATTGTATATATATTTTTGATGATATCAAAGTTCTCACAACACAAACCAATCATATAAATTTCAACTAACAATCGAAACATCTCTTATATACCTCACTCTAATTGCATGATTGCCCCAAGCACAAAGCTGTGAATCAATATCATAGGGATTAGTTATAAGTGGAATGCAAACAAGTATTCTCGAAAGATCATTAGGCATGTTTCAATTTAAAAACCACAATATTTGGCTCCACTATGATAAATTCTCTCGCAACAATTTTCAGACTCTTGTAGGAAAAAAAATGGGTTATACAACATATTCGCAAACCTCTTTTCAGCAAAGCCTTGGATGTCCATCAAAATGATACCTTAGAATTCCATGTTCCTCTACAAGATGCTGCAAAACATGATGATTACAAATTCCTGAACTGCAACAAAATTGGGTGTCGTGAGTGAGAATTTTTCCTCAAATACCCTAGTACCTTGGCCAATTCAATACTATATCAGAAACATCAAAGAACCGGCGGTTAGAAAGGTGGGTATTTGAATATTTCAAAAAATTGAGAACCAAGGTTCTATACCTCGACCGGTTTAAATTCTTTTCACCCCTGTTGAGTAAGTGAGTATATGCCTCAATTGTTAACCGGAGGGTATCTGAAGCTGATTCTAACACCACACAACACTAGAACAACAATCACTTAAATAGAAATCAATCAACTTGACACCCGGGTTCCAACCAAATTTCATGCCATTCTCTTGCAAGTAGAGACATAGGAATTGGGTCTACCATGTCAAGCCTCCAACATCTCCACAATTCCCCATTCTCAAGTGTGACATTATTATTAGAGGAGTAAATAGAGAATGGTCCTGAATCTTCAATCCTTAACCACCGACACATTCTAGTGTTTTTATTATTTACATGTGAGATGGTATGTACTCAGGTCAATCAGACATCTAGTATTATAATTTATGTATTCGTTGATTTGTATGTAACCTTAACAGTTAACGGTAATGCTAATTAAGAAATTTAGCTAGTAATTAGTAGTCATTAATATTAGTTCATAATACACAACTACCCATAAGTTAAAATAGTGTAAACTCTTGGGCATTGATTATGGATACCCAGTACAGGATCTTAGTCAATGGGCATTAGCCTTGAAGGGTGTGCTCTGTGTTCTATACTTAGAAGTTAGTACTACTACAAATAATCTAGGATTGATGATATGGGTGTGTTGCATCATATAGTTTATGGAAATTTGATCCAGAGTTGACCTTTAGATTATTGTTTACTACAGTGAGTTCAAAAGATTTCCACACTGGTGACTACACAGCCTTTTGGAATTCTGGAGTCTGTAGTTCTGCACACAAATTCAAGCCAAACAGCTTGATTGAGGAACAACCCCCAAAAAAAGAAGGTGTGGGAACTGAAAAATAAACCATCTTGAGTACAATGAAATACACACCATGTGTTGAGAGCTAAATTGAAGAAGACCCACAACTAAGGAAGATTCAAAATTTGTAGTAATGAAGAGCTTAGAGAACATGCAGTTTTACTCTACATGTGATATAACCCAGGTCATTTGTCCAATGTTTTAGGTGTTCCATTTCTGTGGTCTAGATTTTGGGTATTACTTGAGGAATGAAATTGTGTTACAAGCATTCATATGCTCAGTTCCTGATTCAAATATTTTGTTAATTGTTGACTCAGTTGCAATGCACCAGAGAAGTATTTATCATTAAGTACTCAGATGGGCACATAGACTATTATAGTATGTGCATGGGAATCCTTATTCTTAGGAGGCAAATACAACTACAAGATACATGCATATGCAGCCAAAGGAATGACAGAAACAGGATCTTTCAAAGATTGTCAGTTATTCTTATTAGTCTTTTTATGTGCAATTTTACTCTACCATTTTGCTAATTCCATTTCAAGTTTTTGCAGAAACCCAGTGATTGGTTCCTAGCGATCACCGTTGTTGGGTGGGTATTACTTTAAAGAAATAATCACGTCCCTCGGTTCATTCAATTTATGTTTTTTTAGAGAACCAGGATAATGTTTTTTTTTTTAAATTTCTAAAATTTTCATACCCTTCAAGGTTCTTAGGTTTTTTCCCCTTTCACAATTGGTTCTTATTTTATTCATATTTGTTGGTTATATTTAGATGGTTCATTAACATAAATTTACAATTTAAGAAAATTGAATATTAAATTTATTTTTAATAAATAATATCTTTTAAGCTTTAAAATAGTTGAATGGGTATGGCAAGAATCACTCTTGGCACTGCATAATTACACAATGTGTGTTACTAAAGGCTCCTTTATTTCATTTGGCTCAAATGAGCTTTCAATTTCTTCAAATTCCTCCTCAAAGTCTATTTTAGTTTTTATAAATTCCACCAAATTAGAAAGGGACTTGCAACCAACCCTAGCATCAATGATTAATTTGCAAAGATTATCTTACTACAAGTGGCATCTCCTTAAATGAATGAATATGCCAATAAAGGAATATATTTTCTCTGTTTCAATGAAAGATCCAACAATCCCAATATTTGTCAAATTAAAAAATCAACAATAAAAAACAAGGAACATTTATGTTTCCTCCACCGATCCAAAGGGCATTTGATATCCTTCATGTCCACTTGATATTTTTGAAATATCAACAATTCATAGTTGACAAGCTCCTTCACATATTCATTGGTGATTACTACCATTTCAAGGACCTCCAAATTGCAATCTTCATCATCTTTGTTAGCAAAAGAATTTTCAACCTTTAATAATGGATGTAAATGATAATAAAAACTTTCAATAGAAGATACATGGATTTTCAATCATACTCATCAACTATGGTGACACCTTGGGTGAATGCTAGTTAAAGTGGGTCATTTTTGGTGTTACAATGGTCATTTTTGCAAGGTGCATTCATTGCATTATGTTTAGATACTTGTGGTGAATGACATAATTTTAAATTTGTCAATTAAGAATTTTTTTTTCACGTACAAATTGATTATGAACATATTTATATAATTTTTAAAAAATGTAGACAAACGTCCACAATTGATAATGAATGCATTAATTTAAATTTTTATTTTTTGTATCAATAATGAACTTTTGAAATTCAAAAATATGAATTAGTACGTTAATTTGATTGTTAACAATTTGAAGAATTCATATTAATTATCACTCCAAATTGTCTATAATGACTAGGTATGTTTTGAGGAATGAAATGATAAATTCAAATGTGATTTTTTAAATTTAAAACCTTAACCAAATGGTAATTATGAACTTCTAAAAGGTTAGAGTTGAACATTATTTTCAAATGTTCTTTTTAAATGATTTTTTTTAAATGCCAAAAAAATTGTGCCTAATGGAACATGTTGTAAAAATCTTTATTTGTGCCTTCATTTATGTGAACTTTATGGCTTTCATTTTAGGATTTCCAAGTAGCATTCACCATAACAAATGACATCAACATCTTTGATTTAATAGTTTTCGTATGTGGGTGAGCATCTAGTAATCAAAGATTAAAATAATGAAAACTTAGAAATTGAAAACCATATTCATAAATGAACATTTTTAAAAAACTTGCCCATGACTTGTATTTGCATCATGCTAAAAATTAGTCACTATATATTGCATACAACCCCTTATCATGACCAATAAAAGAAAATTTTGATTTCAAACTTTTGTGTATAGGATCTAACATCAAGGACAACATATTATGAGTTACCCTTTCATCATATTTTGTCAAGAAAGAAAATAAAAGAGTAAATGACCCCACGTACTTCCATCTTCACATTCATAGCAAGACTTCCCACCTCAATGTCAAGACTTAAAATCATCTTCCATCAATGTATCTATAATAAGAGGACTATTAATTTCTTTTTTAAGTTTTAGGCCTAAGGCATCACTCAACAATTAGTGGCCTTGTGATTGGTTCAAAACATAGTATGTAACGACAACATGAAATAAATAATCTACAATAATATGAGAAATATGCCATGTGAGAGGAGGTGGTACATGACAATTGACCTTGGCATAATCTACCTATTGTAACAATGACCAATGGTTTTTTAAAATTGTAAACCTTCTTGAAACATGATTACTTTGCTTGTAAACATCCACACACCAATTCAACATTTATAAGGTAGTGACATTTTGCAAAAAGGTCAAACATCATAAGGAAAAAAAACGCAAAATATATAGAAAATGGAGTTGAAAATATTACCTTGATATGACTAGTGTGTTCAGTTTTCATTGGCAAAGGCTTACATTAATGCATGTTTTCATCCACTTTTGTCACCTTTTCCTTGACATTTTTAGCAATGTTATACATTTTTGCAAATCTACCTAAACAAATTTGATGGAAACATAATTCAAGCTTTCGCAAATTTTCTCTTCAACAATTTTATACTTATAAGCCTTAAAAAAGGCATGTCTAAAAAATGTACCTTGAAAGCTTACCTCCACACCGAAGGTCTCACAATTAACACAATTGATTTTAAAGTGGTTATCATTGTTTTGATATTAAAACATTCATCTTTGACATCTAAACTCAATGACATTTTTTAAAAAATCCATATTCCTTTTAAAGGCCTTACAAATTATTCACCAATGTTTGGCTTAAAAATTCATATGTTTCCATCAAGTCAATTGTAATTTGTTTTGACTCCCAATTTATTCCCCCAAAAGATCACAACCAAGGCAAACATATCATGTACATATTTGGACATCTAAAAATTAAAAATGGCAATGGTAGTTCAACACAATTTATTATAAACAATAGAACATATGTGCATTTTGTCTTTTAAACCATGGACTTTTGTAACACTTCTTATAAAATGTTTTTTGAATTAATGGAATATAACAAAAAAACATAATCATGCAATCAAAGGTTTTAACAAAATGCTTTCAACAAATTGAATAGGCAAATGATTTTAAACTTGACAAGACCTTGGAAAAACCCATTTTGTTGTACATGTTATCATTTTCAAAAGAATCTATGGCCCCAAAATGTTAAAAATTGCACTTAGACTTGTTTATGGTTTTTTCTTTACAAGTTGCCTTTCCATTGTGGTTTTCAGGCTAATGTTTCATTTCTTTCTCAAATGTTTTTCCAAATCATTTGTATTCTAAATCCATATGTTTCTTCAATAAAGTTGGGTAAAAATACACCATTATGGACCAAAATTAACAATTGAAAGTCTATTGGAAGTTCATATTTATAATATATTTTGAATTCAATGAACCTTGCAAAACTGGGTTTTACATTTTTAAAAATTAAATGATGTTGAAATTAACTTTTTTCCTCATTTTTCCCCCTACACCATCCTATTACATACCTTTTCTAATTTTTTTAGTGAAAACAAGTTTTGGCAAAAGAAAAAAAGTAGGTTAACACACTTTGCAGAACATAGAGATCATTAAATGGAATTATGAAAAGACAAAAATATTTTCTTTCCATATTTTTTGGCCTTAAATGCCATATACCTTAAAAGTATCATGTCCCAAAGTCTTGAGTGTTTTCCATAAAATGACTATAAGAAAACAAAAATCCATAAATGATTGGGGACTTTGGGTATTCCTAATTTCTAAAGGTTCACCTTTGATTGAACATTGATGAATTTTAGCTTTCTTGCATTATAAACTTCAACTTTTTTTAATATGTGATAAAGGACTCTTGAAATTTTAAAATTTTGAAATTAAAAAAAAAATCTTGAACTTTTTTGAACTTTTTGAGTTTCAAAATTTTACATTTAAAAAATTAATTTGAATTTTTTTTTAGTGTGGCTAATAGGTTAAATTATAATGTTTTTCTCATCAAATGCTTTTATTATATGGTCAATTATTTTGATAGTCCTTTACAAAATTGTCTCCTTCTAATTTAATAGGTGTTCATTTTCAAGCATCCAAAATGAAAACCTAAATTATAAGTGAATCAAATGGATTTTTCATTTGAGTTTCTTAACATTTTATGAGTGAAAAAGAAACACCTCGTTATGATTGCCGTGGTTTCCAATGGCAAAACATTAATAAATCTTTGGTTTTGATTGCTTTTGTCTAACATCCAACATTTTGTTGGGTTCATGTTAATTTGTTTAGATCCATCATGTTGATGTTGGTGACCCAATACCACTATATTGAGGACCTCATATAAAGATATATGAGTTTGTTAATAGATAATTCAATAAGTTAAGCAATAGACCATATCTAAATTATGAATGAAAGATGAAATAAAATGGGAAGCACGTGAATCAAAATATAATTATCATCCTAGGACAAGGTTGAGTAAATTTGCTTTCAAAAAGAATAATTAGCAATTAAACAAGGTTTCCATTATCATACACAAACAATGCACAATTTAACAAATGGAAAACAATACAAGAGTTCATGAATTTGAAGAGAACATTTGATATGCATTTCAACAACATAGTCCACATGTTGTGTTGCTCATCACCTATTTCCATAGCCCCATCATCATCCTTTCCTCACAACGAAATTTGATGGAAATGTAGCTGTAAACTTCAAAAACATTTTATTAATCATTTGTAGTTCTTGAGATGTGGTGTTTGTAGCAACAACCAAAGTAGCCACAATTCCAAGTTTGGCATGTTCAATGCCATTCAATGAATTGAAAACTTCTTCTTAGGTTTTTAAGACGAGAGCTATTGCCATGTAACAATTTGTATGACCATGTACATACATTCGCAATTGAAAAACTTGTGTGATTTTGGAACATATTAGATACCTCTATGAAGACATGCATTTAGTCCAACCTTGCTCTAACTCCTTTTCTTTTCTCTCTCTTTTGATTTCACAATGACAAATCACCAAGCAAAACAAAGGAACAAGGTTGTAGGTTTTAGGTCACTTATTGGGCAAAATTAGGGTCTTCAATCATGATGTGAACTATGGTGGAGGTTTTAGAAATAATAATAAAAGCAAAGTTGTTGCAATGAAACTTAGATGCATCTCCAAAAATAGAGATTAGCAACATGAAACAAAAGCCAAAAATATTACAAATAATAATAAACGAAAACTTTGCAATAGGGAGAAGAAGAAGGTGAAAAACTTCACCTATACATTGCTTCCATAAATCACATGGCAACATCAACAATAGTGGTGACAAATCAAAAGATAATTATATCAATAGTAGAAACAAAAGTTCTAAACAACAATAATTAAATCAACAACATTGGAAAGAAGGCTAATTATGTAGTTGGTTGAACTTTTTTTTGGTTACCACTTTAATGAGTCAAATAAGAAATCTAAACAGATGACCTAATAACTAACATTTGGTTATTAATTCATTAACTAATATTAATTCCCTTACTAATCCACTAATTGAACCTACCAACAACTAATACCTAATTTTATTGATACCTATGTTATATCTCTTTTTTCTAACTTTCTGAATTAAAGTATACCCTATATTAATTATATTTAATTTTTAAAAATATGATTTAAAATTTTGGAATTAATTAAATTTCAATTTTTACCCAACAACTAATATATAGAACCATACACTTTTATTCACATGTTTTGTGAATACAAAAAACAATGCCCCCCCCTCCCCCAAAGATAACTATCAATTCTTTTTTAAAAACTAGGCAAAGCCTTTGCTTGATTATTTTTAAAAAATTAATACCCTCCCAACTTTGGTGATCACTTGAAAATGTGAAGTTTTCTAAAACTGGAAGATTTATTTGGAATTTACAAAAATTATCAAATGATGTAATTTAATAGGAAATATTGTGCTTGCTACACCAACCAAAAGAATTTGAGAATTTTTCAAATGGGAGAATTTTCAAGCTAATTATTTGACATAAAAATATGTTCCCTCTATAGACAAGGACCTAATAACTATATTTCCTATTGATCATGTTGACATTCAAACTAGTGTTGGGCAGGTCATTTATTATTATTATTATTATTATTGGACCACAAAGGGTATCAAATTTAAAAAAAACTTAAAAAATCATTTTGACCCGTCAATTATGAATTTCATGCAAAAGAAATACCCTCAATTACCAATTTATTTGGGTTCTTTTGGTGGTAGTGAAAGCTTATTATGTTATAACGGTCAGTTTCCAAATACTCATGTTGAGAACCGTCGGTTGTATTGCCTAGGCATGGTAGGTTTAAGGTTTTCTAATTTTAAGATCTTAAAGTGAAAGTTAAATTATTATTATTATTATTATTATTGGGTTTTTTTTTTCACTAAAAATATGAAGGTTTTAGGATTGATAACCTACTTGGATGAAATTCCAATCATTCAAGAAGGGTATCAAAATTTGGGAATTCAATACCTAGCCCAGCAGAAGAAGGGTCTTGCTGGTTCTTTGGATGCTACCTACCAGGCATGACCCGGTTCTTGATCCGGTTCTCGACCCGGTTCTTTCAATAACCAGAGGGGCGTTGCTGACAAGCAATAGTTTCTCTATTTCGGCGAACTGGGTCCAACTAACCCCCATGGTCCATGTTGTTTCTGAACCGTCATTCACTTCTCCACTCAAAATATCATTTACTCGGCCGGCCGGCCGGATCATGCAACGCTGCAAACAGGCTGGACTATCTACATAGCACTACTTAAACCTCGCAAAGTAAGTTGTCTCCGGAATTGTGCCTTGCCCAGGCCCCCACCCAATCTGCTACACATAACTCATTACAACTTGTACTCTATGTCGTCTTTCTTTCTTTCTTCGGTGACCAGTTGACAAGAACCATCAATTTTGTAGATATTTGCATATTATGGTTTAAGGACCCGACAATCAAATAATGATTCTTTTACTCGTTCTCCATCTGCATTTTTGGTTGGACGTATATTCAAGTTTTTTTCAACAAAAAAAAAATTGGGAAAAAATGGGATTTTTTTTTTTGTTTTTTTGGTGGGGGGGTAGTTTAAAGTTCGACTAATTTTGCTATTTTTTCGAAAAAATTGGTCCAAATTTTTTTATCATAAGATTTATTTTTAAAAAACCCCCAAATTTTCCACTACCCCACCAACAAAGGTAGGGACATAATATAATATAATCTGTATGGGAGGTGGGTTGATTCAACATGGGGGTGGCTGCAGAGAACCAGTACGACTGGTGATGGTTGGCACCAGAGTTGTACAGTTTTGCAATTTAATTCTCAAATTTTGGCATAAAAAAAATTTGTGTCCAGACTGAATAAAAGTCCTGACTCCCATTATTATTTCCAGTACCCCCACTTTTGCACAAACAGGAGGGTTTTTTTTTATAAAAAATAAATTCCTCCTCTTTTGCAACAATAAATCTCTTGGCTGGCTCCCTTGCAAGGGTGCTTCCAAAACCCTTTTCATGTAAATTATTATCTTGTGGCAGCTTTGTTACTAAAACTCAAATAACCGTCTTCCAGGTTCTCAAAATCCCCATTTGTTTTGTTTACCACTGGATCTTTGTCAAACAGTTCTCGCCAATCCCGTTATAGTTGGATATATGTACCCGGTTCTTTGCTTGGCATTATATATCCTTTGAGAAATTATTCAGTCATTAAATACCCTGCACCAACTAACCTTAAACTCTAACCCTAGCCTAAACCCTAGTCACGTGAGAACGGCGGGTCCTTCGGCAGGGATGGATACCTGAGGTTGCCGGTTCTTTCCCAGAACTTCTGTGCTGGTTCTCTCTGTCGCACGGGTATCTTAAACTCTAAGCTAACTTAAACCCTAACCTGATGGGTCAGTTTTCACATCAATTACCATTCATTCTGGTACATGCCGCCGGTTCTCATTAGTGAGAATTATATCAAAAGCCAATATATATGAAAATTGGGTCATTTTTTTGAGAACTACCCAACACTAGTAGTTCTCAACCATAGGATGGAAATTGTAGTTTCTCAAATTGAAATAGAAATAATATTTTCACTTGCTGGTATAGTAGTCACCAATTTGACGAGATGCTGTTTGAAATTATACAATCTTAAGAAGTTGATCTTTGTGAATAAGAATTGGCCTAATGATGCAAAGGTTAGTTGCAAAGTTTTTTTTTAGTTTGGTGGAATCGATAAAATTTGAAGTACGTTTATAGAAAAAATTAAATGAGTTTGAAAGCTCATTTGAGCGGGATGAATTGAAACAAGACTAATTTTGTGCTTTTTTGATTTGTGTAGGTTATATTCCAAAATGTGATTTTATATTTTCATTCTAAATATTAGATCTTTGTAATGAAGCCTCCTGATTTTTTTCTTGGCCCTTGAAATATCTGAAAATTATCTTCATATTAAGTTTAAAATCTTAAATTGATGTTAAAGAACCATTTAAATATAGCCAACGAATCTGAGTGAAGGAAGAACCAGTCTCGAATGAGAGGAAATTTTCTTAGGAACATCAAAGATATTAAAATTGAGATTTTATTTTATTTTATTGAAGCCGTCTAGGTTATTTGATTAGAAGAGATCAGGAATTACACAAAGGTCTCTTTGTTGGCCTTGCCTACCAAGAAGGCAAGGATATCGTGTTTAGATTCATTATAGAGTATATATAGTAGTAGCTTAAGGGATCATGCCCCCTAGGTAAGTAAGAGGTCTATTTTTATATGAGGATTTTTTTTGATAAATGATATTTTGGCTTGTGTTGAAAATTGAGATTAGTTATAGAATTATAATATCTTGAAGCATTTTGGTTTTCTTTTAGAAGATTTTTTTTGAAGATTATATTTTTTGCGTGGTGAAATAATTGAGTTTTTCATAATTCTTCTTTTGCCTTAAGATACTTTTTAATGCAAATGGCAAGGCTATATAGTGTGACACACCCCTTGTTTGCAGTCAAGAACAAGCTCAAAGCAGAAACTACTCCCAGATGCCAGTTACTAGTCCAGAGGGTCAACTGATGATCATGGTCCCCTCTCCCTGATGAGCTTTAAAGAGGTGATCTGCTTCACCCAGCACCGTCACTGCCTTGTTGCAAGAGCCCCAGTTGTGGCAGTGGTGGTGGAAAGCTGATCATGTTGTAGGTAGCCACTGCATGAGGAGGAACAATGCTTCCCTTCCCAAAGTTGATGGATTTGTTAGGTAGGGAGGTACTCAATGGTGGCCACAAGTCAATAGCTACTAAGTAGAAAAAAAGGGGGACCTCCATATGCACACCATAACTACAATTGATGTTCAACACAAAAATAATTTGTAAAAGGTTTAGTCCAAAAATAAGAACAAAATTTTTATTATTGGTATTTGCCAAAATTGTTGAGAATCAAACTCTTGTCCCAACCATTGGGTTACTATTACAAATACACAACACAAACACAAGGTAGGTGTATTTTGCAGGTTTAGTCCAAAATTAAGAATAAATTGTTTATTGGCATTTGCCAAAATTGTTGAGGATGGAACTCTTGTCCCAACCATTGGGTTACTATTACAAATACACAACACAAACACAAGGCATGTGTATTTTGCAGGTTTAGTCCAAAAATAAGAATAAATTTTTTTATTGATATTTGCCAAAATTGTTGAGAATTGAACTCTTGTCCCAACCATTGGGTTACTATTACAAGTACACAATACAAACACAAGGTAGGTGTATTTTGCATACTACTTACTTCTCAATTGTTGAAATTTTAGAAAATTAAATTGGAAACTATGGAACCTTGTTTTCTAAAATGAATAAATATTGGACAAAGAAGTGCCAATTTGTCAGTCGTAAGTACGGCACCCATAATTGCAACATGTTTTCGGGTCCTTTGGGTCCTTTTCCTCGGTTGTACAAATTATGTTTTTGTGCAAATTTGAGGTCAATCTAGTTCCACAATTCACAGGCTGCTGTGTTGGGTGGTTATTAGGAACCGGAAAAGACCCCCGGAGGATATCAGGAAGGTTCTTAGGATTCATGGTCGCTGATCTCAAAAATGAAAGAAACGGTTTTCTGGTATCTAACCGTGGTTCACAAAACACTTAGATAAATCAAAATAACCGGACCAATGAACCGCTGCTTCTGTACCGGTTCTTTCTTGAAAACCTCCGGTTCTTTAAGGTTCTGAAGAGACATAAACCAACTGGGAGCAGTTGTTCTTTTAAAAATTCAAATAATCGCACAACAACGCTGGTTCGAACTCAGGACCTCAAACAAGTCAGTTGCCAACGTCCCAACCAGTGAACTAGTTGTTAAAAAATACCTACCTTAGAAATTAGGGACAATTTTTATCCTTCTAGTAAAAACGAGGGGGGTAAAATCTCTTGGGAGTTAACGGGTGGTAAGTGAGTCCAGTAAAACGTAAGTAACTTTAAGGTAAAAATGAGTCCAGTAAACCTGTAAGTAACATTATTCCCTTACCTGAACTCATTAACTAACGCCAACGGGAAAAAGACAGTGAACTTCGCAAGCTGATTGGTTGGTGGACCCAGTTCCGCGTTTCTGATTGGCTCTTGGATGGAAAAAAAATTTAAAAATCCCTTTGACTGTCAGAGCCTGTTCAGTTCTCTCGAGCTTAACTGACTGACTGACTGACTGACTGAACTGTTGAAAAAAAGTTTCACAGTTTCGACCAATAGGAGAGGCTAGATCCACCTGGGGATTTGAAATTGTGGCAGCTTGGGGCGTGGGGACGGTGGGGGAGGGGAATAATTGCATCATAATTTCGCATTAATCCAGCCTTTGTTTTCCCCATTTTTATGGCCATTTTCCACCCTTTTTGCTCAATATTTTTTAGGAAATAACAAATAATTTTGAGGAAATTTTTTTAAAAATTTTATAAAAAAATTTAATAAATTTTTTTTGAGGTTTTACCATTTAAGAGGGACTATAGTCTTCTTCTATAGGACCAATCAATTGAAGGACTAGGTATTGTCTTCTTCTTTTAACTTCCTTATTTATGCATGCAGGTTTTATAGTATGCAAGTAGATGCTTATATGGGCACTGAGGATGATATCAATATTCAAGAGTCTAGACTCTAGAAATAACAAGAGTGGTTGGAGAATTGGTTAATTTTTTGGGGGGTGGGTTCATGTCACTCGTGTTCCATGGCTCTTATGTTCAATTGAATGTTCTTAATGAAAGCAAAGTGAAATTGGGTAGTGGATCTTTCCATCCATTCAAATTTCTCTTTTGTTTTGTAGTCTAAACTTGAGATCCTTGTTGCCCTTGTGTTGAACATAGTGGTTCTGGATATTGAATGACTACTTTGCATAATAAATGTTCATATTAAATTGTTAAAGCAAAGAAGTTTTGAAGTTTTAGCTTTGAAGTTTCTAGTCGAGGTTTGTTTTTTAAATAAGGAGACCCAAGCGGACTTCTTCTCCCTCCCCTTTTCCTCTCTAGTGATTTTTTTGTGGCAAATTTTTGCCATTTTCTGAATAATATTTAGAAATGAGAATACCACACCTATGACTCATGTTCGGCATTTCTTTGCCAAATATTTATTTAGTTTAGAAAATGAGGTTCAATAGTTTCAAATTTAGTTTTCCAGAATTTTAAACAATTGAGGAATAAGTATGAAAAATACATTTTGTGAATTATTTTGTGCCAAACATCAGTAGTAGTTACTACATTCTTCAGCAAATTACCTGTATTTTTTTGAAAAAAATTGCCCAAAAGAATCGCATAAATAAAGCACTATAGCCTACAATATGAAAAGGTGCTCAAGATTTTCTAATTTCATATTTTGAATATTGCCAAATTTGGCTCATGAATGATTGCCACCTGAGCAACACCACTTTTTATTCAAAAAAAACTTGTTTACACAATTCCAATTAATTAAAAAAAATCCCACATCACCTCATTTTTTCTTGGGTTTTAGGCTTTAAAATTTTACAATACAAAGAAAAGATACTAACAGAGGGGGTTACATGAGAATTTATCAAGCCATATATTCCCAACCCCAATTCTAACACTCAATAATAACTTAGTTTTGGACAAACTTGAGTAGTTTTGGAGTTTGAATGCTCTTTGCCATCAATTGAATGTTCTTAATGAAAGCAAAGTGGAATTGGTTTACCAAGTCCATCTTATAGAACCCCTTCATTTTATTCTTTTGTTTTCTAGTTGAAATCATAGTTGGCCGTGTGTTGAACGTGTTGGTTCAAGATTGAATGATTAATTGCATAATAAATGTTCACATTAAATTGATAAAAAAAGGCTTTTATGAAGTTTTGAAGTTTTCCGGCTTTGAATGTTTCTACTGAAGGTTTGTTGGCCTTGTTGCCCCACCAAGGAAGGGATATGGTATTGTGTATACAGATTCATTATAGAGTATAGTAGCTTAATGGATTTTGGCCACTAGGTAAAATTTAGGTCTATTTTTTTATATGAGGGTTTTTGAAAGATGGTGTTTTGTCTTGTGTTGAAACTTGAGATTAGTTATAAAGTTACAATATCTTGAAGGATTTTGGTTTCTCTTTTAGTAGAGGATTTTTTTATTATATTTTTGCAAGGTGAAATATTTGATTTTCAATAATTCTTCTTTTTCCTTAAGATACTTTGACACACCCCTTGTTTTTTTGCATTGGGTGGCCATTCCCTAAACAAAATTTTCCCTTTCTCTTGTTTACATAATTTGGAAACCTATATATATAACAAAACCTCCCCACACTCACCTCAATTTTTCATTTTAGGGTTTCCAAAATTACAACAAGTGTACATACTCATAGAGTTGTCCATAACAATTTGTCAAAGGCATATTTACCATTCCCAAATTCCAATGCCCCCAATAACTTAATTTTGGGACAAGGTGAGCATACCAAGATCAACAAATCAAGTGTACACACAAAATGTCCATTACTTAAGATGTTTTCAACCCTTGAGGCCCACCTTGATCAATTATTTCCTCTGGTGTCTTTTGTCTCTGAGTTATGGCCACCAACCAACTACCATAGAGTATGTGGCCCCCATACTAGTAGGTTACAAACTTCCAAGCAATATCACATTTTATATTGAAATAGAAAAAATAATTAAATTTGCAAACTAAATAAACAAATAAAATTGGGTTGATCCCACCGACCAATTAAGTGTTAAATGTGCTTTTTTTTTTTTTTTTTCAGCTGCAAGTAAACATGTGCTGCAATTATAATTCTAAAGCCCTATGTCTCCCCCACCCAAAAAAATTAAATTAAATTAAAATTATAGAATGGCAACTTTTAACCTTGTAAATGTCCCCTCCATATTTCACATTTTGGAAGCTCATTTGCATGCTTGAGAACGTCTTTCGTGCACTTGTAAACCTTATTCTTATGTGCAAATCTTTGCAAGTATTATGAGTTATAAACAATTTGATCACAATAAAATACCCACACTAGGAAAATTATTGTAAACATGTTGATGAATCATGAGAGTCAATTGTATTGTGTTTTCAGCTAAATTGCCACAAGGAATTTTGGATGCATTAGAAGGCCTCATTGGAATGTGACATTATTAATTGCAAATTGCAAATTAAACAAATCAATCCTCACATTACGAGAAATTATTGCAAATTCAAATCTTTTGAAGAGTTTGCAAATTTATGGTTTCAAGATAGGTACATTTTGTTATTAAACCTATCAAGGTTTTTTAAAGATTTGTGAACATGAATAAAGTTCTATAATTGTTAGCTTGTTTAAATTTAAAGATGTTTGTAAAAATATTTAAATTCAAATGTAGGGAACAAAATCAATATTGTTTATTGAAATGTTTAACACACTGAGCCTATGGAATTTGATCTAAATGAATGATTAAAAAATAAATTGATAATTATGTGTCAGCAATTTGGCTTTAAATTATTTTCGAATATTTGAGGAGAAAATCTTGTCAAAATTGATGAATCTTCTTCAAACAAGAATGAATGGCACCCTCGACTTTCTAATTGGCATCACTTGAACCATACCAATGAATCGGAAGAAACTAAAGATGTGATGTTTTTAATTGATAAATCTAAACTATTAGGTCAATAAATCTTGATGTGTTGGAAAAATGTAAAGCACTTGGAGAAAATTTGTAATGTATGTGAGCTTATATCCATTGAATTTCCCTCCTAGAAATTGGGAAGGATATTATGCCTACTTATAGGTATAAGAACCCTCTAACTATTGAGGAGTAGGCATAAGAACCCTCCCCATTCATACACCTCATGATCTACATAGGTTTGGTTCATGATAAATTTGCCTTGAGCTTTTCGAAAGGTAAAGCCCATGGGTGAAAGGATATTCCCAAAATGTCGGGCTGGACTCAGCAATCACCTCATCCTAGGCCCTTTATTTTGAGAATGCCCCCACCCAGGGATTTACCTTACACAAAAAAAACCTCACTTGAAAGTTCAGTTGTCTAGAATTGTTGCGAATGATGGTTTTTGTTCCTAAAATTCTATTCGCACTCCCAAAGTTTTGCAAATTGATGTTCTCAAAGTTTACACTATTGTTTCAAAGCTTCTACCATAATGTTGCCAAGTTCCAAATGACATGACCAAATAAATCCTTCATTTTTTCAAAATGATGTTCCTCACAAGTTTCCCTGAATGTCTTCTTTTAATGGAAGCAGGATGAAAAGCCAATGAGTGGCAAAGCTGAAAACACTTTCAGTTCCAGAATTTCCCCATTTGAAAAACCAAACAGGAACAAAGGAACAATCAAAAGACCCAAAGATTTTTTTTGGTGGGGAGGAGAGGGAACAAATGGGACACAAAGATAATTTGAACCCATTGAAAGATAGGCATCAAAAAAATTTAGAATTAATTGACATGAACGCAAAATAGGATTTGAACATGGGTAAGCAAACAAGTCACAAGTGAAGCTATTTAGAATTCACAAATATATGTAGCAGATCCAAATTCACCCCATCATGCATGAATAGATGTGCAAAATAACAAATGGGCATTGCAATTGCATAAAAGCCTCAGCAACTCTTTCTAGTGTATTTGCAGGTACGCTCTCAAAGTGTAATAGGTTGTGCACAAGAAGTGGCCATTTCAAAAAAGGAAATGCTTGTTAAAAAAACAAAGGGCTTGCTCCTACAGGCATGCCAAATGTATTTTTTTTTTCATTTTCTCCCATGATACCCACCAAGTATCACAAGTTTTTTTTGAAAAAACTAGAAAGGTATGTTATTTTTTACCCTTGGTAGTGCCCTTGGCCACACCTCTGGTGAAAGCTTATTTCTGGAACTCCTTGCTCCTCAAGCATTACCCCATGCGTAAAGCCTTTGGAGAAAATTCTTAGTACATCTAGGAGGTATCTTAAGGTCCATTCACACTTGGTGTTAGGGACTTTAGTATCGAGTGCCCTAACACCATGCTAGTCATTTAGGACTTACACCTCCTTACCATGAACATTTTATGTTAACATTCACTTCACATTATAATATCACCCATTTTAACATTGGGTGCCACCTAGGATGTCACCTAGATTTTCATTTAACACCGACTTAACATCAAGTGTGAATGCACCGTTATACCCATAAATATCCATCTTAAAAAAGAGGAAAGATATTATTATGCCTACTCCTTGAGAGTAAGATGATTATTGTGTGTAAGATCTCGCTCGCTCTTGAGGAGTAGGCGTAAGAACCTCCCCCTCCTAGGCCTTGTGATCTATGTTAGTGTATGTTCAGAATTAGCTTTTTCCTCATGATGGGTATGTAAAGCCTGCATCTGGGGACATTCTCAAAATAAGGGTCCTAGGTAGTAGTAGGAGGATGAGGTGATAGCCAAGTTCTACCTTGCTTTTGGGGGAATGTCCTCACCTATCTCGGCTTTATCCAACACCACAAATCAATCAATTTCTTATGTAGACGGTATGACAAAAAAAACACTTGATAAAAAAATTGAGATCCATGTTCTTCACTTGTCTGACTACACCCAAATGGGTACAAACATGGGCTTCTTTATGTTTTGCGCGTTTTGCTGGTAGACTGAAGTGCGCATGTTTATGACTGAAGTATGCGTGTGTTTACGTAGGTACTGAATTTTGACTTCATGATAAAAGTGGAAATTTCTGTACACAACAACTTTTTAGCAGAGATTTCCTTCATTGTTTGAAGTACCTTCTCAAGAGGAAATTTCCCAACCCAGGTTGGAGGTTTCTTGTAACCTCCTTCCAGTGGGGGTGTTTGGCTAATGAGGAACACTGACCGACCATTGCATTTGGTCGCACTAAGGCAAACAAGTGATGGTGCTTCTCAGTTGTTATGTCCAGGAAGGCCGTGCTGTCAAGGTATTATGCATTGGACCTCAGGCTTCGCCCTCAGTTCCAGCGCAGTAGGTATAATGCCATGACCGCACGGCCTTCCTCTATACATGGAACCTTGTACACTGAGTAGGTATATGTATTGCCATAATACAGAGCCAGCTTCAGCACATGTTTGTGAATTTTTTTAATTAATTAATTAATTAATTTTGAAAATTTGAAATTTTCATTTCAAGAATTAAAATATTCCTGAACATTTCAAAATTTTTTTTATTTTCATTCCCCCAAAAAAAAAAAAAAAAATCTTTTGGAAACGTATTTTTGTGAAATTTTCAGCATTTATTTAATTTGTGCTGAAGCTGCCAAGGTACTACAGTATTACATTCATAATACGTGGTGCAGTCAGTCATTCATGTGTGAAAATGAAGAGTCTCTTGTGAAGAGCCTCTTCAGAGGGGGACAGAGTAATTGCACCTTCCGAGGGTGGACCACATGTTTGAACTTTGTACATGGATCTCCATGGTAAGGGCAAAGTTATACTTGGTGTTTGTCGTTTTGGACATGATTCATCATGCATGCTGGACCATCATATCCACATACCGAACTCTGATATGATAGGGATTGAAGAGACCTAATGTACTACATAGGCCGGTTGCATGGCAATCCAATCCAAGTTTAAATCATCATTCTTGTGTAAAGAAAGAATTTTTGTTCTTTGAAACATGTCAATGAGTTTTTTTGCCCTCAAAATGTTCAAATGTTCACACTTTATGTTTTTTTATTGTTTGCACATACATTGTTAAAATTAGTTTTGATAAATTATATCAAAATTAAAATTCATAAATGCATGAAAGCTTCCATTGGTCCACACCCATCCCTTTCAAAACCTCAATGGTACATTTCACATACCATTTCTCAATTGAAATCCATGACAATTGAAAATATATAACAAATAACCTTTGTAGTTACCCCACCCGACCCCCCCCCCTCCCCCCACCAAAAAGTTTTTGGATGGTATTTGAATCTTTCCCACAAGAAATGAAAATGATTATTATTATCCTTCCTATGGTTTGAATAATATGATTACTAGGAATCGAGATTCCAAAAATCAATTTCCAAGTGGAGATAACATATCTATTGCAAAATTATTGTAGCTATTAAAAATGAAATAGTAATGTTGTTTATGTGTTGAAATGCAGGTTTGTTTCCATTTTAAACATTCCTTGAACTTGAAATTCAAATATCAGTTACACCTCTAAAATTTGAAAGTTGTAACATATTTTATGAGTATGATTTAAATTGAAAATTGTACATAAATTCATTACCATTAGCTATTGTTGCCTAGAAGGCCATTTAAAACCTTTTTATTACTTTTTTTTTTCCCCAACCAACACCGAATTCACTAAAAAAGTCCAATAACAAGGCAAAGGAAATTTCCTTAATTCCAAGTTCTTAAAGGAAAAATAACATTTTAATGAACTAAGTCACATTTGACTACGTTGTACATTCAAATATCATTACCACTAGTTTGGATGCCCATGATTTTTTCAAGTGTGGGCTGGTGAAGAGAAATTTCAAAGTCAAATAATGGGATGAAATCACTTTAATTGTGCATATAATTTTATTGTATGCATATTTATATGGATGCACACACTACCTAATTGCTAGCTCTCCATAGGGACAATGGGAATCATTCTAGGGTTTCCAACCCTTGATCCCATGCCTATCAAATCCCCTATATTTTGTAGGCATTTTTGGCTTTTCAAATAACCAAACCACTTCCCTGGGAGGCAGGCATGAGGTCAGGCAGAAGTGAGCCAGTCAGTGAGCACCCAGTTTCCCAAGCAATCCCCCAAAGAGGCCTTAAAATCCTAGGACACATTTAAGACTCTTTAAGTGTGTTGACAAATAGCTCTTTATCTCAGGTATAGGGACCCCCCCCCCCCCCCAACCCCCACCCCCCCACCCCAAACCCCACCCACCATTAAAAAAAACAAATCAAAAATAACTACACAATCTCCCCCCCACGGGGAAAAAAATTTCCGAATAATTTACAAAAAATCTTT
>Ga0116227_10004243_pt1 | contig 31196 bp, 13 predicted proteins | sample S1TSphgellanicum_FD_89693 | JGI IMG/M metagenome (GOLD analysis project Ga0116227, IMG submission 89693) | Host-associated microbial communities from peat moss isolated from Minnesota, USA - S1T2_Fb - Sphagnum magellanicum MG | ecosystem: Host-associated > Plants > Peat moss > Unclassified... | reverse complement strand
TATGTGGCAGATATTCCATGGGATAAAGTCCATGATTTCCTAGTTGGGGAAGAAATTAAAAGTGATGTTCAATGCAAATCCATCCAAAAAAACAACTGGGTCAATAATTATTTGAAAAATCCATTATGGAATAGTTATCCTACAGACATGCGGTAAATGAACTCATAATTAGTTGTCCATAACATGTCATTTATAAGTCAAAACATTAATTGATCATCTCATTTGAAGAGTAGCCAACCATTGCCTATTGTGTGACCCTTTAGATAATCATCTTATTAGGTTATTTTGGGTAGCTCTATGTAATGGGTGCATTAATGGACTTTAGTAACCCTCCTGAGAACACATATAATTTAAGAAACCTTACAAACCATGGCATGGGGTCAAACTTATGTAACCTCATCATGTTACACATCATCACACAAGCTTGTGGCTTCCTCTTGGTTATGTGCCCATGGAAAATGGGGAGCAAGACAATGGAGTGCATGAATTGAAGTGTTCACATGTGGTACAATGGTGTGAACCCCATTTTCTTTCTTCAACATCTTCATGTACCTTATTGGTTCATGCCACTAATTGGTTCTTACAACTGGAATAACCAAGTGTAACATGAATGCAATGATAAGGTTCCAAAATAGGAGTAACAAAAAAGAGGATGGAAACAAAACAATTATGGACGTAACTAGAAATAAAAACATTACAAAAGTTAAGAGATATGTTATTTGCTTGAAATAATGTGTTTCCTAGAATGATGACTTAAATTATATCAATATGACCAAAATTTTGTAATAGAAAACTATCAATTATGTTATGGAGTTTTAATATTTTGGGTGTGTTACAAAAGCCTTGTAACATGGGAAACAATAAGAACCAATTAGTGGCATGAATTACTAGTAAGTTATGATTACATGTTACAAGAAGATTGACCAAGTGTAACATGAATGCAATGATAAGGTTCCAAAATAAGAAAAACAAAAAAGAGAATGGAAACAAAACAATAATGGACAGAATGGAAATGAAGATATCATAGAAGCTAAAAGTTATGTTATTTGCTTAGAATAATGTATTTTCAAGAATGATGACCTAAACCAAATCAATATGAATAAAATTTTCTAACATAAAACTATCAATTATGTTATGGAGTTTTAGTATTTTGAGCATGTTACAAAAGCCTTGTAACTTAAGAAACATCATGAACCAATTAGTGGCATGAATGAGTAAGGTATGATTAATGTGTTACAAGAAGACTAACCAAGTGTAACATGAATGTAATGATAAGGTTCCAAAATAGGAAAAGCAAAAAAAAGGATGGAAACAAAAAACTAATTTGGACAAAATTGGAAATGAGGAGGTTATAGAAGCTAAAAGTTATGTTATTTTCTTGGAATAATGTATTTCCAAGAATGATGACTTAAACTAAATCAATATGACACAAAAATTCTAGAATAGAAAAGTATTAATTATGTTATGTGCCTGAAACATAAATTAGATTAATCCAACATAAATAACTATACATTATGATGACATAAACTCAAATAACATGAAGCAAAGAAATTTTTACCAACAAATGTGCTACAACATGTCAACAATAAGTAAATTAAATGTAGTTGTGTGATTCTTACTTGATCTTTCATAGTCCATTAGCCAATTGATGTTGAAAAGACATTATTAAGCCATTTGGTCCAACCTCTTTCAGGGAAAGCCCAATAATTTTCTACTTGTTTGTTGAAATCATTAATAGAACTATTCAACCAATCATATTTCCTCAACATATATGGGACCAAGCAAAACAACCATGGTAGAAGTTTGAAAGGAAAAGGTAATGGGGCTCTGAAAAAAATGTACAACATGTTCATGGGCTTCTACCTTCATTTATTTGAAATACTAATTACATGCAACTTCAAATTCCTCAACACTCTTTAGCTCCCCTAATTGAATTTTTTGCACTTGGGGATGAATTGGATTTGTAAGCAATGGTTGAAGAGGTTTTGTACCCTTTATCATTTGAGTTGAGGGCTTTGGAGTAGTCCTAGGCCTTTATTAAAATGTGACCTTGTAACAATATCAATTGTAAAAAATATTGTTGGTACCTTGCTAATGGAAATTTGTTCAGCTTGTGAAACATAAACATGAAGCCCTATGGATGCTGAAAAAGTATAAGTTGTATACTTTGTGTACATTGATTTTATCCAATCATCCTCATCTAATTGTTGGATTGAAGCTAATTTTGAATTAAAAAATGTTGTGTAAATTCTAAAGTTTTTTACTTGTGTTTAGGATAACCAAAGGATGCCATCAAGATTTTAGCTTACTATGTACTATAATACTTGTTATACATCACCTTTTTTGAACAAAAGTGGTTCAACCTTAGTGTGCTTCCACCCTAAGGTGGTTCTTAATTTAGTACCACCCAAGGATGCTTTCACCATCTACAAATTACCATATGAAGGTACATGGGAATGGTTCCAACACAAGTAATCAATTGTTACATCATATAATTAATGAAGTACAATGTAAAAGGGGATCTTTTAAAAACAAAATAAACAACAATTTGGGAATGACATGTAAGAGGAAATTTCATTATGCAAAACACACATAGTTAGGATAGGGTTGACACAAAGAGGCATTTAAATAGTTTGTAATCATGTTATAAGGGAAACATAATGATATATGCAATGAATACCTTGTTACAATGTCTTGTAGGTGGGTGAATGCACGGTATAGTGGCTTAATAATGACAAAAAATACACTCCTTACAAGTCCATACAAGATTCTTTAAAATGATTCAAATGGACATGGTTGTTACTTTAAAAATTATTATTATTTTAATCTTTGAATAACACATGTTCAATCACTTACAAACTTTCCCAAATCTATGCGAAAACTTGTATTTAATGTAATTGATGTCATTTTTTGATTTGGAAGTTCTAAAAGGAGAACCCACAAAGTCTAAAGCAATAATGTCCCATCTAAAACTTTCAAAAAATATGTTTTTGGGACAAAAAAATTGAGAAACAAACAAAAATTGTAACTCATATAGATTTATGAAAATATGGCCAAATTTTAACCATTCAAAAGTAGTTAATTATTAAATGGTTAACGTTTTCAAAAAAACGATTCCTCATATGAATTTATCATCTTGTATTACATTATATATTGAATCCCAATAATAAATTTGAAATGTGAATCAATATAAAATTTTCCATTTTGTGATGTTATAATCAAAAGACTAGTCCATATTTTTCGACTTCAAAAGTCTATTACTATTAACAAATGATTTTTTTATTGATAAAGAACCACATAGTTCTTTTCATAATGAAGTTATTAATCTAGGTCCAAGTCCCAATTATTAGATCTAAAGATATATTATCACCAAATGCATTTGAATAAATGGTAGTTCGGGGAAAAACATCATTTCGTCACAAAAGTGAGTCACTGTAACTTGCATCTACTTAGGTTGCAGAATTTGGTTCAATTAATTTGTAAGGGCAACACAAATACCTTTTGTCAAATGTCACATGAAATTGACATTATCATTCAAGGTAAGTGGGATAGGTTATAATAAGAGTAATCATGTTACATGTAAAATATCTAGAATTGAAGTACAATGCAAGAGGGGATCTTTTAAAAGGGCATGGAAATGAACAACAATAGGATCGACATGAAAGGAGATTTCATTCTAAAAGACACATGTTACAACTAAAATAAGGTTGACACAAAAAAACATTTAAACATTTTATAAGCATGTTACAGGGTAAATAATATTATAATCTCTTGTAGGTTGCAAAATTTGGTTCAATTGATTCTACAATGGTAACCCAAATACCTTTTGTCACATGCCAAATGAAATTGAGATTATCATTACAAAGTAAGTGGGACTTGTTACAACACGAACAATCATGTTACATGTCAAATATTTAATTGAAGTACAATTCAAGAGTGGATTTTTTAAAAGGGCATGGAAATGAACAACAATGGGATTGACATGGGAGGAAATTTCATTTTGTAAGACATAGGTTATAACTAGGATAGGGTTGACACAAAGCAACACAAACAATTTGTACGCATGTTACAAGGGAAGCTTAAGGCTCCATGGAATGAATACCTTGTTCAAATGTTTTGTAGGTTGCAAAATCTGGTTCAATTAATCTACAAGGGCAACACAAAAACCTTTTGTTAGTTCTCACATGAAATTGAGATTACCATTATAAGGTAAATGGGATAGGTTACAAAAAGAACAATCATGATAAAAGTTTAATGTCAAATGTCTAATTTGAAGCACAATGGAAGAGGGGATTTTTCGAAAGGGCATGGAAATGAACACCACATTGGGATTGACATGGGAGGAGATTTCATTCTGCATGACACATGTTAAAGCTATGATAGGGTTGACATAAAACAACATAAACAATTGGTAGGCATCTTATAAGGAAAGCTTAAAGCTCTATGGATATGCAAGGGCAACCCAAATACATTTTGTTAGTTGCTACAACAAATTCAAATTAACATACCAAGGTAAGTGAGATTAGTTACGACACAAGCAATCAAGTTACATGTCAAATATCTAATTTGAAATACAATGCAAGGGGGTTTCTTTTACAAGGTTATGGTCAAGTTACATGACCCGAACACACCTATACGGTTGTAATGATAATGAAATCCCACCAATGTGCCATGTTACAAGAATGATCAACAAAAAGACTTTGAAAGGAAATAATAAGAAAAAAACATGTTATAGTAGATAATGCATAACAATGGTGTGTACCTCTTCAATTGCAAGGACTCGATTTAGAGTAGAGGTTGAATATAATGGAAAACGATTTAGTAATATTGCATGAGACAAATATGAAAAAATGCATGATTAAGAAGGTGGTCCAGCTATAACAATGCCTTTGGTGATGGCACAAGTCCAAAACATGAATCATGCGTGTAGTCAAATGAAGGTAAGAATGAAAAAAAAGAAATATTTCCATGTGTAAAGCATACATCAAACATGAGATTAGCTTGGCAACTTTGGAATTTGAAGGTGAAAAGTGATATTAGGTTTGTAATTTTTACAACCAAGCTTACTAAGGATTAATAGTCTTGCAATGTTTGTAATTATAGTAGAGGGAATGCCTTCGAAATTGGGCAATGCACATACTTGAAGGTGGATCTTATGTTGTAAAAGCACCCACAACAATTATTTTTGATTGATGAAATTGAACATTGACAAAGTTAGCAAGAAAAAGGATAATAGTTGCGAGTCGATTCAATAGAAGAAAGATAATGGTTGCGACAAGCTCCAACAATGTGTGTGTAGAGAAACAATGGAGAGTTGTGAAGATTGTGTAGAATGGAACAGTAAACATGTGTGTGATAGAGGATGACATTGATGCCCTAAAGCGAAAATGTTGATATTGATGGGCAGGCAAGCAGGTATGGTGGATGGGCATGCATGGAAAAAAGTCGCATGGGGATGGGGGATGTTGATGGTGGGTTAAGCTAGGTAATAGGGGCGTAACCTATATAAGGTGGTGATGTGGCACCTACAAGGGGTTGAAGGTTACGATGGGGGGAGAACGGAGAACAGAAGGGGAGTTGTGCGGGGGAGGGAAGGGGAGGTTATGCGGGTCGGGGAAAGATGATGTAGTGATGACGGGGGTAGTCGTCTTGTAGCCATTTGCATTCAAGAAAAGACCCTTGGCCAGTTTAATGTTTTCCCTGCAAGGACAATCACTTTTCGTTGGAGAGCTGTAAGTACTTTGGAAATATGCAATTACTCATGTAAGGAACTCTGGGAACACACGATGTCATTGTATGGTGGGTCACAAATTGACTCAGAGCCCTCACACCTCCTGCAGCAAGTCAATGCTTGACCAGTAGAGCTGTGAGCTGACCCAGAGCACAGCACAGGTAGTTGAAAAAAAAAAAAAACGGAAAGCTGCTGTGATCAGAGAATCCTAATTGAAACACGTCCTTAGACTGCCACCCCCACTGCATAGACGAGAATGGCATCGGGAATAATAGTAGCGGAAAGAAAGGTTGCGAAAAAGATTCTAGACCTGGCAGAAAGGAGCCCCAGAATGTGGTAATTGCAAAGGTTAGTGAATGGCAAATGGGTTTAGCATTTGCAAGAACATGGTAGGACGACTTTTCGGTAATCATTGTGTTGATGATGTCTCACACATGAAGACGAATCGAGGAATTTTGACACTCTCCCCACAACAAGATGAACCTGCATTTTAGGGTTAGGGTTTAGAGCCCAACTGGGTAAATTCCAAATTGCGTGTCCATTGCCGGTACACTCTTCTTGGGCGTGCTTTCTCTCCTTCTCCCTCTCTCGGCGGTGTGAGCTGATGATGACCATGGTGATGATGGTTATTGCGTTCCAAGTTTCGGATATCTGGGAAGAAGAAGCTTTTGCCGTCAGCGGGGGGTGGGTGTTATCATTCTTCGCGTCTCCGTCATCTGTCTGCGGTGTCTCTGCCGTGAAGCTTTAGTACCAGTGGATGCTGGCATGCTCAAGAAGCTGTTCAAAGATCAGGTACGGTTCTGCGTCTGTTGTTGCTGCTCTTTTTTCCTTTTTGAAATTTTTGTGATAGAGGTATCGGGATTGTACTGGTCTCTGATTAGGAGGAGGAGTCCAGGAGTTTTTCTTCTGCTCTCTCTTTTGTTGCTCTGCTGCTGCTAGCGCTAGTAGTAATATTCCGAAAGTTGTGCGTGAGTTTGCTCCCTTGGGTGTTCTCATCTTTGGTTGGGTCTTGGCCCAATTAGGGTTGTGGAGTTCAGCATTAGGTTTCCAACAGGGATCTGGCCACAATGAGTCATTCGGGCAAGCCAGTGAGAGGGGATGCAGAGGAGGAAGCCCAGCATAGGACCAATGGTGAACTGTTGAACTTGGAAAGCTCAGTCGTTCTCTTAGAATCCAGTTTAGGATTAAGGAATGATTCGAGTTCCAAAGGGAAAAATGGTGATGAGAATGACACCTCAGTGGAGGACCTGGAGTTTTTGAAAAGGAGGAATTGGAATCTTCATAAAAGGTTGGATGTGTACAAACCTGGGAAAAGGCGGAAGCTCCTCGTGCTAGATGTCAATGGGTTCTTGGTGTCAACTTTCAGGAGTTCTGACAAGACTCGACCAGAAGGCATTGAGCACAAGAGAATTGCAAAAAAATTGGTCTACCGAAGACCCTTTTGCAGCTCTTTTCTGGAATTCTGCCTCGAGAATTTTCATGTGGGGGTTTGGTCATCACTGAAGGAGAAAAATGTGATAAAGACTGTAGACTTCACATTTGGGGAGATGAAGGAGAAGCTGGAGTTCATCTGGCACCAGTCAATGTGTACTACAACACAGTTAATGCATCCAGAGGAGTGTCACCGGCCTCTGTTTCTCAAGGAGCTCTCAAGGTTATGGGCTGAATTCAGGCCTGGAGATTTTAACTCTTCCAACACTCTTCTGGTGGATGACTCCCCATACAAAGCACTTCGGAACCCACCTTACACAGCAATTTTTCCAAATACCTACACTCATGACTCTGATGACAATTTCTTGGTTGGCCCTTTGCGGAGATTCCTGGAGGGGCTTCTAGACACAGACAATGTCCAGGACTTTGTCAAGGAGAATCCAATTGGTGTGCCTCCCCTCTCAGCTTCAAGCCCTGATTGGAAGCACTATTGCCAGATTCTTACTGTGGAAGCTCCACCTTTACATGCCAATAAGCTCACCACATCTGAGACTTGTGGGAACAGTGGAATTGTTTCGTCTGTTGCAATCTTCACAGACTCTGAAGCTGATACCACTTCAAATGGGAACAGATCATCTGTGCACCATGACAGTGCAAGTAAACATGTACCAAAGTCACATAACTCCTTGTTGGGATCTGGACCTGCAAGTGAAAAGCTGCTTGTACTTGACATAAATGGGCTCTTGGTATCAACCTATGACTTCTCAGATGGGACTCAACCACAAGAAGTTGAGCATGCAGTGATTGGTAGGAAATGCATCTACAAAAGACCATCTTGTGATGACTTCCTGAAGTTCTGTTTCCAGAACTTCCATGTTGGGGTCTGGTCATCAGCTAATCAGAGGAATGTGCAGCAGGCTGTGAACTTTGTATTCAACAATATGAAACCCATGCTTGAATTCATTTGGCACCAAGCAGATTGCTCAAACACGGGAATAGACCATCCAGAGATAGTGGGCAAGCCTGTGTTCCTCAAGGAGTTGTCAAAGTTGTGGAACAGATTTGGAGGTGGTAAATTCAATGCTTCCAACACACTTCTTATTGATGACACCCCATACAAAGCAATTCGGAATCCACCATTCACAGCTATTTTCCCTCATCCTTACACCCATAACTTCAATGATGATTTTTTACTTGGCCCTTTGAGGAAGTTTCTTGAGGGGATCCGAGATGCTAGTGATGTGCAGGAGTATGTGAAAAGGAATCCAATTGGTGCATCTCCAATTATGGAGTCAAGTGCTGAGTGGGTTGTGTACAAACACCTAATGGTAAAGGAGAAGAAGAAGAAAAAGAAGAAATCAAAATTGGAATCCACAAATCTTTTGCTTTCTTCTTGATTCAGCTTCAAATTGCACTTATTTGATAATTTAAACCTGTGCCTATAATCTCAAAACCTTTTTCTCTTCATTTATGAATTTGGTGGTGTTGATCTTATTGGCATGGATTCAGTAACCCTAAATGTGAAACGTTAGTACTATGTTCAGCCTTCACTGGCTCTTTGATTTGGAACCACGGTTCTTTACTGAAGCTATCTGAATTTCCTTACTGTCTTTAGCAATGGCAAAACTGATTCACATGTACACCAGATGAATTGCTGGATAGATAGATTATCTGGATGCTGCAGTTGCTCTGTGGCGCAACGGACTCGACTCACTCTATGAAATGAACTCCCTTAGAGCACCATAGCATGTCAAGAAAGAGGCATACCAAACGTAGCAAGGCCTGCTTTGCCTGTGATGTGAGGGATCGAATTTCCAGCTACTTGGGGTGATCATTTGACAATTGTTTCAAATTTGTTTACTTGGGGATGGCTTTGCTTTCAACCTTGCTTGCCTTCATGCTTTTACCAGCACAAAGCTCAGTGGTGGATGAGAGAGATTGGGAGACCACACCTTGCCAATAATACTGATGAACACATTCAGTTGCAATAGGTTTTTTAATGTCAATAACTGTTGAAAGGCCCATACTTCACAATGAAAAGGAAAGCAAATATGATGATTGACATTATGAAACTTGGAGTGCTCCAATGTTGCAACCTAGAGAAGAGAATAGAACAGATCTGACCTGTGTACAGAGAAAATGCTTCAAAGCTCACCTTCTCAATAAGTGTGTTCACAATGAAGAGAGATCCTTATGATCAGTGTTCTCGGAGAGCAACAAGTTTGTCAAACACTCCCAGCACTTGCAGTACCTGGTTCCCTTGGCTGAGTCCTTATAGAGCCTTCTGCAGATAGATGAGCAGAGGCCTCAGTACACCTGGTACATTGGTCTGGCGATTCCACAAGATGGATGGACATCAACAACAGAGTGAGAAAAATGCAATTTAATTTGGAGGAAGTGGAGGCCTTTTGCTCTCAATTGAGTCATGATCTGAGAAACAATATGGGTCAGGTGCATGTGGAGTTGTGCCAAAGATGCTTCACAATCAAGTGTTGCCTTTCTTCATCGAGTCTGAGCCTTGTGCGGGCTCTATCATGGGGTGTGTGGGGGTTGTTTCCTCCTTAGACCAAGTCTATACCAATGATGGGCAGGTATCACCTTGGGGGCTGGTGTTCAAGTCCGTTCTCACATTGAAAATTGGAGGTTCTCACCTTAAATATAATTGCTTCTCTGAGAATCGACAAGGGATCATATGGGCCTCAACTTGATACTCAGGGAAGTTACTTGGGGAAGTTACAAAGCAACCCTTGGGTTTGGTTCAAGCCAGTGAAGGTGCCAGTGCAGCAGCGTTACTGCAAATTGTGCAACTTGGGTGCGGTTGAGGATGAGGACCACTTCTTGTTGGTTTGCCCTGCCAATCAAAGTGTTTGAGAGAGATTTAGAGGTTCATTGCCACTAACTGCCATCACACCTTTAGCTGAATTGCTGAGCTGTCCGCAGCAAGGCATCCTTGCTAGATTCTTAGTGCAATGTCAGACGGTTAGATCTGCATTGCTTCATCAGACTTAACGTCAATTGGGTTCTGGCCCAGGCGCTGTTTGGCCCACTTAATGACGCTAAATTGTAAGTAAGTAAGTATATTCTAAAGCTAGTAAAGCCTATGTAAAAAGCCTAGTAGGTAGGTGTTTACTAGTAACGTCTTTACCACTAGACAACAACCTTTCATGTGAGAACTCTTGAAAAATCTTTTTATGTAAAATTTATGCATGTCAATGGCTTTAGATTTTAACCCATTGGCAGAGAAAAACTTTAAGTGAAAATAATGACCATTAAGAGCATCTCCAACGGTGCTCGGTGGTGTGTGATCCTGCACAGTAAAATTGGATGAAGAATATCCAACATGTGCCGCTTTGGCTCACAAAAATTGTTTTGGCTCCGCTTGATTGCGCACGTTGCCGGTAAAATGCGCAGCAGCGCTGTGCACCTGCAGAAAAGAGTGTAATAAATATGATCTAAGTGCTGCTCAGTGTTTCTTATTGGCCCATCATAATGATTGGTCCAGGTGGTTTGCTAGTAGTAGTCGCTCGCCTGTCTGCTGTCCCAGTTTCAGTTTTTATGGGTGGGGTTGCAAAAGAGTACATAACAAAACTTGGATGTGAAATTTTTTTTCGGAGGGGTCACATACTGAGCACCCATGGAGATGCTCTAACAATAATGACAAATGAAGAGCTATGACATTGTGATTAATATATTAATCTTCCTCTAAGAAGTTTTGGGTTCAAATTTCAGTAAATTTGTAAATCAGGTTTCCTTGAAAATCGATGGTACCTCTCCAAAAGAAACATTTTAAAAATTGGGGGTGAGGATGAAAATTTGAAAATAAAAAATTTGTTCAAGAGCCAGACTGGTTCTTGTAAACTTCAGTAAAAACCAGAACCAATGGTTCTCTTGAAAAAAAATGAGAACCATCTAACTCTAGTCTATACCAGTGTTGGGCGGTTCTCACTTTTTTTTTGGGTGAAAACTGTTGATTTCGGTTCTCACAACCGTTTTAAAAAACCTTTAAGGCTCTCATTATAAAAAAAGAAGAAAATATTTAGATAATCTTTAAGGGTTTCAAAGTTTTCGAAAAAAATTTCTCAATGGTTTTCAGTCCTGCTGGTTCTCAAAAAAATTACAACCCCCGCTTTTCAGTGACGGTTCCCAAAAGTCAGTTTTCAAGATTAAACAAGTCCAGAATATTTTTAAAAATATTTTATTTATTGTGAAAATTTAATTAAATAATTAAAAAAAGCCCCCTTTTGTAGAAGAGCCTGAAGTTTCTGCGTGAAGCTCATGTTGATGGAGCTGTTGAAAAGGCTAGCGCCACCCAAACTAAAACCTAAACCTAACTAAAAACTAAACACCCCGAAAACCCTGAAAATTGGTGCCCACACATGAAAGGTTATCACAAAAAAATTGAACTGATACCCTTGATGGTTTTCAAAAAATTGATTCTCACTTGAATGAGAATTGACAAGGTTCTCAAAAAGGTTATCAACTTATGTGAAAACATCTTATTCTCCTTTTGAGAATTGAACTGAAAACCTTAAAGGTTCTCACTGAAAAAGGGAGAACTGCCCAACACTGGTCTATTACACCCAACACTGGTTAACCCTTAGGATTACCATTTGTTTCCTTGTAGCTCTAAGACTTGTGATGTTCAACCTATTGCTAAATGATCCTTTTTGAAGAGGTTGTTTACTCTTGAAGAATGGGGGACCAATTAAGTGAGTTGAACAAAAGATTGAAGAGAGCATGAAATATTGAAAAGGCCATCTATGCATGGACTTAAGCAATTGAAACACCAATGGTTGAGTTGATGTGAATTTTTTTGGACTATACTTTTGTGGTTGGTCTTCTAGGTCAGTCTACTTTTTTTTGTGTATGTGATACAATATTTTTTGGCAATAATGAATATTAGAATAAATTTTGACAAGATTAGGTGATGAGTAATGATGGAGAGATGAAAAAAGAAGTTTAACAATGTGAGGGTGTAGTTGCATTAACACACATCAATACATGTCGAAACCACTATTTAATTTTGTGTATTTCAAATTGTAAAAGGAAAAAGAATTACAAATGGACTTGTTTTGTATAAGATTATTTTTAATGTATTGATGTACATATCTAAATTTTTTTGAATCAATCTAATGAATAAAAATACACAAAAATATAAATTTTATACAATGTAACCAATGTTTAAAAGCAATAATTAAATAGTAAAAACACATAAAGAGCAATTTGATATTTTTTTAATGACATATTTTTGGCAAATTTCTAATATAAACCTTATCATATATATATATAGAATATTTTTAAAATTTGAAAATGAGTTGTTAAAAAGGTTCCATGAATATTTTTGAAAAAACAATGAAAAAACATAGGTCTAAGTGGGTGGGTGTGACTCCTCTTAGCTGGTTAGACATTATGGTCATGGTCATTCATGGAAAATTGAGGTGTGTATGGTTGAAATCCAGTAGCAAATTATGGAGTCGATGGATTATACGTCCTAATTTTTTGTGATATTGTTAATATGAGGACTTGGATGTGTGAGGTATTTTGGATTTTTTCATTTCCTAGTTTTGATGTGCACATGAAGCATTCTAGGAGGTCACAATTTGATGGTCTTTTACTTTGAAACTTTAATATGTTTGAAACAAAATACATTAATGGAACTTTGATCATGCCAATGACAATGGTAATTGGAATTGGTTTAGGCGAAACGTGTATGGGGTCCATTAGTGGTCATCACGACAACAATTCTAAACATCATCCATTTAGCAATTATAAAAAAATTCATAAATACTTAATTAAGTCATTGCTTTCACCAATTTTACGTGATAATTATGAAAACATTCCATAAAATTCACCTAATTACCTTATTCCTTTCACCAAACCACCTACATGGATATGAAAAGGCAAATTAACATGTGCTTTCTCATAATTGAATTTTCATAAATTGATTGAATTCAACTAAATAAAATTATGAAAAAAATCAATTTGATTTGAATTCAATTCAATAGAAATATCAATGAGAACACTAACCATGTTTAATCCAAAGGAAAAGAATATTGTGTTTGGTTCAATTCAATTTAATTTAGAAATTTGGATTGAATTGATTTGAATTCAATATGAATTGAATTGAATATATTTGAATTCAATTCAAGTTGCATTATGCAAATCCATTCAATATTAAATCATTCAAATGGAACTTCATTTTTTACAAAATCAATTCACCTCTTGCATCAAATTGTCTTGTATAACACTGCATAACCCAAGTGATTTTTTTTTGGGATATAGATTGTTAACCATTCATAACCAAGTTTGTGTGTAGAGAAACAATTGTATAGGAGTGGTGCAATAGCTCCCACCCAATTTTTTTTGTGGTGACAACACATCATATTTCAACTTTGTAAATTTGTCAATTATGTCCTCAAAGGATCAAAATTGTTTCATTTATATCCACAAAGTTTCCATGACATTTCAAAGTTGTTATTATGATGTCCCCAAGTTTTTAGATGAGGCCATAGAAAAGTCACAAAGTTCCCAATGAAATCTCCAAATAATATTTCTATCAAAGAAGTAGGTGCAAAAAAAAGTGATTGTTGAGAATTTTGAATAAAAAACTAGAAGGAATTTTGTGCACATTTCATGGGATGCATATATAAACCAATGAAAGGAAGGCAAATGGAAGTGAACGATACATATGTGAAGCTAGTGACCAATGATAATTTTTCATTCTTTTTGGATCCAATTGGACTCATTCGCTATAATGTTCCTATTAAAGAAAAAAATTGATGCAAAGTTTGTTTCTTGAAAAGTGGTAATATGTATCTTCATTTCTAAAGTTGTTGCTTTCATCAAAGTGGGATATGGCTTTTTAACCATCATAATGTATGCAACATTGGTGTTGCTTGATCTTCCCCAATTGTTTTAATGAGTATGAATTCACATTTTTGTGGTTGTTGAATAGTTTAATTATATATTTGAGCCATTTTGGCTATTGTAAGTAATTGGACTTAACATGGAATTGTGAGAAATAAACCCACAATTAATTGCTAGGTGATTGAATGACATGAATCTAACCATGATATTTCAATGGTGAATATAAGATGCCACCCATCTTGTATCCTACACAAAACATTCAAACAATATCTAAAGTGGTTTCAAGTTTGTGCCCTTCTACAAATAGTTATGAGTTTAATTTAATCATGTTAGATGCAATTGTCAACACTAAACAACCGAACTATAATATAAAAGTCACTAAATATAGATCAATAATAAAAAAATTGCAAATGCCTAGGTATAAATTAAACTTTAGGCCAAAAATAGGGTAAATCCCATGGTTGCATGGAGGGACATCATGATATGTAGGACTTTGAAGTTTTTTTTACCAAAAAGTAAATATTTTTGTCCCTTTTTCTCAACCTTATTTTATTTAATTTTTGTTTAAGTGAAAATTTGAACTTACCCACATGTTGGCAACACCACTAGAATGATGGGGTGAACATTCCAATACCTAGAAAGATGGGGAACAACAGTGGGAATAGGGGAACAAATAAGGAATCTAATCTAGTAGTAGAAACATGTTGGAAAAATATAACATTTTTTCCCAATTTGTTTCATTGGCAAACCCATTGTTCACCTTATTGCCTCTAATGTTCTACTTGGAACCCTTAGCAATGTCCATACAACATCCTTGTCATTCACCCTATTGTCACCATTGTTTGTTTGTCATAGTCGCATTATTGAAAAAAAATTATGCTAGCCCCCATTGTCCACCTCAACACCCCCAAGTTATCCTTCAACGTGTTTCATGTTGTCATTCAAGCAATGCCTCTATCATCTAGGTCATCACTTTGTGATCCTTGTTGCTAGTTTATTGCTAAGATTTTTTTATAATAATGGTGTGTATATATGTATGTATATGTAAGTTCTTTGGCTAATGGCATCCACCCCAACAACTTGTGATATCTTGCTTGGTGCAATGGTGTCTTATTGAAAAATCTCATTAACCTAGTTTCGACATCTAAGTTGTGGCATCCTACTACATGACATAAATTCTTTTTTTAATTACTATTAACAAAAAGAAGAACAAAACTAATTATTAAAACATTGAAAAAATCTAAATCTAGAGTTCCAATGTTATGTTACTTGGAATTTTTTTGAGTGGTATTTGGTTATAACTCAATCTAACATTTCATACTTTGGTTGAACAAACACCAAAAGTGAATGTAATGTTACACTGATGTAAGTGAGGATATATGTGGAATGGCAAATATTTTCAATATAATAATACCTTTTTATGTTTAGTTGGAATTATATATATTTTTAAGATGTGATTTTTTATAGCACTATGAAAAATTGTGTTTACTAAAACCACATTAGCTTGCAACTAGAGCTCAAAAAATAACTTACATACAACTATTGTGCAACTATCCCTTTGGTATTATAACTATTATTCAATTATCCCCTTGGAAATATGGGGAATTAATAAATAAATTGTCACGTGAAAAAATCAATTAGTTGTATTATAGTTGCAAGTGAGTTGAAAATGAATCTTCTATATGGTAATTTGTACACATCCTATATACATCTATAATCAACCATGTTTGATTTTTTAAGGAGTTGAATTATAGTTGCATGTGACAATTATTTTAGAATTATTATAAATGTGCTTTTGATGCAACAACTATGTTGCAATTAGTGTACAATGTACATACATGCGATCATGCCATGTGTTCAGATTTCCACTGCCCATTATGGGATACATTTGCATCTAGTTTTCTATTATGATTCTTATTGATACAACTAGTGGGACTATTAGTGCATCATTATTGAATTACTAGTGTTCAACTATGTTGTGATTATTGTGAAATAACTAATTATAAATTAATAAAAATACAAATTCATATATGTACTATTTTATAAATAATTATTGTTTCAAGAGTTTGACCATTAAATATTAATTGTGCTTAACACACTTCATTATGATGAAATTATTTTAATTATACTAAATAATTCATTATTAATTTGAATAAATAAGTGTAATTCATATGATTAGTTCTAAATTAATTAATTAATTAATTATGCTAATTAAATTGAATAATATGGATGTATATGAATAATAATTACTCATAAATAATAAGATAAATATTTATCCAAGCTAGGATATTTAATAATGAATTAAACTGATTAATTAGTAAATATTTCATCAATAATTACTACATCATTAATTATCTAAATTCATTAACAAACTAATTATCTCAATACATATAATTAATTTAAATGTGAAATTAAAAATAATGTGTATAATATATTAAAGATTCAATTCGGGTGTACATATGGATATGCATGTTTATATTTTGATCTTTTCTACCCAAATTCATAATTAATGTTTAGTAAAAAATTATTATTTAACTAACAAACAAATTATATGAATTAGTTTGATTACTTCAAATAAAATTTTCATTTAGTTAATTAAAATAATTAATTATCTGGTACTAATTATTTGAATTAGATTAATTAATTTAGATAACTAATTCATTGGTTAATTAATTCAAACAATCAATCCAAATAGTTAATTATTTGGATTATTGGACATGTAATTCAAAAATTTAAAATTTTGATAATTATTTCAGATAAAATCAGATTTATTATTTTGATAATTAATTATCCAAACTAAATGAATTAATTCAAATATATAATTATCAGATAATTACTAATTTATTGTATGATTTACATAATGAAAAAAAAACATAAAATCAAACACAAAATATGTGAAAAAATGTTTTTATAGTTGCAACTTGATTGATTGGCAATTGAAAAAAAACTTAATGATTTAACCCATATGCTTTGTTTTTGAATTTTATGTCACAAACTATATAAAGAAGATGTTTTCTTTTATATTCTCACATTAAAATATATGTGCCATTTTGGGACGAATTCAAAAAAACTTAACCCTAAAAGTAAAACATAAAATTAAAAAAATTATTTACATGACTATCATTTAATTCACCTAGTCTTATATTTTCTTACCTATTTGCCTACCTATGTAAATAAATAGGTCTTATTTTTCTACCTACCTATGTAAATAAATAGGTCTTATTTTTCTACCTACCTATGTAGGTAGATAGGAAATAGGATTGTAATGTAGGTATGTATGTTCTAGGACCTACTAACTTAACCTATGGCTATGTATCGACCTACCTAATTATTAAAATGAATATTATTATTGTTTTCAAAATTCAATTAATATGCCATGTGGCAATTCTTTTACTATGCCACGTGTCATAATTTTGGGCTGTCATTACAAATTATAATATAAAATCTAAATTAATACTTCAAAAAGAAAATTATTTTCAAATCCAAAAATCCTCATATTGTCACATGTCAAATTTTAATGAATGGATGAAAATTAGTAACGTCAACATGACATTATGGCTGTAGTTGTAATGGAGATTCATTTTAGTTGAAAATGAGTTGTTTTGATAGAAAATGAGTTACATTGAGTAGCACAATATATATAGTGAGTTGCAACTTTTATAACTCATTTGACTTGTCTAATAACATTTAGAGTGTAGAAATAGGGTGAGTTGCAAGTGGTCATTGCAACTTTAAAATGAAGTTCCAAGACCAATTGCAAAACACCTTTTTTTTTCATAGTGTAGAAATTTCCTATTCAAAATGTTTAAAATCAAAGAAATTATAAGCATGTTTTTCTTGAAATTTCAAGAACTTAAGACAATTGTGTAATTTATTCTTAAAGTCTATCATTTTGTTTGGTTCAATTATTCAATGTCTAATAAATAAATGATTTACCAATCTCTTACCTATTTATGCTTAATAGTAGTTCCAATGTGTAGGCCAACTCACTTAAAATATGAAGAAAATGAAAACCTTGTTGTTTGCAACCAAAAGTTGTTACAAAGAGAAAAAATTGCATAATATTTCTTATATATTGAAAACATTTCATGAACACAATAATCAATCAATTTCATTATTAAATATTTTTATTTTCGTGTATTATCAAGCTGAAAATTCTATAAAAAGGTAAAATCACGGCTTGTTTTTGACATTTTGAAAAATCCACATCTTATAATAACAAAACTTCTTGCAATTATAACATATCAAAATATAAGTCTTATAATTATCTCCTATGCTTTTGGTCAAAAATATTGGTAGGCCATGATGTTTTTAATATCATTAGACATATGATTGGTTCAAAAACTTATATGAAAGCTTAGATATTTCAATATAAAATGGGCTGTAAATGATAAAAAATGATGAAAATCATGGCATTTAATTTTTTTTAAATTATAATTTTTTACATTGGAAAATTTTAATATATTTTATTTAAATTTTTTTCATTTGATGGTGGTGTACTTTCTAATTTTTATTTTGATATTATTATGACATATTTTTTGAGTCCACATTTTTCATTTTATCAACATGACTAACATAGAGTCATCATTTGAAAAGTCAATTATGAGTCCATATTAGTTTATTAGAATTCATCCATATTTAAAATATGATTCTCACAAAAAATTACTACAACATGAATAAGTTAAAAAATTTGATATTATTAACATTAAATATGGTTTTAAATTTGAATTTCATTGAAAATTCAAAAAAAAAATGATTGTGACAATCCAAATAATCCCTCTAACTATGCTTTTGCCTTTAAACTACCGTTTTTACTATTGAACAAGTTGACTTCAAGAAATAAAATAATGATTTGGCACCTAAGTGTCAAACCAAGTAATGTATTATGTGCTAAATTGTAGTTTTAGTCTTAGATTGAGTATTATAAAATCAACTTTGGCATCTACCACATGTTCATGTTCAAGATCATACATGTTCAAGACCACTACTTGAAACGGGGTTGAACATGGTCAAATGAAAACATCATGGTTGAATTTATCCTATGTCACATCTTGCAAACATTTCCCACACATCCAATCTTGTTTGACAAACACCATGAAAGTTTGCTTGTCCCAATATTTTTATGTTACTTCCCCTTTCCATTCACCAAATTTTCTTGTTTTTAAAATTTTTAATGGCCAAGATGTCTAGATTTTTATTGTGATCTTTGGCACCTTTTAATATCCTCCATTAATTATTTGATCTATGGCATGGTGCAATAAATAGTTCATCGCGTAATGGTTTTGCCTAATGTTATATGACCATGATCAATATTTTATTCCAAAGACCAACTCCTTAGGAAGGAAAATAAACAATCTTTAGGAGTATTTTATTTTTAAAAATTGAATATTCAAAATTACTTAATTTTTTGGGAAGCATGTGCCAAACTTGCCAAGGTATTATAGTATATGGAATGTTTGGAATTTAAAAATTTGAAAATTGTAATGTTTGAATTCCAATGTGTGAATACTGAAAGTTGAAAATTGAAAATTGAAAATTGTGTGTGAAATGTTTGGAATCTGAAATGTTGGGAAGTAAAATGTTTGAATTGGGATGTGTGAATAATTAAAGTTGAAAATTGAAATCTCTATGTGAAACATTTGGAATTTGAAAATTTGAAAATTGAAATGTCTCAATTTGGATGTATGAGTACTGAAAGTTGATAGTTGAAAATTGAAAATTGAAATCTCTTTATCAAATGTTTGGAAGGAATCTAAAATTTTGAAAACAAAAATGTCTGAATATTGAAAATTGAAAATTGAAATGTCTAATTACTAAAATTAAAAACTAAAAATTGAAATGTTTGTGTACTAAAAACAAAAAATTGAAATGTTTGAATACTAAAACCTTGCAAAAACACAAGAATGCTAAAGAAGTCCATCAAATTCAGGTAGGCAAAATTGCTGATTTTCAACCGACTATAATATAATTATGTTTTGGCATTATCAATATAGAGGTGTTGGTGTGAAGACTATGTTTGTAGCAGGACAAATTTAACTTCACTTCAGGGGCTAAGAAGACAATAATGGAATTCACATAGTGTGTTGAAGACAAGGTCTAGATGCTAACACTCACCCAAAATAATTTTAAACTTCAACCACTTGGTTTGCCAAGTCATCCACACTCAACACAACTTGATTTGATAGGATTTCAGCAGCCCTAATTTAACAACATTTCAAGAGAATCATGGCTTAGGAAATTTTAGTGTCATCTTGCACCCTAGATCCAAAATAAAATAGGTATACAAGATTGGACATCTAAATCTAATAGAAGACTAGCTTTGGTTGCAACTATCAATTTGTCCTACTTAAGATGCCTACTATAGACTACCTATCATGTGAGGTGTTCACCTCATGACTTGGTGCATCAACATGGTAAATGCAAAAATTATGGTACAACACCAATGATGCCTTAGGGCATGAAAAAAATCCTTCAAAGCATGAGATATCTGCAAACAACAACACACAAAACTTGGGGTAAATATCAAAGTGCTGGAGCCCACACCTCTTGTTCCATTAATCAAGGGCGCACACTTCCAAAAAATCCATTTATCTTCCAAATGTTGTGAATGCTAGATTCTAAACAATGGGTGTGTGTGTGTGTGTGTGTGTTTTTTTTTTTTTAGCAATGTAACTCTTCATGCATCATGAATTTTTGCCATCACAAAATAAGGTTCATGGAAATTGCTACAATCTCATTAGATCTTTGTGTCCAGTGGTTATTAGGACTCCAAATACTTGCATAACCTTGAGGGAGTAGAAGAAGCTTAACTTCCAAGGATGGATAAATTATGGAAAAGTAATAAGAGTAGATTAAGTTTTCATAATTTAGTCCAACATTAGGACAAGTGAGGAGGGTAGGTTTGTCTAGATCAGCACACACAACCATTGAGATTGCCCCTGAGGCAGTACGGACATAACACATCTGTTTGGAAGAGAACCAACAAAAAAAAGTCAGTATAGCTACATCATTAATTGGACATCTTTGTGGTAGAGTTTGAATATTTTTCTCAAGTGTAGTGTGATTTGAGTTTGCACATAGTTGTAAAAGGGCGGGGGGGGGGGGAAAGAGAGAGAAAGAACCTTAACCGTTGCCATGCTTTATTGCTAAAATCCAAGTGTTTATTCATTTGTGTCAGACAACGGCCTATTGGTTCCATTTTCAGACACCATCCTCTTGGTTTGACCAAAGTTAGTGATTTTGAGAGATCCATTTGTGGCCATTAGTAGATTTGAAGGTTTCAAGTCCTCGTGAAAAATTGACGCCCTATGACAAGCTGCAACCCTGGTTAAAATTTGTAGCATCCAACTCTTGATCTTTGCCTTCTGTAGTGGCTTCTCACTTGATTCCTATACTCCAACATAAGAACAAGGTTAGAACCTTACATGAAATACTTAATCAACTACACAAAATTCATATGTGCTAATGCCATCAACGTTTCCACCTCACAGCTAGAACATTGCGGGTTTCACATTTGCTTCAAGGCCACAGTTAGCCCACCTACCTTCCATTGTCCCTTGTACATTTCTTGAAAGTCCTTTCGCTAATTCTCTCAAGCATTTCGTAACAACTCAAAAGTTCGGGTTTCCCCCCCCCCCGCCCCTTGTAAGTGTGTGCAAATTGAATGCGCAAGAAGAAGTGTTGATTCCATCATAGTGAAACAGGATGTGAACATGAAAAGCTCCGATCACATCCATGTGAAAATTTTCATTCTGTGAACAATTGTCATTTCCACATTGGCCAATGAGTGAGCCATATTTTTATCCTCAAGTCCAAATCTTGCATAGATGTGCACTTTCAGAGCCAACAAATAAAAGTGTTCATTAGTAGTTGTTTTTGGGGAATTTTTTTGTAACTTGGCAATTTTCTAAAAACAAATGTTTTGGACAAGTTTGTTTTTAAATGAAATTTTAACTAAATTTTCTGTTTCTTTGACACAATTTGCCACATTTTCAACCTTGCAAAATTGGAAAATAAAGCCCTAAGCCAATAATTGTTCATAAATAGGTCTTTTGGCTCCAAGTTTGCTAAGTTTGCTTGAGTGTTTCAAAAATATTGTCAAAACAATATTCTTTCTTTGAGTATCGATGTTCAAGAAATCAAAACAACTAGCAATCACATGAATTGGGAAATAAAGTGAGAGTCTGGTAGTCCTAATCACACACTTCAAAATTATACCGATGAATTTTCATTTACTTTAATTAAAGTGGGTTTGTGGACGTAATATGTGAGGACAAACGATTTGTCGAAACCTAGAACATTTGTGTTTGGAGGTGAACATTGATTTGAATAGATTTTAACCATTTGCATTCAACTTTTCATGGTTGATAAATGACAATTACACTCAACCTTTGAGTGCTTTATTGATTGATTTACATACAATGAGGGGTCACTCAAGTATGAGGAATGCAACACCTAAATGAACTTTTTGTCCACCTAGCAAAATATGTTAATATTCTTTTGAATATGGGATGTTTACCTCTCAACAAGTTAGTTATGATCACATGTATTAATGATCTATCTACTTAATTATTTGAAATTAATTATATATAATTTGTAATCGTATGGTTGATCTATGGGTCCTAATCAAATGTTCATGATGAAGTTTTGACCAAGTACCATTGGAGAATCAAAACTTTTGCAAGTTGGAACCCAATGGCCACAAGAAGGCCACATGTCATGTGGTTTGAAAATGTATCATAACAAATACATAGATGATTGCGTTGATTGAATCTAAGAATCCTCCACCCCAACTCAAATTACTTTTTGAAATTAAATGATGTTCTGGAATTATAAAAATACACCAAATGTACTCAAAATCTTGTCCATTTTTGAGACACTCAAACAATCTAAGACACTTTCATGCTTGAGTTGAATGATTATCCAACACTTTTCTATCCAACATGGAAACTGTCCTTAAAACAATAATTGCGTTTAGCCACATATTCAAACTGAAAAAAAAAAGTAATCTAGGGTGGAAGTGCATCGATAGCACTTGAAAAACTCCCAAGGATTTTTTAATGAAATATGGATATCATTGGCATTGATGGTATTTTGAAAACCTCCAAGCACTTTTCTAAAATGTTGAGTTTTCATTACCAAGTCAACAATGATTTTATGAATGATGACGCTAGCTCCATGACTCGTATTGTAAAATCTAGATATGTTGAATCTAAACAATTTTATTCCTTTTTGAAAAATGAGGATTGAATTTCATTGGACCAATCAAACCAGCGAGACGTTATTCTAGCAATCAGTATATTCTAGTTACTACTGATTATGTCACTAAGTGGGTGGAGATGAGAGCCTTGAGCACCAATATAATTGGTGTTACTGCAAAGTTCTTGTATGTCTTTTCACACTTAGGACTAAACCCAGCTATGAGTTTAGGGCTCCTTATGAAGGTGAACTTATTCAACCACCATAGTAATGCAAAGTGCTTAAACACTGGATGGAGTGGGAAATTGGTAAACATGTGAATGTTGTTATTGGACAATTTCTGTATCAACTATTCAAGAGTGTACTTGAACACCTTTTGTGTAACTTCAACAAAAATTGGACCAAAAAATAATTGGGATGCTTTTAAACAAGATATATATAAATATCTCCTCCCAAGACAGAATCAGGGTCTTGGAGTCCAACATTTCCTCAGGGGTTAAATATAGCCACTATGAGGCATCACTCAAGATGCTGAAGATGCCAGTGTCAAGTGCTAGCTCACCCAAGTCTGAGGGAGAACCGGATAATTGTTTTTACCAAGTCTAATGGTTGAAAACCCACAAACAGCCAGCCAGCTCATACCAATGCCAAGGGAGTCATCCAGCCACTAGTGTTGAACCACATCCTCTGGGTCATCTCATTGCCAGACCTGTGCATCATTCGTTGGTCAACAAACTTCTAGAGCTTGGATCCGTTGGTTACACAAAATCATGGATGCGACAAAAGGAGGCTGTAGAGGTATAATACCACTCCTTGAGATTCCATCACAGAGGGACATTGAACTGTTTGTATGAAGAGGAATATGATTTGCTGTTGTTGTTTTTCTTTCTAATCATGCAAAAGCCAGTTGGCTAGAGAATAATAATAGTTTAGACCAGACCGTCCTGCAACCAGCAGCGCACCATATGCCATCCAACTGCAAGCATGACCGTCCGGAACATTTCCAAAGTAGTCACATCTCATAATGTTTTCCAAATAAACATTCAAATCCCTCTTTGTCGAGAGTTCTTGGACTAATAGGTGAGTTAGTTTTTGACACACAGTTGATTCACACATTTCAAGGTGAAGACTGAATGAGTGAAGAAGGGATTCACAGTACCTGGACTCGCCTTGAGCTCCACCAGCCATACTTGATATTTAGGCCTCCAGCAATATTTCTCACATCCAAGATTTACTTAGTTTGCTTCAAGCCTGACCCGCTATACATGAAACTGGGACTGTAAAAGGTAGGAGGTTACTAATAGCAAACCACCTGGACCAATCAATTTATCTGGCCAATCAACAGCAAGTGTCGGACTGCACTGGCTTTTGCTAGCGTCATCATCATTTGCAAAAATGCCGACCCATTTTACTGAACCAAACTGGCAAGTGTTAACCAGGGTCTTCATTCAAAACATGCTTTGCCGTGCGTTGGTGGAGACGCTCTTTGCTTTAAACACTGGAGGCCGACAAGAATAGCAGCTGAGGATCTGTGTGATTCTCTTGTGTAACTTGTAAAGTCTGAAAGATACCTATCATTTTATAATCCCAGCTTGGATCCTTGGAAAGACAATTCCTCGTAGTGATTGATTTTTCATGGTTAGTTTGTGGTCTCATACATGAGGTCAATTAGATTCCAGTTTGTGTAACTTGATTCAAAATCAAAATAAATTTCTAGAAACTGGGGTTGTAGCAGCAGGCAACTCACACATTCAAGAAATGAAGAAACACTATCTCTTGAAAACACAAACTTTGCGGTATTCATTCATGCACAGTGACTCGGCTACTGCGCCGATTCCTTCCTATAGCATTTGGAGCGGTGGTCAGTATGTGACCCAGTTACACATTAAAATTGGATGAAGAGAAGTCAAATCATGCTGTTTTGGCTCAGCAAAATGGTTTTGGCCAAACGTTTTTGCACAGTTTGCTGAGGCTGGTAAAAGGCATAGCAAAGCTGTGCACCTGCTAGAAAAGAGTGTAATAAATGTGGTCTGACTCCTGCTCCCAGTTTTTGATTGACCAATCATAATGATGGTTGGATATTAGTAGTCTCCCACCAATTTGCAGTCCCAGGTTTGGTTTTATGGGTAAGGGTTGTAAAAAATAAATAACTAAACTTGATGTGAGAAATATTTTTGCAGGGTCACATACTGAACACTGCTGAGAATAACTCTATGCCCACATTCAAATTATGTGTTGACCATGTACAACAAGTTCATAACAAAAACTCTTGATTGATCATCATAATGCCATGATTGGAGCAGCCACAACACTGTTGCGCATTTGTGATGTTTAAGGTTCATAAACAATATATGAAAGTGAAATCCTGCACAACTGTACTCATCAGCATTCCAGAATCATTCCACATAAGAGCCTCAGCTGCCTAACACTGTGGAGCTGGAATATTGGTGCCCAGTGCTAAAACTACAAGTAGTTAGTTGTACATGATCAGGCCCCAGTCCTGACATTGAATTGGAGGGATGGAGCCTGCTTGAGTGCTTGCACGTCCAACTGTGAAATGGAAGGTATGCAAAATGTCAAGCAAGAATCCCAAACAAGCTTTACTCTTGCAGTTAAAATGCCATCCTGCAGTCAAGAAGTGTGACTTAACAGGGGATTTAGAATTATGTTGAGAAGCTGCACTTGGGCGAAGCTGTTTTGCTTTTGCACAAGTTTCCCTTGTACATAGCTACAAAAAAACTCGATCTTTTTAAACCTGGGATATCTGGAAAACCATAGTGACAATGTCCTATCTCCAAAGCCTTCTAATTGTGACGTTGGAAGAGAAATTGGGCCTTCCTGATCTCTGTATGTACCCAGGAGCTGTATCGCCACATAGTTAAGTTACAAAACATGTAGTGCAGCTCTCAACCAAATAGGCCTCTACTCATGAAGTTCAAAGCTATAATTGTCCAGATCTCATCTTTGCATCAACAAAAATATAATTGAAACTTGAAAGGTAACATAAAAGCTGAATCTAAATTTTTTTCTGAGCTTCAGAGGTATGAAAGTGGGATCTTATGTCTCCCAGCTGGATACAAGCTATAAACAAGTCCCAACCTTGAAAGGTGGGGCATATAAGTATATGAGAATTAAAGAATTGTCAACAAGAGTGTCACACTTCACAATGCCAGCCAGGGCTAAGATTGTCTAAAACCCTCAAGGGAAAACCTAGTTTTGATGTATATGGATTTCTAAGGAGACAACATTTTGAACTTCCTGTATCAGTAGTGTCTCCGTAAACAGGACCCAGAAATGTGGCTGCTCAAGGTTAATTCACAAGGTAAGCTTCAGCTCTTGATTCCTTGAATCAAAGAGAATCTCTAGACAGGATTGACTAGAGTCTAGGTGCAAGCTGGTAGAGCTTGGGAATCACATATGATGAGACCCTGATTTAATATATATTGTTTTGATAATTTTCTCTCCCACCAGGTCAGATTCATTCACAGCTGCAACCTGCAGCTTGCAACCAGCTGCAGCTTCTAAACTGGGTTGTAGAGATCTAGATGCTCATCATCAGCTTCTTGCGTAGCATCTAGTTTCAGGTTTGAGATCTACCATAGCTTAGTTGACCAAATGGCACAATCTTTCAGACATGAAATCGCTGTTATGATGTTGAGTTAGTTAGCCCCAGAAGAATTTCCAACGTGATCTGGTGTGATCTAGTGCTAATTCATGAATAATATTTTAGCTGCCAGACAAGTACTTGATCATCATCAACTAGAGGCAAGCTGCAGTAGGCGATCATCAGCTTGACGTCTTGGAAAGATGTTCTGGCCAGGAGCAAGAATGGCGTGAGGATCGAACATGTGCTTATGTTGGACAAATGCGTTCCATCGATCAGCTCCGAAATGGCGCTTCCACTGCTCCTCTTCCGTGTACCTTGGCAAATATTGTTTCCCCCTCAACTCTTCACAGATCTTGAGGATTCTAGCATTGTCGTCCAGCATGCTCTCAAGACCTGGGCCCGAGGGTAGAGCGTTTCTCAGAAATGCCACCAAATAGAACACCTCTTCATCTGGTACCACAGTAGCCGCACGGCTGTCCCATCTGCAGGCAAGATGTTCAAATCGAATCCGAGTCGTGTTCTCATTAGAATCCATCACACAAAGATCCATCTTCTCAGCAAGAGTGTAACTACAATTGCCAACAGTCGGCTATGGCGGTGCAGGCGCGAGCATGCATGCGTAGCTGCAGCTAGCAAGATCAATTCATCATGGAGAAAAACCAGCTCTTACTTGTTTCTGTTGACTGGATAGACGAGAATGGGTCCACCAAACTCGACAGGAACCAGCTGCTTAAACACGAGTGAGTCGAAGGTGGTTATGGAAGATGCAGGGACGAAGAGGTTGAGCCAAGGGTGTGGCACGTCCCAAAGCTCCTGAGCACGCAAGTTCAACTCTAGATCGTGCACACGATTCAGGAACTTGAAGTAGGAGACGTCCGTGGTGAACATGAGCGATGGGATGTACCTCAAAGGAGCTAACATCTTCTCTACTCTCTGCAGTACATACCACCACATTCATAGCACGAACCAGATGATCAGGTGCTGCATCCCGCCTGCATGGAGAGGGAGCCTCATGGGCCACAAGCTAGCAGCATGGGTAGAGAAAAACACACTCAGACTGAGGATCAGGGCTTCTAGCTAGCATCCTCCTGATGTCATTCTTATATTTTGACTACTCGCGAGAAGCTGCAAAGATCTGATTAGCAAAAACAAACATCTGCTTTCAGAAGTCTTCTAGAGCTGGGTACTAGAGATTAAGGACTAGAGAGGACTTACTTCCTCCAGCGCCGGACCAATATCTTCAAGGTTGTAACCCACAGTAATCTCCAAGTAGTAAAGCACAGAGCCTGCATCAGGAGGCAACATGCTGGCAGTCATCCGATCAGGCGAGAAAGGCACGGATTTCCACCCATTGATAGGGTCCTCGGTATTCATGACCACAAAGCCCTCGATGAAATCGAACGTCATGTGAAGCTGCTCCTGCTGGTCCGCCGGCATGGACGTGGTTGTCGCCGAGGAGGATATTAGCATCTCTTGGTCTTTTCTGAAAACCTCGAAATCTGAGTACATAGCTCGAGTCCATCTAACCTAAGAATCGGAGATCACAACAACAACAGGACTGATCAGCAGAGCCTTAACTGTCGATATACACCATCTGTAGTAGGGCATAAACATAATTGAAAAACAATTGCTTGGAATTCATGGATTTCTGCTACTTAAGTAATTACTTAATTTTTTCAGGACTGAAGAAAATATTATTCGACATAGCAAATGTTCTTTGGATTCATGATGTATTTAAGGATTTATGTAGCTTTGTGATTTTTTCAGGATTTATAAAAATATAAAGGAAATGGACTTTGGGTGATGTATTCAAGTGTAGCGTTGTGAACCCACTAATGTAGCTTGCATTCACTCCAGGCACCCCAGCTTTTAGTGATTTCTTGAGCAGCTGCTCTGCAGACAAAGAGTGATTCAACAGGAGATGATCTATCATAGATCAGCCAAGATGAGATCAGCTAGACTTAGTTCTCATGAATTTCTTCATGGATCAAGATGAGGATGAGTAGAATTACATTTTGAGGTGCGGGTTCAAGGAGAATGCGGGCTTTGGTGATGATCCCAAATTGTCCCAAGCCGCCTAGAACTGCGTGGAAAAGCTCAGGCTGCTTGCTGGCGGAACATATCACGATCTCCCCCTTGCCTGTCACGACTTCCAGCTGCAGGATGTTGCTGATCTGAGGGCCATGGCGGAAAGTCTGTCCACTCACCCCGGCGTTGGAGAGAGTGCCACCCACGCTGAGATAGAGGTAGTCGGTCCAGGAATTGGGTGCCAAGCCTTTCTTCAGCGTTTCTTCCAGCACGTCTACCCACAGCTCCCCGCCGTTTGCTTCCACAAACGGGAGTGCGCAATCTTCATCCCCGTGCGGCATCACCTGGATGCCTCTCATTGTGGACATCTCTATCACGATTCCCTTGTCCGCCTGCAACAACCCATGCACAATATCATGAGCAACACACTTAGCAAGCAGCTCCCAGGATATATCCTGATCTTGAAATCTGATTGAAGATCATGAGCGGAATCTAGATAACAAGGGCGATCGAGAGCACCGACGACGTACTTGGGCTTGTCCATTGACAGAATGACCGGGGCCTTTAGCAGCAACAGTCAGGTTGCTGGAAGAGGAAGCCACGACTCGAATGAGTTCAGCAATATCGTGAACAGAATCTGGGTGGAGTACTGCAGCAGGCGGCATGTGCTTGATGAGTCCCCAGTCACGCGCAGCAGCTGAAATGCCGTGGAACGACAGGTAGCCTTTCAGCTTGAGAAGCTCTAACGCGGTGCAGTCCGTTTGTTCTAGTATGCAAGAAGCTAGCGGCGTCGTGTGGCCGTGGGCATTGAATATGTTGTTGCCATGCGCTCCTGCACCCAGTTGCGTCACTAGTGTTTCTGATCCCCAATGAATCGCTACCAGCAACGCCAGTGTTCTGACTAGAAACTCGAACAGCCCCCGGCTGAACCTAACGACCCGTCCACATCTGTGAGTACCCATCTCCTCTGAGCTCTTGGAAATCGAGCAAACCGATCTCCGACTACAGCAGCTAGTCAAGCTCTTCTCTAGCAGACGATCACAAGGTGGCTAGCTACTGACTAGCTTCTGAACTGTGATGACCTGATGACCTGCACCACCACCACCACCACCTCAAATCAATTCCTTCTACCTGCAGCGGATCACTCTTCTTGTTGTCAAGCTCTGGAATTGTAGTTATAGCTGCTTGCAGCTTCCTCTTCTTCTTCATTTTAAACCGGAACCCGGCCATGCGTGCGTACACTTCCGTGCTGACCCTGATTCTGGTAGTTGAAGATTATATTCAGCTGGCCGGAGTTGCCGAGACGAGCTAGCTAGCGTGGTCTGTCCCTAAAGCAGCAGTTGGGCGCCAGCAACAGTAGCAGCAGCAGCAACAACAAAAGCAGGACGATTCTAGATGCTGCTAGCTTATACGCTACATGATAATACAGCAGATAGGTAGTCATCACTAGCTAGTGCAGCATGCGTCGTCCCTTCAACAACGCGATCCTCAGACATTCTCAATATGATCTGTCCCCCTCCCCGTACACTAACTTGTCCCCACATCTTCATACACGCCGCCTGCAGCTGTAAAAAAGACTTGCAGCTGGCTACCAAATCAGTCAAAACCGTGGGGTAGAATCCGCACCCAAACTACCACTACTTCTTCGCACACGTCAATTCACGCTTCATCTCTCTCATCAGATTGTACTAGTCTACTCGCGATGGCTCCGTGCCTCTCTCCTCATCTCTTCACTACTCCCCACCAGTTCAGCCTCATGTGTATACAGCTAGCTATTAACATATATATAATATCCGGAAACTTGAATACTTGGGACCCTTGAAAACGGAGATTTGTGCGCACTGATCTGGAGCCCTGATCATCATCTAGATTCTAGACTTCGTAACTGGAACTGATGAATGCAAATAATATATGAATCTGGAGCTGACTAGAACATTACGCAAGCTGCTCATGTGTTAGAAAAGCTGGTTGTTGGGCAGCTAGAATTGTAACCTACCTGTTGGAGACCCATTCAGGAGTTTCTGCTGCTGCTGCTGCTGCTGTTGCCACCACTGCAACTTCAACGACAGGACTAGCTGCTGCTTCATGCACACGCCAGACAGCGCAGCAGCTGGCTGCCGACATGAAGCTCATCAGCCAGCAGTCTGATGAGAGCACTGAGCAGTCTAAGACTGTACTGAAGATTTGGCTTCGTCCAGATCTTGTAAACCTGACCAGCCTGATCTCTGTATCTTTCTTATTCTTTTTTTGATCACTTTCAGGGCTCTGATAAGTGTCCCGCCATCAATGCTACCTGCACTGGCCAGCCATCTCTTCGCGCCCCTCCTCTCCCCT
>Ga0116227_10004242_pt1 | contig 31200 bp, 24 predicted proteins | sample S1TSphgellanicum_FD_89693 | JGI IMG/M metagenome (GOLD analysis project Ga0116227, IMG submission 89693) | Host-associated microbial communities from peat moss isolated from Minnesota, USA - S1T2_Fb - Sphagnum magellanicum MG | ecosystem: Host-associated > Plants > Peat moss > Unclassified... | reverse complement strand
ATTTTTAATATTTTAAGATTTTTTCCTCTAGTTTTGAAAAAAAATTGAATTGATCTAAAGGTAGTTGAAGGGGGGGGGGGGGGAAAGAGGGGGGGGGAGGGAATGATTATATTTTTTATTAATTTTTATGTGGGAGAGAAACAACCACTTCCATGTTGTTGCAATGAATCCTTCTTGAGGTGTGCTTTCTCCACAAAAACTCAATTCCCATTATAAAATAATGTTTATGATTATGGTCCTTGTAGTATTATTGTTTTCAATTTGTATGTGTGTTAGTGGAGTAGAATAAATCAAGGACTTTGTAGGGTGATTGATAAACAACTTATTGAACCTTTATTGTAAGGAGCTCAAGATCATTTGTGGTATTGCAATGTGGTTATTCAATAGTTGTTTTTTTTTTTTGCTAGTTATTTATCTTAGATTTAAGTTGTCAAATTTCGATGTTTTAGACAAGCTTCAAAGTCAATTCCTTCATCAATTTTTGGCTGAAAAAATCACTTAACAATGTTGTGATACAATTTTTTGATTTGCAAATATGCAAAGAGCTGAAAATTGCTCAACATCAACTAAATTTTGATTATTGCAAATAAAGTTAATATAGTGGGTTGAAGTGGAGTAAACTTCGTGTTCCTACAAAAGGACCTCATGATTCTTCATCCTCATTAAACCTTTGACATCATATAATAATTTCAAAAAACTTCAAAAGAAACAAAGTTTTTGTCATTTGTTTTGATTCATGCAAGTTGTAGATGAAGGAATTAATTATGGAGTTAGAAAATCATGAACACTATGAAATGCTAGAAGATTCTTTTGAGAAATTGAAGCTTGGTTGTTTATCCTCCTCCAGATATTGACTTCTTTTCTCGATAGTGTCAACAACATTCTTTGTTTTAATTTTTGGTGTATCTTATAATAATTCCTTGTATAGTCTATTGGTAATACATTGTAGATAATGATGATTCATCTTGTTTGTTTAGCATACTACTAAAGCAGAAGACATGGTTGCTTTACAACTAAAACTTACACAAATGGAAGAGGTAATGAATTTTTAACTATATTAATTCATGATTGGAAAGGTTTCTTTCCATCAAATGTTCAATATAGTTTTGCAATGTTCTAAAGGATTTTCAAATATCTTGTGTGTAATTGCAAGTTACAATTAGAGATTGTTAATCTTTGTTAGACTAATGACTCCATTTATGGTACCATGTAATCAAATCACAAAGGAGTGATTATTTGGAATCATTTTTTTTGTGTTTTGATATTGTAAGGGACATTGATGACAATATGTAGGAGTTAGAAAATGGGAAGGTTGGTGTAGGATAGATCTAGATGTTATGTATAAGTAACTTAATCAACACAATTCAAATATGCATGCCCTTATTACATTAATGGACCAATTTTCCTTGGTCAATTGCATGATATTATGTAGGCCTTGGTATTTTATTCTACCCATGATAAAGTTTCATGATAAAACAAGGATGGAGGTAGAATGATGTTTTTGAATATCTTATGTGAATGTTTTGGGTGAAAATATAGTAAAAGGAACCACAAAATGTGTAAATGGTGCTTAAGTTTGTAATTTTGTTTTTTTGAAAAATCATAAGAGGAGCATAATAAATTGAATTGTCAAATTTTTTTTAGTTTCCATTACTTGCAAAGTTTCAATGTTCAAAACTTGATACAAATTTGACAATGTTTCAGAAATATTTTTGCATGTTCAAAACAACTATGGGTAATGATTTATTTTTTTTTTCAAACATTCATTTTTAAAAATCAAATGTGCACCACTCCTTTTGAAAATTGAAGAGGATCTTAGTATTGATGATTAAAAAAAATGAAATTGGTGAAAGTCATTTAAAAATACATTTAAGCAAATTTGTTTCAAATGTTTTTTTGACTTTGAAAATGATGAATTTGAGGATGTGCTTTTAACAAAAGTTATTTATTTTCATGTTATTCAAAGCATGTATCCATAATATAAATGATATAAATAAAAATGTAGTCAATAAATAATTATATCTAAGACACGATTGTAAATTGGGTATGAAAAATGTTAAAAATGAAAAATAAACCAACATGGAATGTCACATGTCAAATGCAATCCTTGGAAAAGAGTTTGACCTTAATGCCCTTGGTTCCTCTTAATGTGTGTGCACTCATTTAACCCTTTTTCAATTTTATGAAACTTATTGAAAAGCTTGCAATGGTGAGCACAATGGTATGTGGAGTCCTTGCTGGAACTACAATAGTACAAGAATCATGCACAAGGGATGATTAAATAATGCATATGATGGTTATGTTTCCCATTAGTTATGGTGTGTGTAAGGCACTTGAGGATGCAAAAAGGAAAACCATCAAAATATCAATTGTGCAATTGTGCAATTGTTGGTGGATGAAAACAAGGATTTTTTATTAACATTGATAAGCAAACATCCCTTGTGCTTAAGCAACCCCACTGAATCACCTTTGTACATATTAAAACAATATGAGTCATAACGATTCCCTATTTTAGGCCATGGTGTTAATTTTTGAAATGTACTTAATGGACAACTATATTTGTTCTTCTATTTTTCTTAGGGTATGGAATTGCTAATGATTTGGTATGTAAAGTGATATGAAAAAGGGTTAACCACAAATGAGGGGAAGTGAATAATTTCAAATGTGAACAAATATTGGTTGGGTTCTAAGTAAACCCGTATTAAGAAGAAAAAGATGATACAATTACTAACATAACGTAGAAGTCCTTCAAGGAAAAAACAAAATTAGAATGCATAGTTGTGTTCTAATCTTGACACTAGGCGAAAGCATACCACAATGACCTCCTTTATGTAATCACATTGTAGTGTTTTCTTGGGTAAGTGTTTTCAAACCTAAACCATGTCAACATTAAAAAGGGGTTTCATAATATTTTTACATATTAGGATAGAAAATAACCCAAACAATAAAATATAAAATAAAATAATTATTTTCTATATATCACGGTGGATTGAAGTATATTTGTACAAAAAAATACTTGTAGTTGTGTATTAGAAATGCAAATATATATGTTTTAAAATTGAAACGATTACCAAAATTTATGAAATTTGTAGCATTTATGTTATATGTGATTCCATAGACTTTGGACCATGTTTGTGAACCATGTGAAAAGCTTGATAATTTTCATCTCATGAATGAATTTTTTCAAAGCATTGACCAGATGCACAAGTATGTGATAAATTGAAATTTTAGCAAACAATCATTTTGAAATTGAAGGTGACAAGCATTGTGAGTTGGGCCAATGCATAAAATCTGTTTCAAACACTTATTTGGATGATTAATGAAAGCAAATATTTAATACAATTTGAAACTTAAAATGACTATGTTATATTATGTATACCATAAATATACCCATGGTTTTTTAAATTTAAATTATTTTTAAAAATATATATTAAATCACATTAACTTTTTGAAAATCATAATCCTAAGGCCCAAACACCAAAATTAAATGCACCTTTTTTGGTAAGTACATATTGTAATACCTTGGCCATTGAATAATTAATTAATTTTGAAACATTAATTTCAACAAATGGAATATTCTTATCATTCATTATTTTCTTTCACAATATTTTTTGATTTGAAAGAAATAACTTTGGAAATTTTCAACATTTATGAAAATAATATAATCAATGTTGAACTAGCCAAGGTACTAAAATATTATAATATTAAACCCAATTGAGTTAAAAATGAGGCCATTGTAATGTGCTTTCACCCCAATTGAGTTATAAGTAGACTAAAACTGTAAAAAAATTCATTACATCGATGAATCATAGTACATCATTCATTTATGCTTGTTCCTCTTATTGCATAACTATTGCATTTTTATGCACCAATACTATTTACATAAAATCTACACCAAAACCCATTTATGATAATACATACAATTATGGTATTTTAAAAGATCATATTATTATTTTAAACAAATTTTGTATAAATGGTCATGTGGAGCTATGTAGAGGCCTAATACATATTTAACAAAGATATGCCAATTATTAATCATAGGTAGGTATTGTAATGAATCATGTGTTCTTAGGGTTGGTTTTTTTGTTGTTACATTCCAATAATCACATTCCATTTCTTTAATGTATGTGAATTGCCTTTCATGTGGTCATATGATGATTGTTTTGAAATTGAAGTTCTAACGTTGGTGGAAATTTGATTAAGCTTTTGATGAGGAAAAGGGGTGTTGGGTGCATCAATAGTTGTAATTTTTTTCAATTGTTTCTTGCAAGAAAACAAGCCCAATTTTGTGCTTGTTGTTTCTATGTTTCTTTTGATTTCCATCATTTTAGTCATTTTGAAATCACAATGTGCAATTTGAGTGTTCCATGGTTTAAAATTAGGTAGTCATGATTCTTTCATGCATTCAATGTTGCTTGGGTGCACACTTTTGATCACCAAGATGCTTTTATTTATGAATTTTACAATTTCCATATTGTGAAAATTATATTAACCTGCAAATGGATTTTTTTAAAGGTTACCATTAAGATGGTTGCAAAAAATAGGGACAAATTTAAAATTTTGGTGGTAGTGATTACTTAATACATAACAATTACACATAGTTTTTGGCTTTACTTGTGTCGATCAAATTCAATAATAATTAAAGAAGATGTATGCAATTGGAACATGGTGATAGTTGTTCTTTGGATTGGGAACACAATTTGCAAATGAAAATATGGAACCTAGGGTGAGAAAAGGTCTTCTTTTAAGTCTAGAGAATATTTGGCATATAATTTTTTGTATTTGGATTTTAGATAATTCAAAAAATATATTTAAACTTTTCGTAAAATTTCACTTCTATTGGTTTAATGTAATACATGACAATATTGATAACATTCCAACATTGTCTTTGCATAAAACTTGAGGTTGATGGTGTTACTAGAATAGGGTACCACCTAAGGTAGTAGGCAAAGTGGTACCCACATTTTGGTTATGCTTTCATTTGGGGGTCTTTTTGAACCTAAAGCCACTATTGTTCCTATCTATTTATACATATGAACAATTTAGAATGAAATGTTTCTCTTAAAAAGGTAAGATCCCTACACTAATTTCAGGTTTTTAAGGTGTGTTCTAAATACATTGTGAAAGTTTTTGCAATGTTTTACAATATTAGTAATGTAGTTCACATATATATATTTACATTATGCACAATAATCTGCATAAATTTGAAATGTCATATTGTTGCTATTAAGTGTGATGGTCATTATTGATTTATGGCCCAATATTCAAAAAACCCATTTGAATGTTCAAGTTTTACAAGTCTTTATTGTTATTTGACAAAAAGAGATAAGTTTAAATAAAAGACTACAACCATGGTAATTAGGTCAAACTTGTTCAAGCTTGCAAATTCATGGGCATTCACCAATAGTTGAACATGAAAATATAATAAAAAATCACCATCTTGTAAAAGTTCAAATTGGTTAATTCATTTGTTAACAATGTTAGTGTAAACGGTTCAAAACTTCAAAATGATTATGCAATTGATTTGAAATTAACATGAGTAAAAGAAGAAGAAAAACCCATCTTATGTTCAAACATTAGAGTTGGAATGTTGATTCACAAATCATTTTTTTTAATGCAATGACAAATAGATTACTAGGAGCTTTGATCGCAAAGCACAAAAGAATTCACATAAACAAAATTTGTAAAATGTAATGGTCTAACATCAAATGGTCTACTAAAGTGCAATAGGAAAAAATGAATACTCACATGCCAAAATAGTTTGTCTTTCGATGGGTTATATGTGTTGTAAATACATTGAACTTGGGATACACTTTTGGGTCCAAGTTCAAATTCCTAATGACTTCCTTAACCCTAATCACTTGGCCTTGTTATTTTCAATTACATTTATAGGTGATCCTTTCCCAATAGTTGGTTCTTTGTTCTTCCCAATTTGGCCAACAACGGGTTTCCTTTTTGCAAAAGGGTTTACTCCCAAACTCATAAAATACTTATGTGCATATAAAGTGATCTCACATGCATTCCTTTCAAATGTGAACAATGGATGCTTCTTGACCTACATTGATATAAATCATAATGTAAGTTATATACCAAAAGTCTTAGGTTACATTTTTGAAAGCTATTAATTTGAACTACACCATAGTTCCAAATAATATTTTGTATCAAGCCAAGTGTAATGACATGATTAATGCCATTGACATATTTAAAAAATTGTGTTTAGCCTTCTAAACTTGAAATAGGAAAAACTAAAAAAAACAAGATAAAACTTGCAATTCAAAAATTAAGAAGCCTAATTCATGTTTTTTCATGTTCATCATATTTTTAGGATCTTTTGTTGGAAAAAAAATGCAAACAAAAATTGACTAATTTATAAATCTTTAAGCCTAATTGACTATTTCTTGATCTTTTTCATTTTAAATTTGAAATCATTAATTATTGTTCAAGTGGAGGCAACTTGGTTGTTAGAATTCAAGTTTCAACAACTATTGTTTGAATATTGAACAAATCTAAAGGAAAAGGATGAATGGATTTAAGTCATGATAGATACCAAAGGTTTGGTATTCCAACCAATTTCTTGTGCTGCAGTGAGTGGCAAATCATATTTATCAGGAGGTGGCATTTGGGGGTTTTTAATGGGTGATAATGTTTCCATCAACTTCATAGCATCCCAATACTCCTTCCTAGTGACTATGCCCAAATCTTTAGTTTTAGAATTTAAAATTTTTTTAAAAAAAATTAAAAAAAAAAACTAGCAATATAAGTCTTCATAAACACCAAGACAATGTCTCCAAAATAATTAGACATTTCCAATTGCTAATGCAAATTGTCTCTAGATTGAAAGTGGAAGATTTGAATTACCTTTAATAGAAGGTTGCACATTGGTGACCTTGTCGGTGAGTATAAACACTGGAACACTTGTATTCAGGCAATTTTTAAATTAGCTTATTTTCCTTTGTACATGTTTTGATATGGGCTATTGCATTCTAATATATAAATTAACAAAAAACATGTTACATAAATCTAAAGTTTACAAAATTATCCCAAAATTAACAAAACCCCAACGACAACAAGGTTTCCAACACACATGAAATAGAAGTATTACATATAAAGGCTCTCATTCATTTATGTGGTGATCAAATTTGATCTATATATATATGTAAAGTAATAATGACATTTTTCTATTGTATTTTAAAGAACATACTTGTGCGAGGGTCAATTTGAAATGGTCCTTGTAAGGCAGGAATAACATCACACTTGTCACAATGTTCTTTCCACACTTTATTGGCAGATATTGGGTCCATTGGTGTTGGTTTTCGATATGCTTTTGGTGAATTAGGAGGAGAACTTGGTGCTATAATTGCCATAGGTGTGGCTGGCTTACCCACCTTGGGTGCCATGTTGAATGTGGGGCTTCAACAATACTTTTGATGTCAACCCAAGTTTTATCACAAATCTTGTTTGATATTCAAAAAGTTGATAAATCTTTTTGACATTGCCATGATTCTTCCAACGGTTGGTGGCATTGGATGCGAGAGTAAATATTAGTTATAGACAAATGATTTTGATAAATCCATCTATGAAGGATTGTTCCAACCTTTCTTCTACCATTTAGTTGCAATTAATCCAATAACCACAACCCAAACTCCACCATGATGCACTTGCATTTAGTTTGTACAATTTATCCTTCAAATTTATTGAGCAATAATATAGTGAGGATTGTTTTACATGACCCATTGCATCTAAGTTGTACAATTTATCCTTCTAATTTCTTGAACAAGTATATAGTGAGGATTGTTGTACATGACCCAATTCCACCTTCAAGGTAAATTCAACCATTTTGTTGCTAGTTTTTTAATTTATTACCATTTAGAAATTTTGTGAAGATCTAGGATATATTTGGATAAGTGAAATTTAACTTGCAAAAATGAATGTCTTGTTTCCATGTTTTTTCAATATGTTTTTTTATAAAAAGTTTAGCCAAAAATTCAGCCCATGGCACGATGTTGTATCATCATACATTTGCAAGCATAACCTAATTCAACAACCTCATAAGTTTATTTGCATGAAAGAAAAATATATATATTATAATTACAAGCAAGATTGAATTTGCACAATTTTTGCAAATTTTTTGAATTATGAAAATTCATTCGCATTAATAGGTTGAATATTCATTAATGGATGCTTCATCTCAAAACTTCAAAGCCCAAATTTGATGCATCAATCAAAGTTCAAAACCAAGTCAATTAGATGTTGGAATGTGGAATATATAAAGGTTACATATGATAATTTATGGAATTTTCATGTGGTAACCTTACAAATCACAAAGTCAATGTTAAGATTAACAAAGGTCATACTACACAAATGAAAACCTTACAATTCACAAAATCTATGTCAAAATGAAGAAAGGTCAAATTACATATGTGAACATACCATGAAATGCATTGAGTTTTATCATGTTCAAAAAGAGTAGTTAGGGCATGTGTGTGATAAGTGTGTTTCTAAAGATGAATAGTATGAAAAAAACATGAACAAATTAAGATGTTAACCTATGAAGAAGGGAGACAAACAAAGTTTTTTGTTTTAAAAAAAAAATCCATGGATTTCTTAAGGCTCTTCTACCACTCAAATGGTAGATTATAGACTATCACACATGTATAAGGTGATGGGTGAGTTTGTGCTTTTGTGCCCATGGCATGATTGGTACCCTAACTTACAAGATTGGTGTAACTAAAAGGTATGCTTATTACCTATTGGTTATAACAAAACAAACAAATGGTTTTTGGATGTTTTTGAAGAATGGACCTTTCAAGATTAATGACTTTTCAAATGTGTTTTTTAAAAGTACAAATTTACGGGTGACAAATTGGGTGGATGCCAAGTTTTTCTTGAGTTTCACATAAGCAAATAAAGTGTTAAAAAGGTCTAAAACTAGGTCAAATTGATTGAGAAATGTAAATTAAATAGATGAAATGATAGCCACAACTCATGATTAGAATGGTAATTAATGATAATCAACCAATGAATTTCCAACAATGATGGGATTGTATTAGTGTTGTTTGTCAATTAAAAAAATGAATGTTAAAGGAGTGGCAAAATAGGAAGTTGTTTAAAGTACATAATTTCAAAAACATGGTTATTGACCATTAAATGGTGGGACTCTTCATATTTGTAAATATGTTGCATGCATTACAATGTTGACACACAAATTTTGCAAGTATGGATTTAATTTATGGGTGCATCCAACATCACATACATTGATATGCTTATTTGATTAGTCCAATTGTACAAACAAATGTTAATGAATTTTGAATACTCACAAATATAAAGAATGTAAATGTAATTATTCTATTCACATGACATTATATCCATATTCTATTAAAATTTTGGTGCTCCAAGAATAGTTAGTCTTTGAAAGGTCCATTCATAAAAAACACTAGGAATTTTGGAAGATTTTTCAAAATTTTGATTCATTTCCCATTCTCTCATTACATTCTAAATAAACTTAAGCCTAAAAATTAAACTAATTATCACAAATTATCCATTTTTTCCAATTCCCAATAGGATATATGCATGCAAAGCATAAACAATGTAAAATAACTAACTAAAAGGCCCCACCAAGGTTAAAGAAAGTCAAATGAATTTAGCCAAAAGTAGGAACAAAACCCCAAGGCAAGGGAAAGTTGAAAGACTTGATAAGAAAAGGGAGTCATGGGAGACTTGACATGAGCTAACTAAAGGCATAATAGAGCATAACAACCATGACACATGAGGGGAGGTTGTTTAAACATTCTTGTAAACCATGCATGAAATGTTTGTTTCAAGAATGAACTTGAAGGGGAAAAGTCCACATAACCCATCTTAATAGCCTCATCATACATTCCAACAAGGCTTGTTAATAGGTGGGCCCCCACTTGTAATGCAATGAATTGGCTTGCTTGATAATCTATTTGCTTCATTTTCATGTTGTACTTGCAATTTTTTTCCACATTTAAAAAAAAAATTTGGTGGAAGATGCCTTGAATAACCTATAAGTTGATATTTCAAAAGTTTATTTTGTTGGAAATTTGGTATATTTTTGGGTTGTTCTTTTAGTGTTATTCATATTTGTTTAAGGTTTTGTTATTGTTGGTTAAGATTTGTGTTCATGGATCCAATTTCGTTCGGGAGGGTTTTTCAAAATTTGGATGGCCCTTTCCATTACATTTGGAAGTTGGGAATTGTGTTATCTTTAAATAAAAAATGCATCATGTGCTTGAAAATTAAGATGTGATTTCAATAAGGTTCAATTTTCTTCCATTGTTGTGAGTAATTGTGAATAGAAGAAGCATCCAATACCTCATTTTTGGTGAAAATAACCTAGACAATATAGACATTGGCACCTTTTGGAGACCAATGTGTGGCATACCACACCTCAAATGAGAAACATCAAGTCTTTGTTACAACCTACATTACATTATAATGAATTTTGAAACTTTTGATAAATTAATTTTGGAGTTTACATCTTTTTTGTAGTCAAATTGCTTAAATTTTATTAGGTCACAATTAGATATTAGAAAGATTTGGGCCATTGTTGCTTATCAATTTACTTATGGTTTTGGTGCTATAGATACAATAAATTGGTTCAATGTGGGTGCATCAACCATTAAAAAATATGTTGACATGATTGTTTATGATGTGTTAATGGACAAAAGTAGATGCTTTTGTAAATACATTAGAATTATTTTTGGTCAACATTTGAAGCACATCATTGTTTGTTTTTGAAAGGATTATAGGTATGCTTAACATTTGTGAAGAAATGGATGGAACCCACATCCCTTTAGTAGATTTTTTAAACAAGATTTGGTTATAATTGTTGTTGGTGATTTTTTAATATAACAAAATCCACACTATTGTGCTACACAAGTTATGTGTGATGCAAACAAAATGTTTTAAAACGTTTTGCTAGCAAACTTGGACGGGTTCACAATTGTGGATAATTCAAAAGGTTTAGCTTATATGTCCAATTAAAGTCTTGTGAAATCTTTAAAAACCAATGATTAATTTTTAAGGTATGAATAATAGAATCAATGGACAATACTTGACACATATTTTCACACATTTGGATGTTTTTTTTTATTGTAATTATATGAATGACACATGATTTAAATGGAAACAATTTTTTTTTGTTTATTTTTTAGGGGCTATTAAATATAATTTGATAATGCAAAAACAACACATTGTAGTTTTCATTAAGATATAATTTTCAATAGTTTAAAAACCATTTGATTCAAATAAGTTTTGTCCCCCAAACTTTTGTACTAAAGGTTCATGGAGTTTTGACCCCAAAATGAGAATGCATTTGGGAGTCATGGGAGTTCCTCCAAATTCCCATGCATTCCTCATTCCTTTTAGGAGTGTGTTTAAACCATGTGCCATGCACCTCAAAGCCTTCATTATTGGCATAAGTTCAAAACCAAGGTTGTGACATTCTCCCCTCTAGAAGAAGAGGTCAATGTTTTTAAAAAATGACCATGTTTTAAACAATTATTTCTTGAACTCAAATTTGTAAATTGAAACCCCAAGTTCAAATGCAATTGCTTCATTTCATAGTCATCATATGTTAACTTTCATGGCTAGTTTTTTTCTTGATGTTAATCACATGTGTTTCAAAGTTTTCAACATTCTTTAATAGAAAACATATGAGTTGAAAATATTTCAAGCACTTTGGGTCCAAGCACACGAAAATATGAAATGCACGAAAACAAAGTTAAAATATAGGTGTTCAACCTTTTGACATTGAATTTTAAAACTACATAAAGGGTATTGAATTTGAAATAAAGGCATATTAATTTCAAACCATTTTGCAAAAATTGTCCACATTGCAAAAAAAATAAATCTATTTCCAATTAAAGGTTGTTTGTTTAGTTTGTTTTGTTAGTTTGTCATCTTGAAATCTCCCAAACCATGGTGCATGGTATCATGTTATTGGTATTGTTGGAAAATCATCAATGAATAGTAGTGCACCACATTGGTTTCATAATGTTTTGACTAACAATGGAACTTTTTTTTCATTGAAAATTCATTTAAATCAAAACAAAACTTTATTGGAGAGTTTGAAAAGCCTTCAATGAATAAGATTTAATGAAGGTGACTTGGAATTTTTTTGACTTAAGGTGTGGAAGATTGAATTTTGAATAATTTCTGTCATTGCAAATTCAATTCAATTAAAAAAATGGTTTTGGAAGGAAAACTTAGTTGGGTAACCACTTCACAATGGCTTAAGCTACATTAGTAGAAATTATGCTTTAGATGTTTGATTTCAAATGTATTCAATACATACTTTCAACAACTTCACATTATTATAATTCAAAAATTCAAGTTGCATATTAAGATGTGTACTGAAATCATTTGAATTATTCAATTTGAAAAATGTACCATATGAGCTAAAATAATAATGTTATCATTTTTTTTATGGTAGTGAAATATATGGCTATTTTACAATGTTCATAATCGTTTAATTTGGCTATGATTCTTTGGCATATGCAAAAAAAAAGGCAATTTAATATTTTAAAAAGTTTTTTTAAAGGTGATAAACAAGTTTTGAAGTGGAAACTTGGTGCTTAGTAATGGCATAATGTAAAATTTCAAGATTCAAGCCTCATACATATACAAAACAAAAATAAAACAACTAATATCTATGGTTTGGAGTTGTGTGGGAATTGAATTCCTAAACCATCCACTATAGCATAAGCCTTTTGCAAACATAATCAAAACAACCCACATTCATGTTGCCCACAATACATATAGAGTCAAGGCACATAAGCACACATATGAAAAACTTCAAAGTTCAAATGTTGCAAATTAAAAAAAGAACCCAAAATAATAGCTTCACTTGCGAAGGAATTGAACCCCTAGACTACCCACTAAACCATAAGCCTCTTACACATAACAAAAAAACCATACATTTACAAACATTGAACACCCAAATTCATGTATCACAACTCAAAACTAATGTTATACTCCAAAATCAAATGCATCATGCAAGGTTAAAACTTGGAATTTGCAAGAACCTTCAACCCATTTTATTGGTTGGGGATGACTACATTTTCATAATGTAATTTTGATGAATGACAACATTTTTTGCCTTTATTTCCTTTTGTTGATGTGGTTGACCCTTGGCCAAATGGCAAAATATTGGCTATAAATTGCCCCCAAAAAAAACCCCTAGTATGGATGTTAAGCCAATATCAAATTTGAAAAAATGATTAATACTACGCTTTCTTTGCAATGATCCAAATGGTTATTATAGGTAGCATATAATAAGGTTTCAATATCGTAGATGTTTTGCATATCGAGGACTTGAGTGAGCTTGTTTATTCTTGAAATTTCATTTAAGGTTCCACACATGGGGTTCTCAAATATTTTGACTCTATATATATATAGTCCATTACTTTTTCATCATCTATCTATGAAAGAAGGTAGTTTGTTTCTTTGTACCCTTGAGCTCTACTGAACTAGGATGCTTCAGATAGCGTTCTTAGTCTCTTTGGAAAGCTCTTGAGGTGCATTGGCTTGGTTTCATGGCGTTTGGACTTGAGGTGGAATATTAAATGATTTCTTCACTGAAAATTAAATGAAATCATAGCTGAAAATTTAGAAGGAATTGGAATGTGCCTTGGGTGTTATTGAAAAGATCTTGACGAGCAGGAGTTAATGGAATTTATTTGGTAAGATTTGGATTCAGAATGTGGGAGATATTGACTTTTAAGTGATTTATGCCGCTGAAAATTCAAATAAATACCAAAAACCAGGTTTTGGAAGGAAAAATCAGTTGAAATCGTGGTAACACTTGGGCCAACAGCACAGGCTACACTAGTTGTAATTATTCCATAAAGATATCTTGAGATTTCCATTTAAGAGTAGAGCTATAATCTTTAAAATTGAACTAGATTTTGTCTCCTTTGTTGTTTAGCTTCTTACAAAGCATCCTTTCTCCTCCCATGAAATGTGAGCCATAACTCGCAGTAGACAACACGGACCAGTTTTCACATTTTCATTGCTCCAATTGGAAACTTTTGAAATATTCATCTATATACATGGATTACGATTACATTTAAACAATTCATCTAAAACCTCATGAAATTTCCCATCAAATTTCCATCAAAAAATTTCTTGAAATTCTCTTTCATTCCAATTTTTCAATTGATTTCAGCTGAATAGGACAAGAAGGTAGGGTATTGTGTCAGGTCAAACCAGTCTGGTCAGGTCTTTGGTACTAGGGTTCCTGTATAGTAACCACCCAACACTAGCTGGTCAGAACAAAGTCCCCAAAGGATGGTACACTGGTGGGTCCTGGGTTGACACGAGTGTCTTCACCTTTTGACCAGGGTTTTTTTTAAAAATTTAATAATTTTTTAATAATTTTAAATTTTAGAAAAATTATTCAATTTTGTGATGTAGCTGAAGTGGCGATCATCCATAAGATGATTTAGCCAAATTTGGCTACATCCCAGATATTAGCGTAGAAAAAAGAAAAAAAGAAAACAGAATCCTTCAATATTTTTGGCTACCTGCTGGAACTAAAAAAACTTATTTATAATTTTTTAATTTTAAAAAAAAACTCGGCTTTTGACTGATGCTGTTGAACTTCCTGATAACGCGCTCACTGACTCACGACTCACGCTGTGCAGCAGCCTCGATCCTCTTGAACACAAAGAAAGTGCCCTTGATCGTCTTTCGTCTACCAGACTTGATCCCGTCGCAGATTCATGACTTGGAAGGTTTGCGATGTGCAGAGTTTTGGATGGGAATCCACACCCTCCTCAGCCGCCCAGTCAAGTCCAAAATGCGGCCTCCGCGTGAGGGTGCACCATATTACTAAAAGCTTCTAATTTCTGCCGGGACTTAACAGAATTGTGTGTTATTTCACATGCCGGCCACCAATATATATATATATAGCAGTCGACAATGCTAGCATTACACAGCCAGATTCACCCAGTTGCATGAAATACTAGTGATCCATACACATTTCTAGTAGCTCCAGCAGCCTCTGATTTCTTTGGGGGAATTTTGATGTTAAGAAGTACTCTGGCATACACATATATAGTACTAGCTCCAACTCGCTCTGAAATTTTCTTTGGGGGAAAGGATTAGTGATGCTGAGACCTCATCTGGTTCAAACATTTTCGCATCCTGAATCTCAGCCAGATTTTATCTTCGTGAGATCTCTGTTTCCGGAAACTTGTTTTGCAGCTCCGAGTATCATCGTTTCAGGCCCCAGAAAAAGCATTCATCAGTACTTAGTCAGTTCCAGCTCAAGCTGAACTTTTTAAATCAACCCCAACAACATGGCGCCGAGACTCTTGTCACTGATGGGAGTTTCTCTTGTGATCTGCACTGTGATAGTACTGCTGGAGGCAACGCAACTGCAGAGCGCCGCCGCAGTCAGATTCAATGGATCAGAAAACCCTAATTATTCTTGCCAAATTTCGAATGCTGAGCGAACAAGCGACACACCAGCACAGCTAGTCCATAGTACCAGCGATGTAGAACCAGCTCTTCATCAGTACGCCATTCTCACGTCGGACTGCCAGCAAGGTGAATCCGTTTTTCAAACTACTGATTATACTGAGAACTTCGGAGTCGCCTCCTCATCACACTCTAGCAAAGTCAATATACAAGAAATGAGCGAGCTGGAATCCTCTGCCAATAGCGTCCACGGATCACATCATCATGTCGTATTCAATCCCCAAAGAGCAAACAAAGGAAGTCCAGTAAGTGGACCACCAAAGGGTAACCCAAGCGGCCATTAGCTCCAATTCCTACAATTCAGACCCATCTGGATCTGAATATTCCAAACCGTGATCAAGCACCTCTTCAGCAACAAGGTAGCATATCACAGTTGCAATAGTTTCTGTTCACTACGAATGGATACACATCAAAGTGCCTCCTCAATCACCACAATAAAATGTGTCCTTGTATGTTCAAGTGATTTCATTGGATGTTCAGTGAATTCACTGGTCATAGTGAATCGGATTCAGTGGGGAAGTAGTGAAATGAGTACTCTAACGAAGAGGGACTAATGAACTGCACTCACATTTTGTACTAGTGAATATTGTAGTTTGGGGTTGCATTTTGTACTAGTGAATATTGTAGTTTGGGGTTGCATTTTGTGCTAGTGAATATTGTAGTTTGTGGTTGCTAGGGGGTGTGAGGAATTGCTCATGGATCCCTTTACAACATCAATAGTTGAATTTGATTCTTCGTATCTAGGTAGAGCAATATTGTGAACATTTCACGATCTAATCTCAAAATTCTTCTCAATAGAATGGTAGCAAGATCATTGTCAACATTCCATATTGATGTAGTAGTTTCAGATTTTTCTCGGCATAAATTTGAGAATCTAACAATGTCTCGGGGCAATCCAATTTCTTGTACAACATACCCAATTTTTTTACATCCCAAAATTGAATCTCCATGGACCTACACACACCTTGATTTTTTATGGATAATTACAATGTGTAGATGTGCGCCCATTTCACTTTTTATCATAAATTTTCACTATTACAAAATATGGATGCAATTCATTAGTCCTTATTCACTAGATTAGTGAATTCATTGCATCCTTATTAAGTGAATTCACTCAAAATTTAGTGAAATCACTTGACATACAAGAACACTTTTTGTTGTAGTACTTAACTCAAGTAAGTTCCACTTCTTTTGCTTTATTTAAGATGATGAATTGATCTAACATTCAAACATTAATATATATTTTCATTTGTTCCTTGATTCCTACAAATATCAAAACAAAACTTCATATTAGTTTTGAATTTTTCATGAAATCATTTCCATTGCCATTAATTTGAAAACACAAGATTCAATCTTCACCTAGTGAAAGCAATTAAAAAAATTGTGTGTCAATTAATATACCACGAAATTCAAGTGAAATCATATCAATCTCAAAGATTTAAAGAAGGAAAACCTTTTATTCAAGGTGACTTTTTGAAATCAAATACGTGTTGGTGTTGCTTCGAAAGGTGCCAAATTTTTTTTTTTGAATTCTCACATGTGACAATCAAAATGTGAAAATACAAAAAGACAAATATGAAAAAGTTTTCTCATGTTTACAACCAATTTCAACATGTTTCAAAGATATTTTTCAAATGAAATTGTCATCCAAAAAACATCCATACACATTTTCACTTCACTTCCTACTACTTGAGTTAATTGGAAATTGATTTGAAGATATGTTTTTTTCTTGTGAACATTCCTCACAATGTACCAAAAGGAAAACTATACATAGCTCCTTAGCCTTTCCCTTAAAGGAAGAACCAATAAACAATAATAAGAACAATTAGTTATAGCATTTTGTTTTTGCTGAACTTTGGTCACATTGCAACAAAAAATAAATCCAATGCAACTCATGCAAGGATTTTTGCAAACAAATGTGCCAAACTCCTCAAATTTCAAGGAATTTTTTCTTTTTGAAATCACTATATTTGGACAATAGGTTTGAGCAGGTCCTCAAAATACAAGATTCTTAAATTTTTCTACTTCCTTCAGACATGTAGTTAAATTTCGCTAATTTCTTTTGTGGATGATTGTTAGCATGAGTACATCACATTTTTAAAAAAAAACCCTAGTTAGATGCTGTTGATAAACAACAACAAAACAACATTGGTCTCATACTACCTACTTATCTCATGATGCATTTGTTACCCAAATTTGATAAACAATTGACCTAATAGATTAATAGAGTAAGTAGGTTGTTAAACCTAACATGTGTCTTAACTTGTTGTTTAATAATTGATCTAACCAATTATTAAACCTAGTAGGTAATGTTATTGGGTTAAAATGATAGGTTGACATGTTAGTCAACATGTAATTTGTAGAACCTGTACTTGACAAAACTGGTAATTGAATAGGTAATTAAACATGGTGCATTTTTTGAAATTTTGGACTGTTATTTTAAGTGTTGGTTAATGATTGTTTATGATGGTTAGTCATAACTATTGTATTTTGAAATAGCTAGTATAAGAACTAAAAGGATAAACCTATGAAGGATTTTTTAGATTTCATTCATGATTATGTGTTTCATTCTTCAATTATGGAACATGGATCATTTTTCTTTCAACCTATTTCCTTCAAATTTGATCAATTTGTGTACATGTTAATTTAGGATTTGTAATAATTTAAGTTTTATTTGTGTATTGCATGTACTTATTGATGTTTAAGGAGCATGTTGTTGAAAAATACAAAGGTAAATTAACCTTGATGGGAATAGAAAAAACCCATTAACAACCTACCTTGAAAACAATGGTGAGAAAAACATTTGTTGTTCTAACCTATAGATAGTTAACTAATTTCAATAGGTGTTCATAATAAACCTCGACACATTCGGTACTTTGTTGTTGTATGTTTCACAATTGCATGTAGACTTCTTCATCATTATTCATTGTTTTAAATCAATTGCAAAATGTTTGCTTCAACTCTTCAAAAATGCAATTTGGATGGTTTTAAATGTAGTTTTCTCCCCATTTAGAGATACTATCCCTCATAGTAAAACCAAACAAGTTAATGATGTCAAATTCCACCACTTCACCATTAGCTTTAATGGCTTTCTTGAACACTTTAATGTGAACATGTGGATTAATGTCTATGACATAAATTGGATATTGTAACTTCTTGTATGGTAGCTTGGTTGTGGGTTCTTCTATAGGTTGCACAACAAGTGGCTGATACCATGGTGGTATGAACATGTATAGGTTAGGTGTTAGCCATTCAAAAGATCTAACATGTGGATTAAAAGGTGGTTCTCCAGGCGAATCTCCTCCAGATGAACTTCTTCTAGGTGAATTTCCAAATTGTCCTCCATTCAATGGTTGGTGATCAGAACCTCTGGGTATATTAATTGGTAAACTAGTAATAACTTGTACAATGGTTGGCACTGATGCAATAATAGGTTGCTAAACACGTTTCTGTCCTTGCTAGTCACTAGTTGAACCACTGTAGGAAACTAGTTTCCAACAAAGTATGGTATATATGTTGGTGGTACAATAGGTTCATGTTACTAGGTACATATTCCAAGTACATAACATATATAATTCTTAAAGATCGAATAATCTAATCCATTTTCTCTAGTTTGATAAGTTGGATACAAACTAAAATCTAAAGGCACAAAAGGGGGTATGACATTGTACCACATTGGGTATGTTGAAATAGGTAACATATTGGTTTTACTTCGTACAACTTGGTATAATAGGTTGTGACCAAGTTGTCTGATAGTTAACAAGTACTATTATATGATTTATACTACAATTCATGGCTTGAGTTCCTAATATAGACACATTGGGAATCACTATTGTAGTGGTTAGAAGAACAAGTTGATAAGTATTGATCATTTCCTCCCTCAATAACTGTTTTAATCTATCATCAACAAATGGGCAACATTTGGATAGGTGTCCCACCTATTAACAATATGAATAGGTAGATATTCCAACACCTCGATTTCCTCCTGAAATTAGTTTGTGATGTGGAACTTGTGATCTTTCACTTGGATTAGGTACTGATTTCACTAGCAAATACCTTGTTGGTATGTGGTTTCTTGCCGAACAATCATTGGTCTTGTTCAAGGTTCAACAAGTTCCAAATTAGGTGTGGAAACTAATTGATTAGAAGGTGTTTGATTGATGTGATGAAGCTACTCTGACCTATTGACTAGGTGGAATCATTCCATCTCCAAATTAGTGGATACCAAATTGATGCTGGTGTTTGATGGTTGGTTTTTTAAATCAGTAGATGTTATAATTGATGTAGGTGCACCTTTCCTTGGTAGGTAATAACTTGGGGTTATAGATCACCATAATTGTTGTACGAAAACAACTTCATCAAATAGTTTAATAGGTTCATGATTGTTACCATTATGAACATTCACTACCTTCGATTGGGTTGATGTTTGTGGTATTTGGTGAGTGGTAGAAAGCATAGTTGGGTCTTTCTGCAGAATTGTTTGGTTGCATTTTGATGTTGTTCATTGATTTCTCCCTTGTTGTTCATTATGAACATTCATTACCCTCTATTGGGTTGATGTTTATGGTGTTTAGTGAGTGGTAGAAAACACAATTGGGTCTTTCTGCACAACCTATTTAGTTGCATTTTGTTGTTGTTCATTGATTTTCCCCTTTGTGCTGCATCCATGTTTGATGCATTCGCCAGTTTGTTTCTCGTAGGTTGCACATGTTGTTCATTTTGTTTTTGTGCATGTTTTTGAACATGTTGATGTATGACTTGTTCTATTTATTTTCTAAGACTTGCAGTGACTACTCTTGACATCTTTTGAAATCAACAAGTTCTAGGAAAGCCCTTACATTATTTTTTAACATAAAACTAAAATGACCCCTCCTAGGAGTTAGAAATTTGTAGAAAATTTCTTTTACAATTTGGGCGTTAATTTCCTTCAAAGACATTTGTACTAACCTTACCCTATTTCCTAATGCTTCAAATGAAATCAAGAAACAATAACTTAAATCCTAGAATTTACACAAAACAAGTAAACATGTAACAAATCAAAATTTCAAGCATGATTACTTTTCCAACCTGATCTACTAAAACTACTAAATTTAACCAAAAATTCTAAGTGTGATTACTTTTGAATTTTGATCCATTGCATAGTTGCCAAATGTTAATAAGTTTTTATATTCCCATTAAGGTTGTTCAACTTCTAATTATTCCAGCAACATGTTCCTAAAACAACAAATAGGTATAGTTAAACTAACAAACTAAAACTATTTACAATTCTTAAACTAACATGCACTTAATTTACACATAGTTGCAAAATAGATATTGTTGAAGTACAAAAATGTTTTCATTATTTCAATGAAAGAAAAACACGAAATCAAATTAACATCAAAAGTTTCCTACTGGGTGCAAATCTCCTTTCCTAAATTATGAACATGTACAAACTATTCAATGTTAATAGGTATTCAAACTTGTAATGAAAATACAAAATTATGTTAAGAAATTAAAGTTTGTGCATTAGAGATTTCACAAAGTAAATATGAAAAGTAAAAATCTAATGTTTCTCATGTTTTACCATCCCTCCTTTATACTATAAGTTTGAACTTTAAAATGTCTCGTGCAAATCCCCTAAATAATAACTAGATGATTAAACTCTTTGTTCTAATCAACTAATAAAAACTATTTAGTAAAATTGTAATAAACAATCATAATTTTAAAAATCTACTACTTATTTTGTTAACTATCTGCCAAGTACAAATTTTATAGACTACCTATTCAACACATGTCACCAATTCAACATGTGTCATCAGTTCAATTACTACTAGTTATACTATTACTACCAACTCAACATGTGTCACCGATTCTATTACTACCAATTAAAGTACTAGTGCACAAAAAGTTCTAGTTAACAACACCAAGTAGTTGACTAAAGTTTTGTGATTAACTTGGCAATAGTTTTTGGACTTAAAGAGCTCTTCCATGGTTGCTTGGTAAGTTACACTACAAATTGAAATTGGATGAAAGAAAAGTGAAAAACATGTATCTTTGGGCCAGCATTTTTTTCACAGTTTGCTAAGGTTGGTAAAAGGCGCAGCAAAGTGTAACACCTATTGTTGATTTCCTAGATAGTTTGGTTGGTCCAGGTGGGTTGCAATTAGTGGTCTTCCACTATTTGCAGTCCCAAATTTAGTTCTATGGATGGGGTTCGAAAAAAGTAAACAACTAAACTTGGACGTGAAAAATACTTTGTAGGGCCACATACCCAGCAACAACTTTGGAGAAGCTCGGAGTACAAGCAAGAGAGGTTGAGAATCTAATGGGAATTGTCAGAAAATGTGCACAGAAATTAAGTGAGAAATTGAATGGGGAGAATTGGGTGGGAGGCAATTTCAGGAGAAAACATGGGAGTGCAACAAGATCGTCACGATATCCTCGAGACATTGCAAATTGATCCGGAATTTCTAGTGCAGCAAGAGCACAGGCCAACACTGAAGTACAATGATTACAAAACTGCTGTTGGTCAGCATCATGTTGTGCCTGTCATCGACCTCAGCCCCCTCACGAGCAAGAAGAAGAAGTCTAGCTCAGGACTAGAATCATCATCAGCATTAACTCAGCAGGAGCATGATGCGCACTCCTCCATCCACAACTTAGTTGAGCAAGTCGGCAAAGCATGTGAAGAGTGGGGATTTTTCCAGGTTATCAACCATGGTGTCTCTCTTTCTCTTCTGGAGGAGTTGGAAACAAATGCACAGAGCTTCTTTGCACTTCCTCTCCAGGAAAAAGCCAAGGTCCGTATAACCTAAACTGAATTACTATTTTCTCATGCTTTTGATGTGTGAAGATTCAAAACTATATAACCTCAACTGTTTAGGGTTTTGTGTCAAATTCTCTTCATGGGTTTAGGATTTAGGCTTAGGATTTGTGTGCCACAGCCTTTTTTTGTGGTTTGATTCTATATGCTTTGTGTTCAATGCTATTACTCTTTCCTCTTGAGAAGAAAGTAAAGCTTAAATCTGATGATCAATTGGACTCCAAGACCTGTCTGCACTTGATGACAATCAAATATTTCTCTGTGATTTTCTCTCAGGGAAGAAAAGATGGTTGATTTGTAGATGGTTGAAATTCAAAGGATGGTGTGGTTGGAGGGAAAGAATCTGTAACTGATTTGGGTTTTTTTGTTGCAAGAGGAATCTGTTACTTGTTTTTCAAAGGAGGCCATGAAGAATTTTGACCTCTTTTTTCTTTTGTTTGTCTTTTGAGTCCTGTGAGTCTTAACCTTTTCTGGACAATTGATAATCAAACAGACATTGTGTAAGCAGAAGAGGGATCATAAATTGGTCCAATTCTCATGTGATATAACTTGAACTTTGGATGACAGGTGCGTCGGACATTTGAGAATTCGTTAGGGTACTATGATAGGGAGCACACAAAGAATGTCAGGGATTGGAAAGAGGTGTTTGATTTTGCAACAAGTGGAATGCTCCAGCTTCCAGGTGATGTAGGGAGTGAGGGAAAGCAAGTTGTATCCCACACAAATCAGTGGCCTGAAAACCCATCTACATTAAGGTACATTATATCCTCCTTTTGCTTATGATGACTGTCGCCCATATTCATAACCTTGGAACAGAACTCTGGGAAAAGGAAGTAGAGTCACATTGGAGATTGATGAGTATTGTTGTAGTACATGTTGTGCAAAGACACAGGGATGTTTGTGAATTGCAATTCACATCACACCCATCAAATGGATGTTAATTTGCTTTGTTTTGATCAAGTCCATTTTACAGAGAAGTTCCCTCAGTGGTCAAGCAGGATTTTGATGATCTGTTTTATTTTGACTTGAGTTTTTCAGATTGCAACTTTGCTGATAGCTGGATATTTTCCATGGTCTCGAATTGAAGCCCCAAATTTTATTCACAGTTTTATGACTGAAAGCAAACTGTGAAATGTTTTTGGATGTGTGACAAATTTGCAGGGAGGTGTGTGAGAATTGGTCAAAGGCTGTGGAAGGCTTAGCTTTTGAGCTTTTGGGTCTAATTTCCCAGAGTTTGGGTTTACCTGCAACCTACTTTCACAAGTTTTGGCAACCTGATGATTCCAATTTCATTCGCATGAACTACTACCCAAAATGTCCCATGCCAAATCTCACCCTGGGGGTGACCAGGCACAAAGATGCAGGGTGTCTCACAGTGCTGGTTCAAGATGAGGTCGGAGGCCTCCAAGTGCATTGCAAAAATGGAGAATGGATTGGAATTAGACCTCAGCGTGATGCCTTTGTTGTCAATGTTGGTGACCTTTTCCAGGTACGCTACTGCAATTCCTAAAATGCTATGACCTCTTCCATGCAACTTTGGGTTTGTTTAACAGAATGTGACAAATGAAAATCCGTTACTTGAAAATCAATAACTCCTAGTCTGTATTGATCATTGTCATATCTGCATTTACAAGCTGAATTTCCACTTCCAGAAGGGATGTATTTTAAGCAAGGAAGGTATTGATTGAAATGCACTCCCAGATGTGCAAATCATTGAGATGTTTTGCTAGTTTTTTAGCACTTTGATGTTTCTGGGGAGTGTTGTAAAAAGTTCAGAAGATTGATATGATAATATAGTAATTTGAAACATGACAACCACTTGGAAAGCTATATTGCACTCTTCTGGGAAGTGTTTAGCTTTCCCCTCTTTCCTCTTCAAAAAAATCAGAGTTTTATCTGAAGAAATCAGTTTCATAACACCTTTTCAATGTAGTTGACAAAATGAGGTATAACCTATGAACAAATGCCAATCAACTTGAAATGAGGAACATTGTGCATTCGATTGCCAATCAATGCCATTTGAGGGATGGAATGGTGCAGGTCTGGAGTAATGATAGGTATAAAAGTGTGGAGCATCGTGTAGTGGTCAATGACAACAAGCCGCGGTTCTCGTTTCCCCTCTTCTTCAATCCATCCCCATGTACCAATGTCGCTCCATTGCCCGAGTTATTATTGTGTGGAGATCAAGTGCCTTTGTATCGTCCTTACAATTGGGGGGAGTTCATGAAGACCAAGAAAGGTAGCAACTTCAAAAACATGGGTGTTGAGAATCTTCAAATCTATCATTTTGCCATCAATCATGACAAAAAACAAGGTCAAGTAGGTACTCCTCCAATCTTGTGATTTTCTTAGTGAACTTCTATGGAATGGGTTTTGTAACCACTTACATGAACTAGCACTAAATTCATTACTTTATTAACTACATGTAATTGTAACCCAAATATTGAAAATAAAACCTGAGGTTTCACAAAGATATAACTTAGGATTTTGTTCAATACCACATCGTTGTTGTCCATTGCACTTTGCCAAAATCATGGACCAAACCACTTAGTTACAATTATTCAGTCTTGCAAATGCACTTAATTTGGTTATTAAGCTTTAAATTGTCACCCATCATAACATGTTCTCACCCAAATTGTCAGCTAATTTCATATCATTTGAAGATAATTGTGATTTGGGTGTACTATAACACCACATGACATTATATTGCAATTCTTGTATCATTTGGAATTGTACCTAATATGACCTATACCATGAGATATTTTCACTTCGGTAACAGAGCCATGTATATGGCCAATGGTTGGAAGCGCTACAATGTTAATAATAAACGTCATTCTAACTTGTAAAACCAAGATCAAACTCACACATTGCCATGGAGCTGTTATGATACAGAAATACTGATATGCCATGTTTCCCCCAAAAAGGGTTGATGAATTAACTACTTGGATGTGAGTTTTATTGTGGGTTCAAAATCACATGCAAATGTATGTGTCATTCCATACAAAAGTTATAATCATAATAACATAGTAAAGGGCTTCTCTATCAACATACACATATACACCCTGACCCTATAAAGCAAGGAAATTTCCTAGTATACATGGAGGGCAACTTAGATTTGTGAATATCCCTGCTAAAAAAGAGGAGGTTTACACCTATTCCTTCAAAGGGAGGGATTTTATTCCTATAACTAGGAATGACTGATCTTCTGCTAGGTGCAAGATTGTTCATTCTTAGTTACAGGCATAAAATTTTTCCCTCTTAAGGAGTATTTGTAAGCCTTTTTTCTCCTTCCTGGTGATGGGTGTAAAATCCATGTCTTAAAACTCTTTAAAGAGTTTTACAACACAGATTTTATGCTTACCGCGAGGAAGGAAAAAAAAAGGATATTCACAAATATATGTAAGCATAAAATTGTTCCCACACAGAGGGAGTAGGTGCAAGAAGTAAGAACCCCTTGTAAGCCTTGTGGGGCTATGTATGTTTGAGTTCACAATCTTTGCTTAGGTGTTTAATGATGAGTAAAGCCCATGGGTAGGGGACGTTCTGGAAATGTAAAGCCAGACTTATCTAGCTCATCCTGGGCATCACAATTTTTGGCAATGCCCCCACCTAAACCCTAAACCTTACTCCTTAAAAGCTAGGCTGAAAAACCTCTGATCATTCATGTATTCCAGTGATGAGTAATCGAAACTCGTATAGGGTAGAACAGCCCATCATCAGACATTAGCCTATCACCGAACACTTTGGCAGATCTTTCTCAAATTTTCTCCATTTTGAGTGATTTAAAATGTTATAGGAGCGCCTTCTCAAGCTCTACAAATCATCTTGGAAATGCAAAGCCAAAGGAGCAGCCAGAAAATAGCAATAAAGAAAATACGTTGTTTTGGAATTGCAAAACACGTTTTTTTTCAGTTTTCTTCATTTTGACCCCTACTTCATCAGTGCATATATTTCTCATTTTTTTTTGGTTCAAATTGAGCGATTTAAACTGCTCTACAATCACCACCTTCACCTCTACGAATCATCTTCTAACTCTAAGGGCAACAAAGTAATATTTAAGGGCACTTGGAGGGGTTCAAAAATAGGCTATGAGCTATTCGATCAAAAAATTTCTGTAAAAAAGACTCTCTCATACTTAGGGGGCCATAACTTTCTTGCCTCTAGTCAATTTTTGTCGATTTTTAGTGAAACAGATGCGCCAAGAGGAGAGCTCCATCTATTCTTTGGACACCATAAACAATGGGGCCCTCTTACAAAAATGACAAGCAAACTCTACCTTAAGTGTTCGGTTATGGACTGTTCTACCCTATGGGCAATTTTTTTGCAATTCTTCGGATGGTCATCCATGGACTATTTTTAAGACAATTTTAAAAATAATTATTGTATGTCTCATTTTCAAGCCTAATTATTTCATTTTTTTCCCTTAATAATTACTTTTTTTTTTATTAACTTTCATAATAATTATCTCCCACCTTTCTTGATAACTACTTCCATTTTATAACTATATCATTCTTTTCCCGTATCCTTTTCAACATGGATATGAAAAAACAAATTAACATGTGTATTTTCATGTCCATGAAATGTATGTTAATTTAAATTAATTTTGACGTTGACATAAATAATGACGAATAATTTAAAACCATATGAAAAAATAAGCAAAAAATAAAATAGTTGATCATCTATAGTAATGTTTGCTTCATGTTTTATGACAAAACAAAGCCCATTGATGGGGTCATTCCCAAAATACGGGGCCAGACTTGTCTAGTTCATCATAGGCCCCACAAGTTTTGGCAATGCCAATCAACATAGGTCTTTACCCTACAACTTAAAATCTGAAACTTTGTTCCGGCCATTTTATTAGGACCCTATTGAACCATGGCTTCAAATGTATGGGAGTGGCCTGATAACAAGGCATTACGTCAAGTGGACCAAGGGTGGAACACACAAAGACACGGGCATAATTCTCTCTTGTTAGTGCATTACCCGACCTAAAGAACTAGGCAACTCATTATGGAGGCACCTTCCATACCATGTATGAAGTTTCAAGTTTTGTTGGAGCTATCATTGGAGAACTAGGGTTTAGGGTTTAGGGTTTAAATTCCGAATTAGAGGTGTTGTTCTTTTTTAAAGAAGTTCAAATTCTTTAAAAAAATAAATAAGTGCAACTCTATTTTTTTTAAAGTATAAATTTAGTTTTAATTTTTAAGCAAGTTATTACATTTGATGGATTGTACATAATTAATTTTTCCATAACTTTTATTTTGAACTATGTGCATTAATTGAACAAACTAATAATTTTTATTTATTTTTAAAATTGTGTGTAATGGAGATGAAGCAAGACTTGGTTTGAAATTGGATTGGTTTTTATTTTTTTTGTGAAAATGAATAAAGCCAAATCTTTTAGAAATGTAAAAAACCAATCTCAAACAAATTGAAGGTTCCATCATTAAAAAAAAAAAAAAGTGTTAGAACTAGAATTGAAGGTTCCTTTTGAAATCAAGAATTAGACAACACTCGTCGAAACCTTAAACACTGAAAAAATTCAGTGTTACCAAGGTATCTAATTTCTAGTGTTAAAATTGGGGTTCAAGGTCAAGTTCTTCTGACCCAAACCCAAGCTCATATCTTTTTGTTTGAAACAACATAAGACCTTGGACCATGAAACAAGTATTTTGTTAGATCCAAACTTGAAATTGGAATTGTGAAAAAATATGTTCTTGAAAAGAGAGGCAAGTTCTTTAATTGAGCAAGTTGATTTGTATAAAAAATTAACAAATAAGCTCAACTTCAATGTTAAATATTAATTTTCATTTGTTACAAAATTTTGTACCTATATAATATTTAGCATAGGGGAATAATGTGTACATGGAATTGAACCTAGTTTTTGAACTGAACTCAAAAAGTTCTTGAATTTGGAAAAATATGTCAAAATTATAATGGCAAGGTTTATAAATGAGAAGAATCAGATTCAAACCCATGCCCAAAGAACCTCCAATTATTTTTAAAAAGCGAAAACCAAAACTAGAAGTTCTCTTCAAAACAAAAATTTGCACAACATTATAAAAAAAAAACCCACCGCAAGCAGCATGAAATGTATCCAACAAGGTGGTAAAACTTGCATCTTTTGTCTCTTCAATATTTGTACATATGTTTTTCATGACCTTCTTTTATGCCATATGTATCCGACATGACCAAGTCACATTGTGGACTATAAGCCTTTGAGGATAGACATTTTCTCCAATGGCCTCTTGAGCAAAGATTTTTCCACCAAGCATAGTACCATTGAAAACCATTATCTATATGTGAAGTAGAATTGTTTTGTTTGTTTTGTTTGTCATGTTGAGATCTCACAAACCACAATGTTGCACCCTTGGTACCTTTGGAAAGCTCTTGATGAATAGGCATGCATTGACTCAGTTTGAAACTGTTTGGACCTACCATGTGAAGGCTATTGATTATTCAATCATTTTCTCAATAAATATTAAATAAAATTGAAACTAAAAATTGCATTGAAATTTTGGGTCGTTCTTAGCGTTTTGGAAAATGTTCAGCGAGTCTAAATTTAATAAAGTAAAATTTCACAATTTTCAAAGCTAAGATGTGGAAGATATTGAGTGAATTTTGTTGTTGGAAATTCAAAAAAATTGCAAAAATTGGGTTTCAAACGAAAAATTCGGTTGAATCCTCAATGTGTTCACATTGTCAAATTAAAATTTTTTAAAAAATCTGAAAATGAAAAGATTAAATAATGTGTTCACACTTGGGCCAACAGCATAGGCTACACTAATAATCTATGAAAAAAATGATCTCCAAACATTCCACAAGTGCATGGGAAAGAAACAAGTTTGTTGACCATGACTTGGGCCCTCAAATTAGTTTCAAAACTCACCCATGTGGATTAAGGTGCATCTTTCAATTATCCTTGAGAGACAATCAAAAATATCTGTGGTTATATGCTTAGGCTCAAATTAGTGTTTAAAATCCCCTTTTGGATTTAGGTGCATCTTTCAATTATTGATAGAGGTTGCAAAGAAATTTCCTAATGTATTTGGAAGGCACCTTATATCCATCAATATCCTTCCTAAAAAGAAGGAAAAGGATCCTAGGCCTACTCCTTTAAAGCAAGATGGAAACTATGCCTAGTTGTAGGGTGTGAGATCCCTATCACTCTTAAGGAATAGGTCTAAGAATTGTACTCCTCCTACACCTTGTGATGTATGTATGTTTTAAGTTCAAGATAACGGTTGCTTCGTGCATTAAGATGGGTAAAACCTACAAGCAAAAAACATTCCAAAAATGCAAGGCTGGTCTTGGCTATTGCCTCATGTTAGGCCCCTTATTTTGGGTTTTACCCTACACTTGGATTGTTATGAAAGATAATATTTAATATTTGAGGGTGAACCAAGGTTTTGAACTCAAGACATGACTTGTGCAAGGCTCCTAACCCACTCACTAGACCACCTTCATCTCCTTCTAAATATTTAATGGAATTCATGTTCACGTTAAGAATGGTTGTCACTTTGACTCATCACTAAGCAATGTTAAATGTTATGTATACCAACTTGATTATAATAATAATCACAAAGCAAATTGGTCACTAACAACCATGGAAAGTTCTGCATGTTTTGCCCTTATATTTGTGGTTGCAAAATAAATTTTCCAAAATGAAAGCAATAAATTTTTTAAATGAAAATTGATCTTGATTATTGATTAAAATGCACACAACCACCATCATAGAATCTCTATCTGAATTTTTCAAAATGAAAGCAATAACTTTTTTTAAGTGAAAATTGATTGTGATTATTGATTAAAATGTACACAACTACCATCATAGAATCTCTATCATTTTTTAAATTTTGATTTTGTAAATTCATATGAAAGGCAAACTTTTGTTGAAAACCCCATTTTACAATAGGAAAAGAATTCTAATTTTTCTACAAAAAATCACAAGATAACAAAAAATTGTCATTAAAAAATCATTACATGTGAATCTTGATCCTCTTAAAGATGTTAAGAAATGACAAGAGTCAAAGACCCATATCCATTGTGGTTTCCAATGTTATGCAATTAAGTTTAAATACACATATATCCATTGTGAAAACCAAGTAAACGTGGAAACTTATTCATCATGTCTTCTTACACTTACATGTCTTAATGTAAATGCTTTGGAAAGTTTAAACGTATATGCAATAAACCCTTATTAGTACAATTAATATAATTCATATTAATTAGTTGTGGGTGCATCCCAAAGTTCAATGTTTCTTTTTCCATCGACCGCTTTATTTGACCCTTTTGCAAAAAAGTCTAATAATTTGAATGGTCCCCAACTAAAACCTTATACTATTAATAGAATACTAGTGGTAACCTTGTGCATAATGCACATGTGTGTTATTTCAACAATGTTTGGTTGATGTTTTTGGTTTTTAAAAAAAACTTTTCTTTTCAAACAACTGTCCGTGGCCACTGTCCGTCCGAAGTCACTGTCACAGACAAACCAAGTTAATTCCCAAAGCGTTCCGGAGAGGGAAGGAAGGTCGGTCATGCAACGCTTTTGGCACCTGGATTTTGGAGTCCGTTATGTAGTAGTAATTCGTCGATTAAGATGTCAGTCGACGTTCCGGATCTCGACACGTGGTTAGTTAGTCACCTCGGGTACCCATATCTTTCCCTCTACCTAATAATGACTCTATAGGAAAAACCGCAGTTTGGGACTTGAAAATTTACCAAAAGGAAAAAAGGTCGCAGTTTTAATTGGGACCTGGAAATTTACCAAGAGGTTGAGCCGTAGTCAGTTTTAATTGGGACCTGGGAAATTTACCAAAAGGATAAGCCGCAGTCAGTTTTAATTGGCACTTGGAAATGTACCAAAAGGAAAAGTCGCAGTCAGTTTT
>Ga0116227_10004241_pt1 | contig 31202 bp, 19 predicted proteins | sample S1TSphgellanicum_FD_89693 | JGI IMG/M metagenome (GOLD analysis project Ga0116227, IMG submission 89693) | Host-associated microbial communities from peat moss isolated from Minnesota, USA - S1T2_Fb - Sphagnum magellanicum MG | ecosystem: Host-associated > Plants > Peat moss > Unclassified... | reverse complement strand
TTGTAGGCTTATAATTATTTTTTTTTCCGAGTGTGTTGTTCAAGCAATACTTATTTTTTACCCCCAACAATCTGCGCCCCCCAAATCTCTTTTTGGTTCTTAAGTGATCCCCCCCCCCCCCCCCCCCCCCCGCGTGCATCTTCTTCTCCATTGGATTTCTCTCCCTTTTGTCTTCTTGTTTATTTTCCCTTTTTTTTATGTGCCTTTTTTTCCTTCCCCTTTTGAAACACATGTTTTTTTGGAGGGCTAAAAAAAGGAGTGCCCAATTACAATTATTGAAACCAAAAGATAAATGAACAACTAAAAATTAAACAACATCATTATAAAGCAAAGGTGTTTTGAATTGAATCCAACGGTTGCAATATCTATCAAAAAGGTATTTCCAACCATTTTCCAAGCATTTGCCTATCAAATAGGGGAGACATTTACACTGCATCTTGTTGTAATATTTCATAAAAATATTGTTTTTCGTCAATGCCTCTCATGGCAAAACCACTTGTTCTTATTATTCATGAATTCATAACAAAATTAACAAATGTCAAATTGTGTCAAAATAATCTTGTGTGTTGTAAACATGAAGCTCCATCAAAATGTCTTCATACAACAAATCTTCATGTAGATTTAAAATATCTAAAACATGTATTCCTTCAAATGTGCATGGGAGATATTTGACGTTCATACCATTATGATCCCAAGCTATGAACACCATGCTCTTTATCCATTACATTTTTAGTGTTGACATGTAAGGTTAATGGAATGTCCTTCTACAACAAGTCCTCTGGTAATTGAGAAATGTCCACATGATATCTTCTTTTTTTTAGCTTGGGAAATATGTGAGCTTTGGGCAACTTCATAGTCCCAAGTCATGATATTGTGATCGTCTCAAGCGTGAATGTCTTCAAAATTAATGTTTGAATCATCCTATTCATTACCTCTCCTTTAACTTGATTGATCAACATGATTTGTCTGGGTATAATAGATAGAAAGTAAATTGTATTTGTAACCAAATTTGGAATCACAACACAAAATAGTGCATGGAATGCCCACTTTCTTCAAAATGTATCACATTAATTGTAAAATAAAATCAGAGTCATACATGTTGAAAAGAAAATGAAGAAAATTTGAAAATGCTAATGCCTCTTATATAGAAAAAATTAAAGGGACCTAAAAAATTTGGCAACCAAAAGAATTCAATTGCCATCTGATGGCCTTTTCATGTAGCAACCACATAAGGTTGTTGGGTGACGACCAAAAATTTTCAATTGCCAGTTGATTCGACTAAATAGTCGATGACCAAAAATTTTGGTCACCGCGTGCCTCCTTCAACCTAATAATGATTGAAGTTATTTTGGTCACTTTTGTTCATCAACTAACAATAGAGGTCTAGCAATGACCAAACCACTTTTGGTTACCATTTGATGGCCTTGCTTAGGTAATTCTTGTAAGCCATTAGATGACGATCAATTTTTTTGAATTACTAGTTAATCTAAACTAGTTATGCTTGCCCAACATTTAAATCCAACCTTCAATGTCAACTAAAGGTGATCAAAAGTGACTTGGGCCTTTGTATAAAAGTCACGTTTCTCTCATTAAATTAATATTATTTCTACGATGTGTGAAGATTTTATTTGCTTCAAGTAATCAATGCCACACACTTCGAAGAAAATAGGATCCTTTTTGAGGCCTTTGAAGTTCATGACGCCACTTGTGAAAACAATTGTGTGTTGGACTTTAAGGTTGAACCTTTTGAAGGACCCATATCCTAATTCTCATCATATTTTTATCCCTATTTTAACCTTATTTTAACCTTAACATTCATGCATTGGTAGATGGTGGGTACGATGGTGGATGGTGTAGGCCAAAGATAGTGATCAAGGGCCATGGCACAAAAGGAAGATAACACAAAGTAGAGTTGGAGGCACTTGAAAACCCAACCATGTTAGTAGATGTTGGATGGCAAATTGTACCCCAACCATGGTCATACACTTTATATTTGCATTATGTGCCACATCAAGAAGAAGTGGCCATTTTTTTAGCATAAAAACCATAGAAAAAATAATTTCATTCAATTTACAAGTTCCATGGATGAACATATGAAGGCATGCATGTTAAAAGTTCACATGGCCATGATGAATAGCCCAATTTTGCCCCAAAATAGGTGCCTTTGACTATGGCACAAATGATGTTTGTGGAGGTGGTGTTTGGGGTTCGGGTCAATTAAAGGATTGTTCCAAGCTCCACTAGGAGAAAAAGGGCATTTTCTAACCAACTAGTTTTCGACTACATGTCATCCCCAACTTTGTTTCAATTGTAGGTGTTTAAAAACTTTTTTCCTCTTTTTGTTTATTTTCCTTTTACCAAGACATTTTTTCTTTTATTTCTCCACCATGTTACCTTTAGTTAAATGTTTTTTAGCTAGGTTTTGTTTTGAACTCTTGTTGGTTTTTTGTTCAACTAAGTGTTTCTTTGAACTTTCATTAAGGTAATTAGGCTGCTTTTAATACACTTAAGCGCTTAGGGCAGTCTAGATCCAAGGGGAGGGCTCTTTTATTTATGGTACATAAGCAAATGTTGAACCCCTCCTCTTGGCACATCTGAAGCATTAAAAAACATTAAAAATACTAGAAATGAGAAAGCTATGGCCCCCCAAAGTAGGGGGGGTCAAGAACTCAACAACAAACCACAACTAGTTCTTGAACACCCAAAAACTTCCATTTATGTTGCTCTATTGTTATTATAGTTCAAAAAATATTTGTAGAACTTAAGGTGGCACTCCTATAGCATTTTAAAATATTTAAAATGATGAATAAATGAAAAAGTTATGAGCTTTGAAAGTAGGAGGGGTCCAAATAGAAGAAAAAAAAAAACATGTTTTGTAAATATGAAAGTTTTTTTCAACACTCTTGGTTTTTCTTATTTTCTAGTTCCAAAACAAACATTTAGGTAATGAGAGTTAAACTTATGAACCTTTTCAACCATCAATGCAAATAAGATTTTGATAATGTTTGTTTTAGTGAGCTACTTTCAACTAAATTTGAACTATATAATTTTTTCTATATTTTGATTGGGTTCAATTAGATTTCAATTAGGTTTCAATTATGTTTGTCAACTATGTATATGGTAAGCCCATGATGTGTGCCATTTTGATTTGTTATTTAGTTATAATTTCTCAAGATTTCAATGTGTTTTTTTCTTTGTCAAATTTCCTTATTTTTGAGTAGTAAATCATGATGTTTTTATTGATTTTTAATATGTGCAACTAATGCATAATCCATTTTTTGATGCATTGTTACTTAGATTCCTATTAAGTTTTATCGTTTTTAACAACTTTCATTTTCTTTAATTCAAAAATATAGGGTGCAACTATGAACAAGTCAAAAGACGTGGTCCAACAAGGCAACAATCCAATTAAACATGCCAACAACGAGTTCACACCATTAGTGCATAAACATAAGACAACCATTTTATAGGAAAGTCATTTCATTATTCCAATAAATGTTTGATTAATAACATTAATCTTCAAAATGTAGATGGGACCATTTCCTACATGGGAATAATGTTTCCTTGCACAATTTTCAAATTATAATAGGTTTTTCATTCTTAGTTGATAATGTATAGGTAGACTATGCTTTTATTATGGTTTGATTTTCTTTAGTTAATTTTAGCTAGGTGTATTATCCCCATAGTCTAGCTTTAGTAGTCTTAGAATTGTGACTATAATTTTTGTAGACTTGTAATCTCAACTACATTTCAATTAATCTACATAAATTTTGATTTATTTTCAACATATTTTCAACATATTTTCAACTTGCTTTCAACTACCTTATAATTGATATCTTTATTTTGGCTCAACTTCACATATGTTGGATGACCTACAAACAACAAGATGATGTGTGTCATGTAAGTGTGTAACATAAGTGTCCATGTGGCACAATATCATATGTTGACATTTTCAATAAATCAATAATTTCAAGATTTTGAGACCATACACATGGCACTGGACCATGAATGCCCATGTGACATGTGTTAATGTTCCATTGGTTATAATATAATTGAATATTATCAAAATTCTAAAATTCCATGCCCTTCTTCAATGACATGACACATGCCAACACTACATTGATTGTAATATAACTGAAATATAATCACAATTCCAATTCCACACCCCCAAATGACATGATACGTAGGTGGATGAAATTCATCCATTGACTTGTTAACATGAATTAACTAAGTCTAGTTAACATTTTATAGTTGAAACATTGCGTCGACTAAAATGTATGTCATTCTCAATTAAAATGTTGTCACCTCAACATTAACCACAAACTGACACATGTACGTTGTTTCCAATTGTGTTGTAAGGTCAATTCAACATTGTCAACGATTTTGAAAATTAATTAACAATGTCATTTTGAGTTGCAAAAAATATTTTGTAGTCAAAACTGATGTTTTCAACTATAAATGACAATTCAAAAATAATTGAAAATAAAGTTTTAAAATGGGGTTTTTCTCCTAGTGCCCACAAGGGGGCAATGTGCATGTGTATCAAGATAAGGCAAATTTGCAATGGAAGCCAATCCATTGGCTCCTTTATAAAATTCCCTAGCCCCTACAATAGGTCCATGAGTTTGTGAAACAAAACCTTGGGTTCTTCTACCACTTCCCCCTATCACTCCCATTATCGTTTTTCAACTGATACCACCAATATTGGTTGTAACCCAATCAACAACACCCAATAACTTTTACACCCAAGATTCATTTGTTGGGATCAACGATTAAATTGTTCAATGCCATTGGGAAATAAATCCCCCTCAATCAACATTAAGCATGGATGACCCCATGGATGGAGAATAGTTGGATGTTGTGATTCAAATGGCATCATACATGCCGTTTGACACTATAGAAGGTCAAGGATGGCTAACTAAAGGTGCTAACACATTAGCACCCACAAAAAAAACCAACATTGCAAAACATGTTTTTGAGGTGTTGTAAGGGGAAATGAACTTAATATAAATTCAACTTAATGAGGTGATGTTGGAGTGTGATATGTTGCATGAACAATTTGGTGCATGCAAAGAAAGTGTCATGTATTAGAACAAGAAGTTGTCAATCAACAAAAGGAAGTGGAGGAAGCACTCACAGGGCCCATAGAGGCAAAAAAGGAACGCCTACATTCCATGGAAGATGTCACATGCTATAATTAAACTTCGATTGACATGAAAAAACAATATCCAAAAAATGATAAAGCATTTGTGAATGCAACCTTACATAACTCAAATAACATGCAACTTGCATGTATTTTAGGTGCATATTGAGTTATGTAGATGGAAGCAAAGCTTATATGAATCCAAGTAAAATATTATGGAAATGGGAAATTCTAATCACATTGTTTAACATCCTGGTTGAGGATATTTGAATTTTTTTTGATAGTTTACCAAAGCTATAGGAGATTGGAAATGTGGATTGGCTGACACACCTTGGGTTAAACTAGGAATATTTCATTGTTTTTTTTTTTTAAACAAGGGAATTCTTATGGCCCAAACTTTAAGCTTTCATGTAAACTGGCGATTATTTGTTATTCCCCATTTGGACTAGAAAGAACATGGCAATTAAGCATTTGACAACACATTTACCATCCGCAATGTTTAATAATTTTGATGGTGGTAGGTAGGAAATGTCCACAATGTAGGGTCGCATTCCATAAGTGCCTATACGAATAATTCAATTAATCTTCAAGCTATCATGCCACAACTTGGGGAATATAATATGTTTAACACACATGATAAATGCAAACATGAAATGGATTTAGAATGTTAGTGTCTTTTATTACATGGGGGAATCAATATGACAATTGACAATGCAACGAATGGGCATAAACATGGTAAAGTATACAAAAGAAATGAATGTTTCCATTTTTATCATGCATCATGTATATAAATGCAATATAGTAACATTGAAGTGGCTGGAAGTATAATAGAATACCCTTGGTGTTGTCTATTACATTTGTAAAAATCTACCTCCAAAATATTAAAAACAAATAATTTTTTTAAGTAAGCAAAATGTATCCCCATTTATTAGACTATAAATGTATGATTTGGGAATCCCCAACACATATAATTCAATGAAACATTTCGATACTAGGTAAGGATATAAAGATAATTGTATTTTAGGTCCCATAGAAAAATATTCCATTTTTTATTTGTTATAACCTATTTACCACGTACTTTACAAAAGTCCACAATGCAAAAAAAAGATGAAAAGTAGATTGCAAATTTTTTTTGTATTTTTAGAAATATACTTTCAACCTACTTTTACAACGTGGAGTTTGAAAGTTAATGCACAATAATGAAGAATTATCTTGTCTTTGATCATTCAAGTAAAATTATTCCATGTACAAGTGGTTTATGATGGATTTTGTTGTTATTTTCTTTCTACTTGACAAGTAGATTGCCAAAGAGATTTAGTTGTCTACTTTATTGTGCGTATGTCCAAATCCATGATTCAAAAGGCATGTGAATTATTATACATGTTAATGACCAATACATGATTCATTAGTTTTGCCAACTATTGCAAAGGTGGTATAACCCAACAATGAACAAGTTCCAGTATGGTCCTAATCCCTAGTGTGCTTGGTACAACTTTATGGGGGAGGAGATTGAACGGGAGCTCAACAATCTAAGTGATTTCGAACCTAAGGACCAAAAAAATGTGACATTGGAGGAAACCAACGAAGGGTTGCTTGAAGGTTGACACTACATTTACATTGTTGAATGTGGTATCTCTTCACACAATTGCAATGTTCAATGAGTTGGATAATCTTTTTGGGTTCAACATGATTTGAATGGGAAGCTTATGTGTTAATCGACAACATGACAATAATATTAAGGAAAGTAGTAGTAAAAGAGGTAATAGATCCTATTTTTAGGGTGAGGTGGTCCATCGCATTGGATGCAACATATATACATTGTAAAGTAGCTTCAATTTTGTGCAAAATTGGTATTTATGATGGATGGGGCATTATGGGAAAACAAGTTGTTTCCCCAAAAGTTTGCCCCAATTGATGTAAACTTGGCAAACTATAATCATATGTAAAGTTTTTCAATTAAAAAGTGAATTGCATGATTGGATTGTGCCCTGAATATTCAAATGATAATGTGATCGAAGTGATTAGAAACCACATAATTGCATATATATGGGGCACTTCATTCAAGTTGCCTTAAATTTTGAAATTTGAATTATGAAAATGAAACAAAATAATAATGAAAATGAAAATGAAAATATAAAGTCATTATCCTTTATTAAATACACCAAACACATCTTGAATCAAATGGTTGCAATTTTATTACCATAAAACATACAATTGGAAAAAAAATATGTTTAAACTATCATGTGGATCTACACATGTCAAGTTTATCCTATGTGCAAGTATTGCAAAATTTTAGATGCTTAAATTTTAATGCCTTTAAGCAATCTAAGATTACAAATCCCTTGTGATTTGTGACCTATAAGGATGACAAATTGCAAGAATTGTATTTTAAGGTCAAAGTTCATGATAGTTGTTGTCATTTAGCACGTCAATTACTTCATAAGGAACGTTGACATCATTGTCATCATCATCATCATTAAACCACTCCGCCTTTAAAATTTTCATCCCACACAAGGTCGTGATGATATTTTTTTCGAATGTTTTGTCATAATTTTTTTGGTGGGATGTTGTCTTTCAATATCCAAAATGCCACTATTAATGTACAATCATTCATCATGTTTGCCTACAAAAATAATTATTGTTTGATTAACCAGCCTTTTTCATTGAATAATTTGTTGTGTGGATGAATCTTGAATAGGTGTACAAGGATGGTTCATAAAAGTTGCCACAACAACTAATATTGACCCCACATCATCTTTGGGCATCATGGGTGTTGGACACCATAGGTACTAGTTAATTGGTGTGTGGTTAGAATCTAAATCATGTTTTGTCAACTCTAAGGGTTTTCTAGCTTCGGGATTAAAAATACTTAGATGTGTGACTTGGGGTGCACTTGCATTAGTTGTTGTATTTGGGCACACATGTGGGTCTAATGTAATATCCACTATATTTTCAACTACAAGAGTTGTTGGATTGATAGATGGGTCAAATTGAGGTGTTTATTAGTGTGTTGTGTGTTTGGTTTCAAAATGATGATTCTTGGGCCGATTGTTGGGTTTATCGATGTTAATGGTATGTTCAAATTATTGGAGGTAACACTTCAATGGGGCCCATTAATTACATGGGCGTGTGTGGTTCAACTATTGGAACATGTATATTTGCACCCAAGGGGGGGTGCATCAAGCACTTGAAGAAAGTCGTAAAATGCTGGCATGTTTAGGTTTGCATTGCCATTGTTGGATGGTTATGCCCGCCAAACCATTGCATTAGACAACAATCTTGAAAACAAAATGTTGCCCAAGTTTTCATCCTCATCTAACGTTAGGGGTCTTCATTCAATTTGTCATTCTCATCTACACTTTCATCAACATTCAATTTTGTATGAATCGTGTGGTAATTTTATTTTTTTTGTTACCAATCCTATGGTGACCGAATTCATTTTTGGTCACCATACATAAAACCACCAAAACATGTTGATCACCAATATTTTGGTCACCATTAGCCATTAATAAGGTTTAGTGATTGAAACCCCTTCATTATGGATTTTAATGTTTGATCAATGGTGGATTAATCTCCACCATTGATTTGTTGATAAACTTTGCTTATGCTTGGTAATAAGAACCAAACCTTGCAATTTAAACTTGTTTTCTCTTATAAAGTGTGTGGGCCTTGTGTTGTTTAACAAACAACCATTGCCATATGCCTTGGGAAGGAAAGGTGAAACCTTTATGGGTGTTTGAAGTTTTAGATTGTCATATTCCATTTGCAATCGGTGTTAAATTTCAATTGTAACCTTGAAGGTGGAGTCCAATCCTATTGTTACATACCCTAATTCCACTAATCAAACATGTTGTTCTTGTGTTTTTTATGGAGGGAAGGCAGAACGTGTGGGATCCATGGTGTTTGATGTCACAAGGTGAAATGTAGGTTTTGTAGTAATGTCATCTCATATTGCAAGGATCTAATGTTCTTCCATTTGGGCTATAAACATGATGGCAATGGGTGAGTTGAAGTTGTAGTGTGTTCAAGGGCACAACCACAAATGAAGGCTTTATTAGCCCAATGTGGCAAAATTTTCCTTCCACCACTAAACAACATGGAAATACCAACCTTAACCCTTAATAGGGGAACAAAAGATGTGGCCATCAAAATGCCAAATCCTTCAATGAAGGGAAAATCTACTTTGATGTTTCAAGTGGAAGGGGTTTAAATTTACACCCCACTTATAAATAACATAGAAGGTCCTAATAGATCCATGAATAATGGTGCTTGACCTTTTCGATTGGTTTCATTTTTTGAAGGATCAAATTAAACCAAAAAATAGGATTTGGACAAGAAGTGAGCAATTTTATTTTATGAAACAAACATCTTTTTCAATCTTGCGCAACACTTAGTATTCATAGAAACTATGAAAGCAACCTTTAAGTCTCCAACCCACTACAAACCCCCATCATGTCATGGATTGGACATAAATTTATCAAAGAAATCTAGGATCAATGTGTCCAAACATGTAATCTAAAAGACGCAAAATTTGATTCAACAAATATGGAACAACCATTTGTTTTGATGGTTAGGACAACATTGTACAATGTCTATTATTGAATGTAATGTGTGCTTATCCCAATAGTGATGTATTCATAAGTTTTATTGGTACAACAAGGGACCAAAAGGATGCCCATTACATATGTAATGCATTGGTTGGATACATCAAAACCATTGGAATCAACAACATTGTACAAATTTGTACAAACAATGTTTCGAACATGCAAAATGTAATTAACATTATAATTTGTTATTTTCCAAGTTTTTACTTTCAAGGTTATGGTATTCATTATCTAGACTTGCCGTTGGAAGGTTGGGGGAAAACAACATGGGTGAAACAAATTGTGAAAAAGGCAAAAAATATTGTTTCTTTCATAAACAACACCATGTGCCATTAATAATTTTTTGTCATCATGAAACCAACCTAACATTTAAAAATCCCATGGAGATGTGATTTGCAACCAAATTTTTAATGGTACAAAAGGTTGTTCAAGTTGAAACTTGCTATTGAGCAAATTGTTGTGGATCTTGATTGGAAAACTTTTGTGAACACATTACATGGCACCTATTGTCACAAGTTACTAACCAAGGCCAAAGTTGTTTGAGGTAACATTCAAGGGGATGGATTTTGGGATACTTGTGCCAACTTTGTGCACATGGTGGAATCAATCTTAGTGGCATTGAGGGCATTCAATGGCAAACAATGGCGAAGGCATGGCTCTCATGAAAATGTTTGAACAACATGTTTTATCAACTTTCATTTGGCGACCAAAAACTTTTCGTCATCATTCATGTGGCGATCAAAAACTTTCCATCACCAATCTTGTGGTGATTGAATTCATTTTGGTCAACATACCTAAGGGGGCCAACTTGAGTTTTAAAATTTCTTTTTTCCATCTATCTTGACAAATGCAATTAATGTGTTAGGATGGATGTCAACATGATGCCGACACAAAATGAACACATCACATCAATTTTGATAATCCTACTCTTGTAAGCATTGCAAAATCTTCATTAGTATTTCATTACATTGTATTTTTTGATGTAACTTGTGCAAAAATAATGACAAGGAAAAAAGGTTTTGACATGTTGATATTAGGTGTACAAAATGATTGGTAATGATATCTATGCTCTTATGGAACCTATTAAACTTATTAAGAGGAATCTTAATATTTTATATGAAAACCAAACATGGATTTGGACCCAATGTGTTTTGTTTGAGTATAAACTTCATTAATGTGCATATCATTTCTTCACTTCATTGTTTTAATGAAAATAGTTCAATTAATACATCAGGAGGTAGGGGGCAAGTTGAAGTACTTAACTTAATTATAGCACTTGTGAACCTTTACCAACAACCTTTTTCCATATTCTATGATGATCAGAAGATAATGGAAATTGATTTATAGATGTTCATGTGCATTTACAAATGTGGATGTATATGCATATTGGCACATTATAAATGTCTTAGAACCTATGTTATAAACTAAACCGATGTTAAGGTGGTAATTATATACTTCCAAATGGCAAACCTCCCTTCTTTTATTTGGTGTATATGAAAGCAGACGATTTTTTTCTCATTCATAAGTTTTATCTGTATCTAATAATAAATGTTTACAACTTTATAAAACATTTGGTTCATGTTAACTTACCAATTGGTTTTCTTATTAATACCCCCACCTTATTTTTATTTACTTTCTCAATGAAATATAATCTCATGTATATTCCAAAAATTAAACCATGTTATTACACATCTTCAAATTTTAACCAAAATTCTTATTTTCTCTTGAATAGATGATTTGTTCATTAGTATATTAGTCCTTTAACACTAAAACCTTGAAACAATATTTATTTCCATGCACAAATGTGTTAACGAGGTTTTTTATATTCCCTTCAAGGTTTTTGAATTTTTACTATTCTTAATAGCAAGTTTAAACAACAATACTAGGTACATTCAAAGTAAAAAAATTAAATCCTATGTACAAATCTCAAACAAATGTATTCAAATTGCAAAACTTAATGAATACAAAATTTAAAATAAAATGTTCCATTTTCCATTTCAAGTTTGAAAAGAAAAACAAACTTTAGCACTCCATGTCCTCATGTTTTCATCCTCTTCTCCTACTTATAGACATGTTAATTCAAAATTTCAATAGTTTGAATAGACCATTTAAAAAATCATTAGTTAATATATACATTAATAGTTCAATTTTTTAAAAAAAACTACTTATTGGAAACTACATGTTCTATAGATTACTTGTTCTATCAACTACCGATTTTGTAAACTACCGGTTGACTAACTACATGTTGACCTATCATCTAACCTATTATCATATCACCCATCAAGTTCTATAAATGGTTAAACTTTATCACCTATTAGGTTGAATATCTTATTACAAAAGTTTGGGTAACATTATCCTTCTTAAAAATATATTTCATCTTTGAAATTATCACTCTAAATCTAATCAATAGTCTTAGTTTTTTCAACATCACTAGTAGAAAACCCCCCCCTTTTGCAACTACATTTTAAACTACAAACCAAGTTGAAAACTACACATACAACTACAATTTAATTTTTGCAATTGCTAACTAGTAATGTTAAAAAGTACAAGTTGAGAGTGAAATTATAGTCAAAAGTGTAACTACTTGCAATAACCATTACATGCCACTACTTGCCAATTTAGTTGAAAATTGTTCTACCAATATAATCGAAAGATGTTATCAACTACATTTGGCTAATGGATGAGTTTCATCTACTAACTAAGCATGAAATTAACCAAAAATACAATTTCAATTAGGTTGCAACTATGTAAATTGAACATTTTGACTATGTTGCAACTATGTAAATCAAACATTTGGCCAATGGTTTGGTGACACATGGCACACTAACAATGTTGACACGTGGCACATTCATAAAATGTGGGGTCAATGAATAGTTAAATGATATGTGGCATGCTCACAAATTTTGGGGTTAATAAATAGTTAAATGACACATGGCACATCCACATCAATAGTTTAGGCCACATGATGCTTAAACATAGGTCAGGTCTAAACCTAGGCACGTAGGTTAAACCTAAACAAGGCCATTTAATTTAAGTTTAAATTAAGCTTTTCAACTTTTTCTTTTTACTTTTCATTTGAAACAAGTTTTATAGGTTTTGAGATAGCGCATTTGTAGCCTTTGAAATTGTTCAAAATGAATGAGAAATGAGCAAGATATAGTTGCTAGAAGTAAAGGGGGTCTAGAAACAAAATTTGAGACAAAATATCACTATTTCTCTTCTTGTGTTCTCTGCTTTGTTCCTTTGTTTTTGAAGTTCAAAGAACATTTATAGCTTTTTGTTTTGTGCTTCCAATGACATGAAAAAATGTGCAATTTGGTGTTGAAATGAGGGAAAACTTGAATGTGTTCAGTGATAAAGTACCATTTGTTGTTGACCCTAGTTGTAACCCAGTTGCAACCTAATTACAATTCAAATAGTTGTAATCTAGTTGCACAAGTAGTCTAACCTTAATTAGGCCTAGACCTAAACTAATAATCTATTTAACCTAGGTTTAGCTACTTACCTTAATTACTTATAAGAATAATTCATTAATTATTTTTAATTATATAGTTGTATAATTAGACAATTAAACATGTTATCATAATTTATTAAATAATATGGTGATTTAAAAAGAATTCAGCAATTAAATTTATTTATTTATTAAATAATTAATTATCACTTAGTACTTTTAAAATTTGAAATCCCTTCTAAATTCATATTAACATTTCATAAAAAAATTAATTCAAATATAAATATTCAATAATAGATTTTAGATGATATTTTAATTACAATAATTATTATAATGTTGTGATAATTAATAATTGACTATAATTACAACATCAACATTAATAATAATATTGTAGCTAGTAGTTTGGTAAGGCTAGTTATTTAACTATTTTTATTTTTATTTTAATCTAATTTTTTGGAACTATTAAATGAGCTAGTATAATAAATATTAAATAAGAAAATGTTTTATAATATATTAGTGTTAAAAAATGATTATATGATAATTTATTAAATATATTTACTAATTATTCTTAAAATCATTATAATTTAATCATAAATAAATAGATAAGGAATTTTAATAAATGAAAATTTTATTGGAACTAATAGCAAAAATTAAAAATGAAATTCTAAAAAATATTAATTATGTATCATTACATGATATGTTGTAAACTAAAATTGAATCTACATGGAAATAATAAATTGCACATGTATTGAACATATTCCAAAAAAATATAACCTAAATATCCTTACTTGATATGTTGTAAACTAATTCGAATTTACATAGAAATTATAAATTATGCATGTATTGAAGATACACATTATTAAGTTGACTTATATTTCAAAATTTCTTTAAATTTTATTTTCAAATTAAAGTGTAATATTTATATGCACAAAAAAAATCATCATACATGTTATCGTTCATGTATACAAAAAAACATTTACATGTACCTTAATAATTAATGAACTTTTATTGTAATTTTAAAAATATATTAAAACATCATACGTATAAAAATGAATAAACATTAAAGTTCCACAAAATTATGAATTATGTATCATTATAAAATTTGTTGTAAATTAACATTTGGTTTACAAAGAAACAATAAACTTACATTATTACTAATTCATATTTCAAAATTTCCTTAAATTTTATATTGAAATTAAATTTTAATATCTATATGCCAAAAAAAAATTGCATCATACATAAACATTCATTTGCACAAGTAAAATTTATGTGTAGTTTAATGCTTAATGAATTCTTATTGCAATTAAAGGAAATATTGAAATATCATATCTATAAAGATTAATAAACATAAGAGTTCCCAAAAAAAAATTAATTATGTATCATTATTTGATATGTTGTAAACTAAAATCCAATTTACATATAAATAATAATTAGGTGTATCGAACATGCACATTATTAAAAAATCATATTTCAGAATTTCCTAAATTTCCTTCAATCAAATTTTAATATTTGTGTGCACAAAAAAAATTGCATCATACATAACCATTCATTTTATATACAGATAATTTATACATAATTTAATATATTAATGAAGATAGATAGTTTTTTTTAAAAAAATTCTATCAAGATGAAAGTTCCCAAACTAAATCACTTCATATAATGCTATTAATATCTTTGAAAACCTAACAATGAATAGGGGTGTAGTAACTTGGGTTGAAATGTTTTGGAGCTATAATGCAAAGGTCATTGATTATTGAACCATTTTCTTAATAAACATTAATAAAATTAAAAATATAAATTTTACTCAAATCCAAAGGTATTTGGTGTTGTTGGAAAGTAATTGTTGAGTTAGATTTAGTGAATTTTATTTCATAATTTTCATATTTAAAATGTGGAATAGATTAAATTTTGAATGAATTTTATTGTTGAAAATTCAAACAAATTACAACAAATTGGGTTTAGAAGGCAAAATGAATTGAATGTGTTCACACTTGGGGCCAACAACACATGTTACTTCATTTATCCATGAAGGAAGGTAGTTTGTTTTGTTTTGTCATAATGATATCTCCCAAACCACATTGTCTTAAGTTATGCTGTGGAACTTGTCATCAAAAAGTTCTTAATGAATAGGGGTGCAACAACTTGGTTTATAATGTTTATAATGTCCGCTTGATTCACCCTCATGGACAAGTTTTGGTTCTCATATTGAACCTCAATTAATTTCCCTTTAGCAATACCTAATTTTTTCTCACAACTCTTCAAGGTCTATTGCATAATAGTCAATTTTAGGCTGTGGGTTTGTAGTTGACAACTATAGGTGTAAGCCCCTTGTTCACCACCATCATTCTCCAAGGCCTCAGTATGGGTTATTCTCCTAATTAATAATAATGTAGGATAGGAAAAAGTTGCATTTAGGAAGTTTTGACCCACATAAGCTTCCCAAGTTGGTCAAAGCTTATTAATTCAACTTTTGTTCAATATCTAATTTTAAAAGTTGGATAATTTTAATTATAGTATAGGGTGTAAGGTGTTCCATCATTTTGCAACTTCAAGCTAATAGGTTAATTCACACACATTCACATTGCTCAAACCTAGCTAGGCTTTGAATCAATGAAGTCGAATTTAGTTACTACACGGGGTCATTCACCTTGAAGGTTGAATTTTCATTACTACAAAATGTGGTTGTAGTTCATGAGTCCCCGTTTAGTAGACTAGTGAATTCACTACTTTCCAACTAATCCATGTTTATTAAGATCAATGAATTCATTCAAAATTGAATGAAAACACTTGGCGTAGAAGGACACCTTTTGTTGTAATGATTATAATACTATGTATATTCAAAGTATTAACCCTTAGTGTGAGCATTTTGAAATAGAGTTCCAACAATTCAAACTTGTGATATAGTTGAAGCATTAAAGTCGAGACCTAAGCATGTTCTCGGCATGATATGTAAAATGAAAAAATTAGTAGTCTAGTTAGTTCTATGAGTCATCATCAAAATGGCAAAAACCTTGAAGGGAACTCAAGAAAAGGTTTATTTAATAATCTTTGAGTACAACATGAAATTGTATTTGGATAGAATGTTCAAGCAAATAGATAGGTAACATGAGCTTTTCATTACTATAAATTCCAACAAGGGATACAATGCCATGACCATCATGTCTTTAGACCATAACCTAATAGATACTCATTCTATTTGCAAGAACTCCAAGATATGACAAATACTATATGCAAATAGTTCCATTTTACAATTAGCCAAAATTTGGAACAATGGACCACATAACCATTAATAGTGGTATAATCCAGGTTCTGGGAACCACATTAAAGTAGTGGCTTCATCCCCTTGGTAGACGCTTTCATAAAAATTTATGGCTTATCATCTATAATAGGTTTGATTTCTAGCACCAAAATGAGAGAGTGTGCATTGGCATCCAACCTTTGATGCCACAGTCTGAAATAGATGCAAGCTATGATGGCTCACTTTTGTGATGAAATGGTGTTTTTCCCTCGGTTACCCTTTATTCAAATGCATATGGTGATTAATATATCCTCAAATCTATTAATTGGGACTTGGATTTAAATTAACAACTTCATTATAAAGCAAATTATGTGGTTATCTATTGATAAAAAATTCATTTCTTAATAGTAATGGACTTTTGAAGTCAAAAAATATGGACTGGTCATTTAACTAAAACATCACAAAATGGAATTTTTTATATTAATTCACATTCCCAATTTGTTATTGGGATTCAATATATAATGTATACCAGATGATAAACTCATATGATGAATCTTTTATTTGAAAACCTTAACCAATTAATAGTTAAGGACTTTTAAATGGTTAAAATTTGACCATATTTTCATAAGTCCATATGAGTTGCAATTTTTATTTGTTTTTTAATTTCTTTGTTCTAAAAGCATATTTTTTGAAAATTTTAGATGGGGCATTATTCCTTTAGACTTTGTGGGTTTTCCTTTTAAGACTTCCAGATTTTTAAATGACATCAATTACATTAAACACACGTTTTCACATAGATTTGGGAAGGTTTGTAAATGATTGAACATGTATTATTCAAAGACTAAAATAAATAATTAAAAAAACAACAACCATGACCATTTGAATAATTTTAAAGAATCTTGTATGGACTTATAGGGAGTATAATTTATACCTCTATTGAACCACTATACTATGCATTCACCCTCTGGTGATGCGCTCAAACTCTAATTGAAAGGCACATTCTTCTTCTGATTGATTTTTCATGCTCAACCAATTGTGTCAAATTCAAGTCACAAGGCGAATCATGCCCTTCATCATTCAGTGGTGTAGGTTGAGGCTCATGCCTTCTAAAATAGCTTACTATGTTAAGAACCTAATTATTCCATGAAATCTTGTTATTTTAAATATAATTGTGATTAAGGTTAAAAGGTGCAGTTGAAGACCGCAACAATGGTAATTAAACAAAATGCCTAAATCTAACAAAATTGATGAAAACCTAGATTGAACGGTAGATTGGGTGTGATGGAAAATTTTGCGATAAAAAACTTATCTCCTAACTTGATTATGTACTACATAAATAAGTAGTACATTGGAGATAATAGTAATATGTACTAGATGAATGAATAGTATGCTTAAGTTAAAAGAATGTGCATAATCCCCACATGGACTAAGTGAAGAAAAAAAAAAACCATCATCATCCCTTGTACTTGGGAAAATTATTTTAAGGGTTAATTACCTTGGATGACCTAAGATGGAAAAGGGGAAGGTTTTACTCAAATGAAGGAAGAGTTTCATCCAAGGATTGCATTCAAGATGAGGAGAAGATGAGTTTTGAACCCCATTGGATGGGGGGTTTTCATTTTGCCATGATTGGAAGGGGAATGGATAGATGGATCTTCTCATCAAGTTCATTGGTTCTTGGAGCTAACGAGATAGTTGATTGGTGGAGACTTAACAAGGAAGGATTTCATTTCATTCTCATTGGCCAAGGGGAAGAAACTTTCACCTTTTGGAGAAGGAAAGCTCCTTGAAGGGGTTGGAAAAATTTGAGGTTTTTTTTCCGTCAAAATTTTGAGGTTTTTTGGTGACAGAACAACAAGCAAGGTGTAGCCAAGAAAATATGAAATTAAGATATAGAATTAGGAGGAGAGGAGAGAAGTATGTGGGAAGAGAGCTAGATGTTAAAGTATGAGGATGAGTTGAATGAAGAAAAACATGTGATCGAACAATGATGGCAAGGTATTGGAAGTTTTAATGATGGGATTGCCTTGAAATTTTGTACACAACAATTAAGGAGCCAAAAAGGTCTACAAGCTTTGTAGAACTAAATTTGAACAATTAAAAGAGTCATAAGAGTTAAAGGTGAATTGGGTTTATGACTATCAAACAAACTTTGGATTTTGTATTCCATATACAATATCGTGTTGATCTATTGTTGGATTAACTCTAAACTTGAAAAAGAATTAGAATAAAAGTTGAAAAATTACGTCTCCAAATTTCAAAAAGATTAAACCATGGAGTTGGGATCAATTATGCAAGGAGTGAACAAGGGTCAACATGACGACAACCCAACGATATGTTATGAACTTTGAAAAGTCATCTTCAACTTTCTTTTCATTTTTTCAAATTATTATTTGGCATAACAGAGACCTTATAAAGTAGAATTGTGTGTATTGATTTTAATAATCATCAAATAAAAGTTGTAAAATTAGTATTACAAAGATTGAAATGGTTGGAATTTGACAACTTGTCCCAAACTCAATTCTACCAATTGCATTGTTAGATTCCCATGAGAGTTTGGAACCAACTTGTAAAATGCCAATTTAAAAACTATTGTAAGTTCCAAATCAATATACGGTGGAGGTCAAAATTAATGATCTTTTGAATGTAAAGGACTTGTTATCGTGTATGATTTGTGAATTCAATTCATTGTGTGAATGTGGAATCGAAGGTTAATAAAGTTATAATCCTTGCTTGTAATAACATTTAAATACCATAATCAAAGTATCATTGTGACCAAACATCATTCATTATCTCATAACTTGTGTGTGGAATTTCCAATTACCTAGTTACACTACCTTGAACTCATTGTGAATTATTGTTGAGCCTTAAATCTAGGTGAGGATAGTCACAATAGGTTGTACATGTTATGGTACTTCTATAGTTAAAACTACATGTTCTCTAACCTCTACAACTAATATTACAAGTTCAATAGGCGCATCAACTTTAATGTCATCAAATACCTATTCAGTGTTGACCTTAGGTTCATCTTCAAAATTGACTTAAGTTGCTTCTTCTTGTGGATCTTCATCACCTTCACAACCAACTTGATTTGAATGTGTATTTTCCTCCTCATCCTTTAAGTCAACAACTTGAACTCTAACATAGGTTATAGTTTTTTTCTTGGGTGGTGAAATAACATGTTTAAAACTTAACCTAATTCTTGGTGTTAGTTATTTTATGTGTGTTTTCAACTTGTGAGATTGATGTACATGTAAAGATGATGTTGTTGTAGACCTTTCCGATCTGATTTTTCTTAAAGGTAAGAGTTTCCTTGGGTGGTACCACTAAGAACCGTCACACCTTGATTTGTTGGACTCAATTGAACTTTGAAAAATCATAGGGAACACTTAAATAAATATTTTCATAATTTGTTATAATGGGTACATTTAATAGGTTCCATAGATTTTGAAATTTAAATAATATTAATAATATTGTGTATTTTGATGTTTCTAATCATTGCATTTAGAAAAAGTTCAAGAATGTAACATTGGTTCCTTTCCTTAAACTTTTTGCAAATTTTTTATTTTAAACTATTTCGAAAGAAGTTAGAATCCGTTTTTTAGCTCATTTTTTTGTCGGTTATATATTTACTTATGCTACTTTCCTAATTGCATCTACATCAAGGAAATTTGGTTAATGATGAATTTCCATTAAATAAATTGGTTAAAAACAGAATTTTGAAACATAATTTGGGAATTTTGTTGGGAATTGTTTTCCTAAGGTCATTTGAAAGTCATTATATTTTCAGATTTTTATTAGGAAATTAATTGAATAAGCATAATTTAGTTATGGATTCAAAATTAAGGTTATCAAATTATGAAAGGGCCATTTTAATTAAGAATGCAAATTTTTAGCAATTTCAAAAAATATATTTCCAAAATAAACTTTAGGCCATATATTAGTGCATGCAATTAATAAACATCAGAAAAAAAAGTATAGTTGTGAAAAGATTTAAAGTAAAGGGCCCATGAAAATGATTTGGTTGTTTTTGGTATTTTTTCATTCCTTGAGGTGGTTCTTAGTGGTACCGCCCAATGATACTTTCACCCTTAAGGGTGAAAACACACTATGGTGACCCCCTTTGGGGTGTCACATTGTACTACTTTCCAAGGGTGTGCATGTTTAAGTGTATCACACCTTAAACTTTTGAAAGCATTTCACAATATTTTTTGCATATTATGTTAGGATATAACATAGGCAAGATATTTTTTAAAAAACTATTTCATTTCATTTTATAAAGTGGGAGATTGAAATATATTTGTGGAAACAAATATAGTGTACCTTTGTACTAAAAAACACAAATATACTCCCAAAATAAAAATAAAAATAAATTTTTATGAAAGTTGAAAATATATTAAACCATGCCATTTCATATAATTTGAATAATGTTTGGATAGCATGTGACTAATTTGAAAATTCTCATTTCAAGAAATGATTTTTTTCAACAAAGATGTGATAAATGTGTGGTAAATTGAAATTTTGACAAGTAATCACATTCACATGGAAGATGACAAGCATAGCTAAATGGCCATTTTTTAAAAATTATTAAAATTGATTATTTTAATGACTAACAAAGCCTTAAAATTAGTGTAGGTAAAATGAGATAATGGCCCGATTATATCAATGTAAAACTATAAATATACCTTTGGATCTTTCAATATAGATAATGAAATTCATTATTATTTTAAAAATAATATTACATAACATTCATTTTGTAAAAATAATAATTTTAAGGCCCCAAAACTAAAATTGATACCCAAAATTAAATGTACAATACTTTTGGAATGATTATACTATATGTACCATAATACTAAACCCAAAAGTGCCCCAAATAGTGTCATCATAGTGTGCTTTCATCTTTAAAGATTGATCTTTGGTAACATGTTCAAATGAAATTCCATGTTTTTGAACAACCTATTGGGTTTGACCTATTGGTGGTACATGTTCATCATGGGTTATTTTACTTGGTGAAGGAGCTATAGATTAAAAAAACTAATTCTTTAGTAAAACCTTTAGAATAAGTCTTGAATAACAGGTTGTAACTTTATTATTTTGAGGCATTAGGTTTGTTGTAATTTTCATATGGTGTTGGTCCATTAGGTCAACTTTACAAGCATATGGATAAGAAATATAAAGCATTAGTTGACAAGTTGAACTTTATTCGCCAAGTCAAATGTGATGGTTATGCAATTGTTAAAATTAACCATTTTTTTATAGTAAATATATTGGAAAATGTTGCAAATCAAGGATGAAACTCCCCTTTCATACAAATTAAATTCCATTACTCATTTTCAACAAAAGCATTGGGGCTTATAATTCATTTCAAATAAATTTTTGCTTCTTGTATTGTAACATTGGTAGCATCCACAGCCCCTCACTATAAGAAATCACAGTTTATTGTATTAGAAAACTAAACCGAAAACCAATCATTTTGATATTTGGTCAATTTGACCATATAATCATATTGGACAAGTTGATTTGAACACATTTAACTTGATTGGTGGTTTTTTTTATTAACCATAAAATCGAACAAAAAATTGGGTAGCCAAAAAAATTTAATTAAAAAAATCTCAAAATTTTAATTAAAAATGAAATGTCGAAATAAATAAATAATACCTACATTCCTACTCACCATGGCCTTCTACCTACTTATCCACAACGCACCTAAGTTCTATACATTTATACACATGTGTAAGATATATAAATGAATATGCATATTCCACATAATATATGTTGGTAAAGGGGATTGAATTTTGGTATTTGTGGATCCCAACCAATATTGTTTTGGCCATCAAACCACCCCACCACTTTGTAAAACAATATGATACCAAATGCATTTAACATGTTTCTTTGAACTTTCATGATTTTTTTTGTCAATGTGTATAACAACATTTGAACTTCAATTTTTTTCATAAGTAGGTAAATAGGTACTTAACTAGTTAGATAGCTAGGTACACATGCCTACCTACCTATGTTTTTAGATGTACATACCTACTTATGTAAACTATAGGTAGGTATGCATGTAAATAATAGGTAGGTAGATAGATAAATAGATAGGTAAGTAGGTAACCTAGTAGGTGTAGCAAGCAGGTTAGATAACCAAACTAATATGGCCAATTTGACTAAACATGGCCATTCAATATGACCAATTTGACTAGGCCATGGGCATCTTGATGAACCAATATTTTTTAATTTGTCCTTTTTGATTAAATGTATGACAACAAACTTTGTCAAAATGGTCACTTTAATCAAAAGAACCAACCAAAAAAAATTATGTGTCTTTCATGCCCCATGCCTTTAATCAAAGTGGACATCCTTTTGGTCAGTGTGGACACTTTAATCAAGTTGAACCTTTTGAAAAATTGTGATTTTTTATAGTGCATTCAAAAGAAATACCAAGTTGTTCATGTATGAGTACCTGGTCAATGACAATCTATTTTTCATCAAACTTGGGTTCTAACTCAATTGTCTTTTGTCTTCCCAAGTTCGCAAAAATTCCTTCAACAAGTCTTTTTTTGAAATGGTCAATTAAATGTTGAAAAGCCCCTCCAAACTAGTTGTCTTTGCCCATTTGTATTCGTCAAGTTCCATTTTCATCCACTATAACATCTTTTAAATTTTTTTCACCTTAAACATTGGTCATTTCTTAACATGTTTCTTAGATGCAACCAACTCCTCCATAATCATTTTCCATTCCTTTTCATCATGGATTTCAAATAAAATCTCAGGCACTGGGGAACAATGTTGTGAGCTTTTTTTTTTTAAAAAAAATTTGAAGAAAAACTTTTCCAAAGTTGTTAGTTATTGGTTGCTACAATTCTTCTTCCATATTTTCATGCTCATGTACCTCCTATGCTTACTCCTCAACAATAGGTCAAGTAGAAATTTCAAGTTCCTTTTTAGAATACAAAATGATAATACTAGTGTTGGTGTAGAAGTAATAGTAATTCATTGAAAAAATTACAAAACAACCTCAAGTTCGTTGTCTAACTTGTTTTCCCTTGCTGCTCAAAAGTTTCAATTTCCTTTTCTATTAGTGCTCATGAAGCTAAAGGTTCTATGTAAATCACTCCTATGAACCTTACTTGTTGTGCTCTTTCTATTTCCTTGCTCCTTGCACTTTGTTTTTTTCTCTTCGGCCTTTTTTCTCAACATGTTTAAAGCACTTTCATTCATGGCATTGAATGTAACTCCAAGATATATATATTTTTTAAAAACACACAATAAGGTGTGGTGTTACACAATGTTTATGGCCGATAAAAACTTTGTGATTGAAAATGGACACAATGTTTAGGGTTATAAACTTGTAATGAATAGACATTTACAACGGTACAAGTAATCATTTTGATGATTGTTAACAAGTCTGTCGTTTTGATGGTTGTTAATAGGTATGTCGTTTATAATGATAGGTACATTGTTTCAATCATTAATAATTGGTTTGAAAAATATAGGTTCATAAATGTCATTTTCAACATGTATTGGTTTAGGAATTTCTTTTTGAACATGTACTTCAACAATTAGGTCACTAGGTTTAATAACATATTGTAAAATATTGTCATTTATGAATTTGTATGGTTTCAATTTGTTGATATTGATTAGGATTAGGTTAAAATCAAATTTATCAATAACAACAAGTAAGACTATATTGTTGGGAAAACAATATTATATCCTATATGGTCCAAACCACCTTTTCTAAACTTTAGGAACACGTGCTAAAACAACCCCTAGAAACCATAACACGTAGTCCCTAAATTGAAACTTGGTTTCAATGTCCCAATTCTATGACCATATATTAGAATGACCTATTCCACTAGTTAGAAGCGATTAGATCATGTGCAATCAACTCGTTCTTTGGTAATTTTTCTAATTCTAACATATGATTACTTAATATTCTAACATGTGTTGGATTTACATTTTCATTAGGTCTAAATGTTAATAGGTATTTTGTAGGTAATATTAGATGTAATCCATAAACAAGTTGAAAAGGTGTGTGACTAGTTCCAACCTTGTATTTTGTTCAATATGAGAATAATAATGTGGACAAATGCTCATCCCAGTCATTCCAATTTTCATTAATTAGTTTGGTTAGTAGGGTTCCAAAAGCCTTGTTAATAGACTCAACTTGTCCATTTCCTTGCAAATAATGAACAATGGAACTAATATGTTTAAAGATAAAATGATCAATAAAATATCTAATAGCATCATTAATAAAATCGACACCTTGATTGGTGACGATGGTCAATGGACATCCAAATCGAGTAACAATGTATTTATACAAAAAATTAGCAGTTACTACAATAGTGTTGGTGGAAAGTGCTTGTGTTGCATCCACCTTGTTGCATAGTCAATGGCCATTAAAATATATTGGTTCCTTGGGAATATGCTTATAGGTTTGATTGGTTCAATGAAGTCCAAACCCATTATTGAAATGGTTCTTTAAGTAAAGTGGTAACCAGTTTCACCAAATGTTGCATCAATAGGTTACCTAATTGTGATTGATCACAAGTTCTACAATATTTGTGATTTCAATTCATCATCGGCCACCAATAATTGGTATCTAGGATCTTTTTCATAATGATGTTAAAGGAAAAATGTCTTCATGCAACTCCTCCATGTAGTTTAACAACATTATGGATACCTATTATGGTTGTAAAACTTCACAAAACTTGTTATCTTGTCCAAATTGATACAATATTCTTTCTTCAAATACAAATGGTTTAATTCATTGGGATAAATATTGTCTTTGTGAATTGATAATATCTTTAACATCACTCCTTTTAACAACTATTCAAAATCATTTTGTAACCACTCGTGTTGATAATGTGAATAAGTCAACATCACAAGTTTGATTGGGTATTCCAAAAGGTTCAAATTTGTAGGGTAATTGGTTTAATGCATCTGCCATTACGTGATATCTATTAGGCTTATACACAATTTTGAAATCATATTCCAAAAACAACAATACCCATATAGTTAACTTGCTAGAAACTTGTGGCTTGTTCACTAAATACATTAAAACCATGTGATCAACATAAAATACAAACCTATTACCTAACAAGTAATGTCTTAACTTGTGTTAGGCATAAGCCATAGTTAAAAACTCTTTCTCCATAGTAATATAATTTATTTCAGCAAAATTTCATAGTGTAAATGAATACATAAATCGGCTTATCAAATTTACCAGTTGGATTAAGGGCAAGTATTGCCCATATTGTTAGCTAATATGCATTAGCTTGAACATGAAATTCTAGTTTCTAGTTAGGACTAATCATAATGGGAATTTGAATGTATCAACTTTTGTTGTCTTCCCAAATGGTTTGATATTTAGATGTGCATTCAAATACCTTAGTTTTCCTAAGTAACTTTGTGATAGATGCCATGATGGAGGTAAAATTTTAATGAAATATCGGTAAAATTGTGCCATTTTGTTGAACATTTGAATTTCCTGAATTGTTTTAAGTATTGACATGTTTTATTATGCCTTTATTTTCTTAAAATAAAGTGTTCTTTCCTTCTTTGGAGACTATAAATCCCAAAATAAATCCAAAATAGATCATAACTGCACATTTTTTAATATTTTGATTAATGCCAAATTCTTTACTACACAAGTCAAACCAAAATAAAATAAACATAAAAAGTAAACATCTCCATTTCAACCTTAGACCACTCATATAACTACCATAAAGTAGCATTAAATTAGATGAAAGTATGTGTGAAGTAGCATTCATTTGCTTTATTAAGTTTATAAGGATCTAGTTTTTTAAAAATTAAAAGAAAATGAATTTAAAAAGCAGATAAAAAATACATTTGAAACCAACTAAAAAAATGTGTTCAAACCCATTTTTTGGTTAGAAAAATTAATGAAATTTATATGTAATAAATTAGGAAATGAAGACAACATATGTTAAATAACAAGTCATCAAAAAAGTTTATTTCCCTTTTGGGTACATTCATGTTTGGGGTACACAAAAGGAATGTCTTGCCCCAAAATCATTTTCAAAACATTAATTTGAATGACCATTACACTTATGAAATAATTTATTTGGTATTTTTTTTTCAAAATTAAATATTAACGTACTTCTTGATCAAAATAGTGGTGATTTTTGTGATTTGGATGATTAAAACATGTCGTTAAGTGTCATGAAAGATGGCTTAGGAACTATGTCCCACTGCATAATTTTATTAAAAAGGATTTAACATGACTAACAATATTTGTTCAAATTGTTCCATATTTTGACCACAAATAGAATATAAAATTTGTGGAATTGATGCTAAAATCTTAGATTTTTTCATAAAATGAATGTGTTGATAAAGACAATCACATTAATTTCTTAAATTACAAATTTACATTCCAAAAGTTTAAAAAGAAGTATAGGAGACATGGGTAAAAACATGGTAAAGTATACAATTCAATTACCTTTACAATCTACTTGTCAATCTAACAAGAAATAGGACCAAAACCCATTAGAAAATTATTATACACTCAATCTTTTTATTTAAATGATAAAAAACATGATACTTCTTCATTATTATGAACTAATTTTTAAATTTTACATTGTAAAAATAGGTTTCAAGTATACTTTTCTAAATGTAAATTGCTTTTGAAGCCTACTTTTTGCAAAGTAACATTTGTTTCAAGTATGTGTTAAGTACATTCTACCAAAGAGAAAGTAAATTTTATTTATTTTCCTTCCTTTGAATATATAATGATCTTTATGTTATAACTTCACAAAAATCTATTTCATTAAGTTTTTTAATGAAAAAATACTTTTGAACATTGTATTGACTAATCAAATTTAAAAGTATTCATTGCCTATTTTTAATATTCCAAAGTTTTCCAATTTTTATATTCAATTTAATATAAACCCAATGGAAATCACTATGGTTTCAAAATGAAATTTGAATCTACTTTCTTATGTTTTTGTCAAAAACTATTTCATTTTTTACTCCATTCCAAATCAAAGACATTTAGTTGTATACTTTAGCATGCTTTCACCCACATGGGTGCAAAAAATGGGACATTATTTGATGTTCTTAAAAAAGTTTGGCACTCCAAATGAAAGTATGTCATTTTGGAATGTCAAAGTAATCATGCATTCCTTTTTGGTTTATATTTGAACAAGACATTCAAAATTCATTAATACATCAATGTATTCACATAAAGATTTGGTAATAACCCTTTGGTGGTCCATGTTTCACCCCAAAACACATCACAACCCATACAAAAGCTACCCATTTAATAATAAAGGTAATCTTATGCTCATTCTCGAGTGTTGTGGAAATCTGATGGTATCCATAAAAACCGTCGAAAAGTGAATAAACTTCATGTCTAGTTATAGTGTTAATAACATCATCAATAAAAGGTAAAACGTATGGATATTTCTGTGTTAGCATTTAGCTTTCTAAAATCCACACAAATTTTCAAATTTCAATTCTTTTTAACGTTACAATTGTTGGTGATAGTCGAATAGCCTCCTCAACATGTTTAATGAAACCTACAACAAGTAATTTATTAATGTCTTGTTTGACAATGGTTGCATAGTTAGGATTCAACTGATACCTTGCTTGATGAGCAAGTGGTATCAACATATCCAACTCAATTCGGTGTTGAGCTATGTCAAGTGGTGCTCTTCAAATTTTTGTAAGTTCAAGTAAAGATATCCTTGAACTCCTTAAACAACTAAACCAATTGAATATTGATAACAAGTTCCAAATTAATATTGACTTTCATTTGTTGCAAGTTTTTTTCATACCTAGGTTAATTTTGTCAATTATTCATTTTTGGTGATAGTCCAACCAACAATGCATAGATCCTAAACTCGTTCACAAGCAAGTGTTTTGTTGATTGTCATTTCTCCTACAAGTTGAAAGAATGTCTCTTACATGTGCTACTTAAAAGTATCATGAGGTATAAATATTTGAACATGTAGTACAAAGATTGGTTCAACAAATGCATCAAATACTTGTTCAACTAACCCATGGAGTAGAACTAACATGTTATAACATGGCTAGTTTGAGGACAACTATGGTTTTTATTGAAAACAAAACAACTTTGGTTTTATAACAAACATTAAATCTTCTTTATCACGAAATATTCCAAAATGAAAATCATAAGAAACTAACACTTTAGGTTGCTTAGTTGGTGCTTTGAGTTTTTTGGTAACAAGTATAGTTTTGACTGCGTTTATTCCTTGATTGGTAATAATAATATTACCCCAGTCATGAAATATTTTAACATCTTTAAGCCAAAGACAACCTAATAACATGGAGTAGTTAGAATCCAATACACTATAATGTACAATAGCAAAGGTAACATAAAGGATTCCACAAACAAATTTTTTTAATTTTTTGAACAGACCTAAAGGCTTAACAATAGTGTGATCTATCATGCATAAGTTGTAGGGCATTGGTTTTGGTTTTATTAATCCTAAATGCTCATTCAACTTCTTTGTAATAATGTTGACTCCAGAACCACCATCTAAAAGGACATCCTCAATGAAGTTTTTTCCTATTTTAACATGTATATTCGCCATGGACAAAGGATAATGTTCTGGATGTATCTGAGGACAACCTTATAATATTTTAAAATTTAAAGCATCTATCACCACTAGTTGTCGTAACTAGCATGGAAGTTTCCACATTGCAAGGAATTCAAAATGAACACCCAAATAACAATATGCAACACCTTGTGAAATTTATGTTTTCCATTGTTGAACCCAATGGTAGTTCATTCCTTCCTAAAGCCATTGAATCAACCTTCATGACACCCCAACCAGCATCCCATCCACTTTAAGGAGTTTTCATAAAATTATCGCCGCCTAAAAACAAACACAAGCTAGGTAGTTATTCAATTGACAAGTGTTGTAGGTGCTAGCAAAAAACACATTGAACCCACTATTTAACACACACTTGTGGGCTTTTCAAGGTAATTGGGCTTGCAAGTAAATAGATTTCAAACTTGACAATCATAGACCTACTTGTGTCAATTCTAATTCATCCTACAAAATCACCTCTTGATCTTGTCATGGTTGGAAGAATGTCTTGTGTATCCATGGGTACAACACAAGACCCAACAATGCCACTAACACCCACCTAACCACTACCACTTACAAATCCACCGCTTTGTTCACAAGCCTCATGGGAGCAATAGACATTACTTTGACATTGAAGAGGAAGAAGAGGAGGAGGAGGAAGTGGAAGAGGTGAGGCAACTAAGTCAAGTGTTGTCAAAGGGGAAGAGGTTTGCACCCATGAAGATTAATCGTTATGCACCATATGTGACAAAAAGAACTAAACAAAATCATTGGTCAAATCGCCACTGGAGATTTCATTTGGTCTTCGAGAGAGATTAATGATGACATCATTTACATCTTAAAAGGTGATGATGTCACAAATAATGTCATGAACATTTTTTTGAAATGGACCCCCCTATAAATTCTAGACGATACATGGGTTGCCCATGTCAATTCATGAACATGTTGCCCATGTCAACTCATGAACGTGTTGTGGTCATTGCACCTTAGTCAATGGATTAATAAAATCTTAGAATTCTTTGAATGGCTGGATTGGAAAACTATTAAGGGTAAAATGTACCACATATTCCCCTTCACATATGGTATGTAACATCAACTTCTTCAACTTGGTCATCAACCCATGTCTCAAGAGAAAAAACTATTAGATATTGGGCATTGGAGCCTACTTTACATCGAATCAAGAAGGTTTGTTCATTTCAACTCATGGCCTTTATTGCACAAGGAAACATAAATGGCCCCATTCTTTCAAAAACTTGAGGTATATCGATTGAGTCTTTCACGACAAAATACATGAGGCCCCCTTGAAATTTAACTATAAATTTATAGTTGTAAAAGTAACCATTGAAACATGCACCCATATTATGAACGCCATTATGTACCATGTTTATAATTTTATTTATTTTTCAACAAATTATCTTCCCTTTTGCAAACTTGTTCTTTGAATGCAACATTTTTTCCATGACATACACCTAATATGTTGTTAAAGAAAAACTCCGAGCAGTTATTTTGGGCTACTTGCAAATGGGGAGGTAACCTTAGGTGACGCGCTCCCAAGTCACGAGGTGAAACTCACTTGAGGGTTTCACAAAGTCAAGTTGCGGAAAGTTGAGACTTGGTAGCACGCTCCCGGCTTCCAACTCTAAAAAGGGGTAGAGAGTCGAGTTGGGAGCCCTGGGATTAGACTAGGAAGAGGGACTAGCTTAGCTCGTGTGAATCTGCATCCAAAAACCAACCAAAACGGGTTAGTTTAGCATTCGGAACACCCTTGGGTGTTGGGACTTGCCACGGGCACTTGGACACACAAGACTCACCACGGCCCGGACTCAAGGGAAGCCACCACCTTCCCCCATATAGTATTCTCTGCGGCTGGTCGCGGAGGCTACATCCGAATGGCACAAATTCCCGGGACTCCCAAAATGGAGTCCCGAAATTGTCCCAGCGGGACTCCCAGAACTTTGAACCGCCATAACTCCCGACTGCAGAGTTGGATTGTGACGAGGTCTGAACCAAAGTTGTAGCCCTCGTCAAGATCTTCTAACGCCATGTCGCACGCTCAAATCGGACGTCGGGAAGAGGTTGATTCCCGACTTTTAGTGGTCGGGAGTCAAACTGGCAGTTTGACTCCCGGCCCTTCTTTTGCCCATAACTTGGGCTGCAGATGTCCGAATTGCCAATGCGAGGCCATTTTCGA
>Ga0116227_10004240_pt1 | contig 31202 bp, 14 predicted proteins | sample S1TSphgellanicum_FD_89693 | JGI IMG/M metagenome (GOLD analysis project Ga0116227, IMG submission 89693) | Host-associated microbial communities from peat moss isolated from Minnesota, USA - S1T2_Fb - Sphagnum magellanicum MG | ecosystem: Host-associated > Plants > Peat moss > Unclassified... | reverse complement strand
TTTTCTAGTTCCCTTTTTGACTTTTAGCCAAATTGGTTATTTTCCTCCTATGGATGATTGCCTGTGTGGCTACATAAAAAAAGTTGGAAAATAAAAAAAAAAAAAAAAGAAGCTCTGCTCATGAGGACGCTATGGTGAAAATTTCCATATTATTGCAAGAAGTAAAATAATTTGTGCATTGCTAATTAGGTTTTTGGTTTGCATCACAAAGACTTTAGACAAAATACCCTAGACACCTATTTCTCCAATTTTGACTTGCACACAGATCCTTTGAATGCATTGGATGCTTGTGGGATAGGTCTCTTGCTTGTAATGTGGAGTATCTATAGAAGTTTTCTTTAGTGGTATCCTTTCCCAAGAAAAGACTTCTAAACTAAATGGGTACACACCCAATCTTGTCAGAAAATATTTCAGATTGTCTCTCAAATTTTTTACAGGTACATTTCCATTCATCTGGGTTGAACAAAATTTCATCCAAAATAATTTGTTCCATTTCACTTGGTGAGTCTGACTATTTGTTCAGAGACACATTTTCAGCAGAGTACATGTAACAGAATGTTAGGGCCCGCTTTACACTAGGAGTCAGGGCCAAAAAAACTTGAGGCCAAAACTTTGAGCATTTTTGGATTGCAAATTGGCCCCCAAGTTACTAATAAATGCTACAACATTGATGTCAGGATATTAATAAATGTTGGAATATTGGCCTCAAGAGTTTGTTCTGTGTAATCACAATCCCAATATAGTTGTGAAACATTTGGGAGGCTTGTACAATTTTCTGAAGACAGTTTCACTGTGGACACTGCTTTTGATATCAAATGTTTTCAGTATACAATCCACCATTTGGAGAGATTTAGCTGGTTTTTAGATAATCACAGAGCACTGCAAACTGAAAAACCATTCAGATTTTGGCAATGCTCTTCTCAGCTGTGACTGCAGCAGACATATTGGCTCTCATAATTTAAACCATAGGTGTACATATACCAACCTCCATAACTCAGGTCAATTGTTAGTTCAGTTTTCAAGGTCTAGGATTTAGGTCATTTAATTCAATTAGGTCAAGAAGGTCTGATGCCATGAATCCAGACAGAAGACCCTTCATGCACTGTATGTAGTAGTTTCCGAAGATTGTTAAACCCAGGAGGCCCCTTGACACCAGTAATGCCCCTTGACACCGAGGTATTATGTACACCCATAAGGCCCCGTGACACTGAGGTATTTACACCCATAAGGAGGCCCCTAGACAGCTGCATTTCCCTTTTTTTAAACTCGTTTCAACAGGTTTTTTTACAAAGGGTAAGAGCTTCCAATTGAGGGCTTTAATGGTTGTAAGCTCCATATACCCACCCTACAATGGAGAGCCTCACCCTGATATAATTTTTTCCTTCTATATCTGCTGTTTCCTTACAAAGCACAATCTTCCATGTAGTCCACCAAGCACACCTTACAAAGCACAATCTTCCATGTAGTCCACCAAGCACACCTTACAAAGCATAATCTTTCTCGTAGTTTATGAAGCACATATTTGGATTCTGAAAGGTGCTTCTCCAAGGCGCAAGATTTCAAATCAGGTCAAGCCTTTAAGTAGGGGGGGGGAAGGGCCTTCTTTAAAAACCTGTCAGGTTTTGCTTGAATGTATACTGAGGACAGGTTTATGGACTAGGCAACTGGTGAGAGTGCACTGGTTTACCTTGAATTATCTCGAGAAGAATGCATAGTTTATCAGACATAATCATCCCTTGTGAGAATTCAGATGCCCTCTTCTTCATCCATGGAGGGAGTGATTATGAAATCTTCATCCAATCAACAAAAGGGTTATTGAACCATTAGGACTAATGAGAGCCCAGGGTGATACCTTGTGTGCTAACTAGCTAGCAGGATGAAACAAATGTCGAAGATTATGGACTAGGTAACTGGTGAGAGAGAGTGCACTGGTTTACCTTGAATAGTCTTGGGAAGAATGCATAGGTTATCAAACGTAATCATCCCTTGAGAGAATTGAGATGCCCTCTTTTCATCCATGAAGGGAGCGATTATGAAATCTTCATCCAATCAACAAAGGGTTATGGAACCATTGGACGAATGAGAGCCCAGAGTGATACCTTGGGCTAACTAATAGGTCCCTAATGAAACGAATGTTGAAGATTGTGATGGGTTGTAACTTGTGACCTGACAGCCAATAAGGACGGCATTGAAATGCTGACTAGGGGTTGTTGGGTAGGGTAAGGTCCCTTGTTAGGCTATGGTGTATAATAGGGCCTTAAAATGTTTTGAAATGTCATCAGGATGGCATCACAATGTGACTAGTGTTTTTTGAAGTAAGGGAAGGGCCTATCTTTCAAACTTTCCAAGAGATTTTGGATAACTTGAACTCGGTTTACTGGCCTCCTGACATGTACTTGAGATCCCAGAAGGTCCTCAAGTTAGGCCTTTATCTCCAATTGCACTACAGCCAAAAGCACTGGTCTCCAGAAATAAGCCAATATCTTGATAACAGAACCTCATTAAGTATAAATGACCAGCATAGATAGGGAGGATCAAAATGAGTACCTTCTGCTTCCTCAATATCTTTTTGATGGCAAAACATTGCTCTGGAGTCTGAACTTCAAGCCTATTATGGTGAATGCAAACAACCCAAAACCCTAAGCGCCTAAACCCTAAACCCCCTCCCACCAGGGTAGACAGGCTAGTGAGTGAACACTTGAGCATCATTTGTTAAAGCTTCCCTTGCAAGGGATGGGGTTCAGAAACATTGGCCCACATGAACCCATGAATGCACCAACCAAAAAAATCTTGTCCTGGGATTAGTTGGAAGAATCCCAACTTGGTGGTTTACTCAACCTAGGGTTTGATTTGTTGCCTACCTATCTCCTCTCTCAATGTTGTACCATTATACAGGGTCCAAGTTGGGTATATGGTATTGGTATGAGTAATGGTATGAAAGAACATACCCAATTGATATGAAAGTTCATGTATACTTATAGGGGTGGGTGTGAAGTTAGGGTTTGTAGCCTCCATACCATACCGGCCTAGGTTTTGCTTATGGTTATATTGTGTCCGATACTACTAGTTAAGGTTGTAAGGAATGGATGGAGCTATGTTTTTAGGACACTAGGGAGGGGAAAGGTAGAAATTTGTTGATGAGTTGTAGGTTTGGATACAATGATTTGCCACTAATATAAATGTGTTCTCCACCAAGTCCATGATGTTTGGAACTAAGAAATGACTTGACAAGTTGTTGGGAGAGACATGAATGCTTATTTAATTGAGGGTGTGTGGTGAGACAAAATTTCCCATTTATTTGTGGAAGGAGAGTAACAAAAGAAGGCCATGGCAAATTGACCTTCACATTGGGATCACAGTAAAAACCCCAAAACCCTTTTAAATAGCCATATTAAGTGTCAAAAATTATAGATTTGGACTAAGGGACCTTGATTTAGTCTATCAAAATGATATTTATAAATATTTAGAATATTTATAAGCAATTTAAATGTGTTTTGAGGTTTTTGCCCTGATCCCAATGTGGGGGTCAATTTGCTTTCAACTTGAATGTTATAATAAAAAACTATTAGTTATTTTTGTTTGTAGATTATTAGCTAGTTTCATCAAGTTTTCAAAATAAACCTCTATTCTCTCCATGTGGTCTTGTTTGAACATCTTTTAACTATATGTATACATGTTCATTGTTCTTCACAAATTTGAACTGTTTGCAAAATGCATGTTCCAATTTTGCAAAAATTAAAACATTTTTCACTTGGAAATTTTGACTTCATTATAAGATTATGTCACGTATTTAGTGAATATGAACATGCTAACAATGTTTCATTTTTTGTTTCACCATTCGCCTATATTATTGTTTTGAACATTTGTATATGAACATTAGGAATATTTGTATCATTGACATATGGTGGATAAGGAAATTGTTTCTTGGCATGTTGCCTCTTAGCCTTTGCTAATGTAACACTTTCTATAATAGATACTATCCATGTAAGCACTAGAGGATTAATCCCCCTAGGCTCAGGTACTACTTATTGCGTGAGTACATGTGTAACTAATTGACAATTATTGATTAGGGTATATCCAAGTCCTAATCTAGGTATGTTTGTTGTTAAGGTGGGAACAAGCCCACTCCAAACTAGTATAAACATCATACTTGGATACATGGTAAGTATCCTTCTGGTACATTAAATAGTTTAATGTGAACCTCCAAAATCATTTCTTGGATTCAATGTTCCTACAACACCACCTAAATTAAGGTTGAAAGTTGGTTTGTGTCCATCCTCGACAATCATCATCATTAGTTTTTGACTGAATACCTATTAAATTCTGACAATAGATCACCCCCTTTATCGGTATTCCAAAATTACTACACACTTCAATGTAGCTCCTTCTAGTTGGTATTAGTTAGGTTGTGCAAGTATTAGTCTCAAATTCACTGGTTCTTGTGGAAAAACATTTTGTCCGCCAACCACCTTTGGTGCAACATAGTTTGAATAAACAACCTCTTTAGGTTGAAAAATTTGTTGAATACCCACCTTACTAACCTATACCAATTCTGGTACTCTTGTTTCTAATGGCTTGTCATGCATGACTACCTAACTAGTAAATTATTCCATCAAGTTGTTCATTATCATCTATTGCAAATCATCTTGTATTAATGGACAAGTTTGTAAAAGACGTCCCTAATGTTTGTAAAAGGTACATTTTTTTGAACATGTGCTTTAATCGATTTTGAAATAGACCTTAATTACAACTTTATCTAAAACGTGATTACAAACATCATGTTAAGAGTTTAATGGAAAAATCCAATATCATTGAAACTAACATGAAAAGTAATTGACATTCTTGCCACTAGGCCTAGCTTTCCTTGTTATAATTGTGTTGGTTGAATAATCATTTACGTTGATCCAAACAATGGCTATTGCATAGTTTGCATCAATGGATCTATTGGATATGTTCAAATGTTAAGGACATGCACTTTTAGTACTCCTACCACTATTTCCCCACACTAAAAAAAAAAAAATCTTTTGCAACTTGTTTTATGCAACTAAAAAATAGTTACGTGTGACATTTTTTAGTTGCATACGACATGTGTAGTTGCATTAAAAAAGTTACGAAAAATAATTTTTCTTCTAATGACATCCTCTAGTTCATCTTCATTCCCTGAATACCACTAAACATGTGGTTTGCCATGAAAATATTTCGAATTACCAATTAGTCGAAAGAGAACCCTCATATTCCTTTTTTCTTCTTGTTTTGGTAGGGCTTCCAAACCAACATGTACCCTTCTTATCGATTGTGGTGTTTTTTTGGCTAAGTTTGCAACCACCTAATTACATTTTCTTCATGTTGTGGAGACTCAAATTACTAAAATGCAACTTCAACATGTTCTTCCTTTGCTTGTCACACTTTTGCCATATTGTTTTTTACCCTTGTAAGAACATTTTGTGGGTAATGCTACAGTAGTTTGTTGCCTAGTGATTGCTTCTCACATTACTGATCACATGCTATAAAAGATCTTCAATCTTAAATAAATTATTTTTTGGAGTACAACATGAGTACTTTGATGTAGACTTCCAAGAATGCTTGCAACTTCTTTATTGTTTTTTTCCATGTGTATTTTTTAAAAAATCATGTGCATGCATCTTGATCATTTGCTTGTTCCAATTGCCTTTATAGGCTTGGTTACCATTCTAAACATATTACATATAGTGTATTCCCAAATTAGTTTGTTCAACTAGTTGCAAATAGAATTCCTTACATAAATTATCATTTAAAATCCAAATCCCAACCTTGTGTCACAAACTAATTGAATAATTTTTGTAATTAAGGACCAAATATGGTTTTTACATTTAAAAAAACAGTTGTAACATAAACTTGCACACAACACCTTTAAAATTTGATAGAAAAACAACAAAAATGATTACAAAATTTCCCCCAAATTCAATTCTTGGCGATGGTTGCCAAATGGTAAACACTAATTCTAATTCTATGCAAATATGATCAAAACAAGAATCATAATGATGTTTTAAACTATAGTTTTTGAAGATTACCAATAACTCTATTACTAACGATCCTAACATGTCTTCTACATGCAAATATTGACAAGTTTTAATAATAAAATCCTTAATTCCTATTAGTTTTCTTCAACATAATCTCTATATGTTTCATCACACAAAATCAATGTTCTTAAAACACACAAACTTACAAAGAAAAATGATACACAACAAAAACAAGGAGGAGAGAAAATTTTGCCTCATTTTCTTCCAAAACCCCATTTGAAAAAGAACAAGAATTCAAAAGTTCAACATCATGTCCAAATCTAAACCAATTTTGAAATTGTCTACTTATCTAGTCTTAATCTACTTACTTATCCCCTAACATAAAGACTTTTTTAATAAAGAAATTTTGATGGAAAAACATTGAAATGATAATAAACTACTACCCACATTCACAAAAAACTTACAATTTAAAAGTTATGGAATTAAAATTCTTTAGAAATTCAAAGTATCCTTTAAAATTTTTAGAATTTCAAGAGCTTTACCACACATAAATGAGGTGTAATGTACATGACATACAAAAAGAAATTTTAGCTTATGATATAAGATACTAAATCATACAATGGTTAACATATTTTGGTATGATTTGAAATTATGACAATTTCTTAGGACGAAATGCAGAATACACATTTAAAAAAAAATCATAAGTATTCAACAAAGATTAACAAAAACAAAAGTGATGTATTGAGGTAATTACAAGTAGTATTAGTAATATGTTGCAAACATTTTTATTCAAAAATTCCATTTTATGAAAAAATTAAAATGACCACAAGAAGACCCACAATCCTTGGGTCCTTTGTCATGGTCGGTTCATTTGATTATGATTTGATCCTTTTGTGGGAAAAATAATTTTTTTATTATACTTTCAATTTGTTATAACCTACTTCACACATATTTTTAAAAGTCCAAATTGTAAAATATAGATTCCAAATCTACTTGCATTTTAAACAAGTAGGTAAACATATTTATTAAAATAAGTTTAAAACTAAATTTAATGCACAAAAGTGAATTATTACCTTATATTTCATTCTAGTAAAAAGATTCAATGTATAATAATAATGTGATAGGTTTTATTTTTATTTTCAATTTATTTGTATTCAACCTATTTCTTATGTTCCTTTTTTCATTGCATTTTGTTGTTGGATAAGTATGTATTCATGTAATGTTACAACATGTGACTGTGATTAATGTTTTAAAGGTTCCTTGCCCTTAATTCTCCTTGCAAGATAATGTGGCAAGGATAGTAAGTTTACAAATGACAAAAAACATTTGTGTCAAACTTTTAGAACTTTGAATGTTTCATTCAAAAGTATGACCATGTAAATTTACTATCAACTTTAAACCTTCTTTTGCTTAGTATATATTTGTGACATTAAGATTGTTGATTGTTGGATCCAATGATAATACAAGAACATTGAGAACTTTTCATTGTGTGCCTTATCTACTATATAGAGATCATACTCTTCCCATACTTTAAGTTCTATTTTAAAATCTTTTGCATAATTGCATTGGGAACTCAAAGTTTTGGAAAAAAACTTAAGATTGATCTATTATTATTGCTAATAAATGGCAATATGTTTAAAGTGATTGAAAGGACTAAAAATGAATGCATTTATACAAAAATATACGACATGGTTTGGTCCAAATTACCTCCTTACTCGGAATCATTATTTGGGTAGGAAAAGTAAGGTGATCTAGAATTGAAGGAATATTTTTGGTGAATTGTTCAATTATTTGATGAATGTGCACATTTCATTCAAAGTTGAACATTTGATCATTACATTTTAAGATCTTTTAATGTTAGGTTAATAAGGAGTGCCATGTTTTAGGTTAGATATGCACAATGGAAAGGAGTTAGGGTTTCACCATATATATAGTTAGTCTTCATTGTTGAATGTGACAAACCATGTCCCATCACCAAATACAAACTTATCCATAAGCAAACCAAAAATCATGGCAATTGCTTTAAATTGCACCCATAATTAAACATAGAAGACACCATCTTTGGTTGTGTCCAGTGTTGTATCAATATGTTGTTTTTCACATACCAAATTGGTATATATATGTATATGGGTAGGGTTCTAAGTAGGAAATGCTTTTCAAAGGTAGGGTATTTTCATGGTATGAATATTTTAAAAATTTAAATACCCTGATCTTAAGCATGAATAAATCAAAAAATAACTTGACATAGTAAGGGTGCATATAGAAAGGTAGGGTATTAAAATGCTGAGATTTCAAAAAATTCCAAAAAATACATTTGCATAATTTCCAATGAATCAAAATTGGAATTTTGAATTAAGTAAAGAAGATGAGATGCCAAGTCTCAAAACTACATCACCTACGGCAAAAATGTGTACATAAAATAAGGCTTCAAGAGAAGAAAAGAGAAAGTGGGCCCACACTAAGCATGCACACCTTTCATTCTTCAAGAAAAAAAAAGACAAAGTGGGCTCGCCTGGAGCCCATTTGCCTCTACCTTAGCATTTGAAGACATGTCTTGAAATCGTTTTTACATAAAAAGAAAACAAAAGCAAAAAAATGGTGTTGCAAACTTATAATTACTTTGCAACCAACCATAAAAAATTGAAGCTTACCTTAAAAGAGCCCATTGCATTTTGATGTTGACCTTGCAAATTTGTTTTACCTCCATCAGTTCCTTTCCCGTTTTCTCCAAGATTTCTTTAAGCTTAAAAAAATGCCCTAATTGCCATTACACCTACTACTTCCAACCTCAATTTCTCACCCTAAGTATTGGTCTCAACACAATATGAAACATTTCAAAACTTTGATTGGTATGTTTCAACCTAGGTATGTCCACACAAAAAAACCTTAGGTTCTAGAATCAATCTAAACATATATTTTAGAACATATCCAACAAGTAGGTTTTGACATACCCCTTACATATCAATGTACATACTATGGGTGTACCTTGTATACCAATACAACACTAGTTGTGTCCTAAAAAAAAAGCAAGTCACAATGTTAAAATGTTGGATGTTTGATCATAGATTGTCTTCCATCAATCCTTGACACACTCGTATTTGCTAACCAACTCCCCTATGCACTAGTTCATTGTTTGATCACCAACATGTGTTCAATGATGAGCATGCTCACCCTAATAACTTATTAGAGCCAAGTGGCTACTTACAATGTTGGCTAAGGACACCTACTCAAAAAAACTAACTGAAATAGGTTCAATACTTAACTTCACATGGTTTGAATAACTGGTCATATAATTAAGAACTTTCAATATTTTCCCTTTGTATTTTGTGCAGCTATGTTCCAAGAAAAAGTGAAGGGGACAAGCTCAAAGTGATGTCAAATCTTAAAGATTAAACAAAAATCTGAGAATTTCTTTAGGCTACTGGGTAAGGTCCCTAGCTCAGGGCCAACAAGTTTTCACACATATCACTTGGGCAATGGCCCTTAGGGTAGGTGCTCAAATTGGTGAAGCCCATCACTAGGGTGCATGGGGTGTCTTATCCTATGTGTAAAGTGTAGGGTATTGCCCTTGTCCAAGAGTGTTACCCCATGTACAATACAATAGGAAATTTTCTGCAGGTTTTTAAGCACTTGGAGAGTTTTCCTAGTGTATTTGAAGGTTGAGTTTAGGGTTTCGGTATTCTCTGACCTGAATATTGGAAGTCCATCCAGAGGGCCAGAACGAACCAGCACCCACCAGCGCACCATCCAATGGATGTCCTTTATTATTCAGTTGTGGATGAAGCTCAACTGAGTTAATATTTGGTTTCATCTTGGTAATCAATTTTTATAGGAAAGAGGTCTCAAATATAGGCAGATAGGTAGGAAAATAGGCAAATTCTAGGTAAGTAGATGGTTTATACATACCTAAGGGCTGTTTTTACTACCTACCTACTGACAAACTACTTGTGGGTTTTTATCAGGTAGGTAGAAAAAAAGAAGTAACTGAGTTAACCACCATGGTTAGCTAGGGAACTGGAACCCAACAGAAAACTGTTTCCTGATCACTTACCATTCATCCTTCAGGGTGTGTTGGTGGGTGCTGGTAGTAATATCTCACACTTGGCTATACCGAATATCAGAGGTTGAGCCGCATAAGTTGGGCACAACTTATTTGGCAAAGTCAAGCAAACAAAAGAACCAGGAAATTCTCAAAGTACCTTCAACTAGATACATTCTTTAGATGGGATACACATGCCTTGCTTATTCCACACAAGACCTTTTGCTCTGTAGAGCCCATTACCTTCAATTTCCAATACGGAAGGAGAACAGAACATGACATCAAATCGAGCATCTCTTCACCTTAATGTGTTTAGATTGATTATAGAGTATAGTAGCTTAATGCATTTTGGCACCATAGGTAATAGGTTTATTTTTGAAACGTGATATTTTGGCTTGTGTTGAAACTTGAGATTAGTTATAGAGTTATAATATCTTGTAGCATTTTGGTTTCTTTTAGAGAATTTTTTGAAGATTATATTTTTTGCATCGTGAAATATTTGAGTTTCTATAATTCTTCTTTTGCCTTAAGATACTTATTAGTTAATGCAAATGGGAAGGCCACAAATGTGACACACCCCTTGTTTTTGAATTGCATGCACCTAGTTGTTGAAAATGGAAATGCCTTCTTATCCATCAATGGGTGTCAAACTGCACTCATCATGGCAAAAGCAAAAACTATACAAGTCCTTCAAAAGCAAAAAAGACAAATACTTTGTGATCAGGTGGGTGACTTCTTGTTGAACATAGCTTATCATCCTCTCTTTCTTTCACAATCTAGTTAGGAGAGAACACAAAGCCTCGGAATTCAACATAACTTATCCTTCTTTATTCCATAATCTAGTTAGGAGAGAACACAAAACCGGTGGGTGCTCTTTGACTACATACACACTATCGATTCATACAAGAGATACCTCGAGTGGACTCTAGGCCATAGTGAACTAGTAGTACCCAAAAGCGGACCATGCAGGATGGACCGTGTGTGTTCACATGAAACACTCTCTTTTATTGTATTCCTATATCGGAGCTAACCATGGTGATTAGCAATGTAAACCCTCCACAACTATCTACCTACCTAAGTAGCCATTGAGTCACTTTCCTACTTAACCTAATTTGATAGTAACCATTTACATTCCCTACCTACTTAGCTATTGTACTTACGAGGTTCTTTGCCAGCTATTTGGGTGGGTATTAAAAACTGCATAAAAGGCCTGATGGGTATCAGAATTGAGAACCATGATTTTAGAATCCGAGTTTTTGATATACAATCATGGATATCAAAAAAATTGAAGTACTCAATTCTTATATATAACACTATGATTTCTCAAGTTTTTTCAAAAAAGTTCAAATAACCAACTAGAGAACCACTGGTTCTTTCCTGAAACCTGACAAACTCATTGATATTTTTGAAATAACTGGAATAAAAGGTTCTTTGATTTTGATTTTTAAAAAAATACCTGTAATTGATGGTTATTAAAATGAATCAAATACCTTCCCAACACTTGTACTCACCACTTACATAAGGTAGTTTAATTAAGTAGTGCGAGGTGGAAATAGAGGGTTTAGATGATACATTACCAAGCTCGAAGAACTGGTAACTCAGTTGTGGTTGTTCATTGACAACTGAGTCCTGATGAACTTCCAATGGATGGTGAACTGGTTGGTGCTGGGTCACATAATCTCATTGACCAGGGTTGTACTCATGGTGCATTCACACTTGATGTTAAAACAGTGTTTGTCGTGACGTGTAGTGTCAAGGCCATGCATACGGGCATGACATGTTAAATGAAAATCTAGGTGGCATCGTAGGTGGCACCCAATGTTAAATGGGCCATAGTTCCATGTTAAGTGAATTCTAGCTTAACATAAAATTTTCATGGCAACTAGGTTTTAAGTCCTAAATGACTAGCAGGATGTTACGGGACTCTACCCTAGAGTCACTAACACCAAGTGTGAATGCACCTTTAGTAGGCCTTTTCCACCTAAGGGTATGTTGAGCCTGGTAAAGAGAGACGCGGTAATGGGGTTCTACAAAGGGTCTGTTCCAGAGTGTAGGTCCCCCACCCTTGACTCACATCAGAAGTGGATGTAGCACAACCAAAAGTGGAACCAGTTGATTGCCACTTCTCACACCTAAGAAAACCCTAAACCCTAAACCCTGAACCTCAACAAGGGGTGTGTCACACTGTGACCTTGCCATTTACATAAAAAAAAGTATCTTGAGGCAAAATAAGAATTATGGAAACTCAAATATTTCACCATGCAAAAATTATAATCTTCAAAAAAATCCCTCTACAAGAAACCGAAATCCTTCAAGATATTATAACTCTGTGACTAGTCCCAAGTTTCAACACAAGCCAAAATATCATCTTTCAAAAACAAATCCTCATATAAAAATAGACCTATTATTATTATTATTACTACCTAGGGGCCTATAAAAATCCCTTAAGCTACTATACTCTATAATGAATCTAAAGACAATATATCCTTGCCAATAAAAAATACCAAAACCTGTTGCAGGAAGGTTCTCTTGAAGTTTGGGATTGAATTATAGGTGAGCATTGGGTGCATGAAATGGTCCATCTTAAGTTTGCAAGTGAATATCATTATATTTAAAATTATTTACAAAATAATCAGTTATCAGTTATTAATTGGTAATCTATGATCATATAGATTATTAATGAAATCATTTTCACTTTCATTAATTTTAACATAGAAGATTTAATTTTCATTTATTGAGACAAGTAACATTTTTGATATCCATGATGTCCTTTTTGCAGGCACACCTTGTTGTTTCAAAAATAATTTTTTTGAGGGCCTTGCGAACATTGCTCAACATCTTTCTTATATGTTTCCCTATGACCTTTCATTGGAAAAAAAATAAAAATTATTTTCAACTCTCCTACCTACAATGTATCCTATATATATATTTTTGGTGTTCTTCAACATTGTATTCAATGCCCTCAACCCTAAACATTTTGGTGCTCCCTATTGCCCAAAAAGAAAATTTGCGTGTCCAACCTAGCACGCTTAATGTTTTTAACTTGCCTATTCAACACCCTACCTAGCACCCTTAATGTTTTCAACTTGCCTTTTCAACAGCCTCGTTATTATTTGTTGTTGCCACTTTGTTGTTCCTTGTTAATATTTTTGTTTGTTTTTGGTTGTTTCTTATTTTTTATCATCCATATGTGTTTTTGTTATTGACCAAGCCATTTTCATTCTTGAAACCAAACATTAAGTCAATTTGAATTTTTACTACGACTATTTGGACTTAAAAATGTTCGTTAAATCAACATCGCATGTCCTTTCAAAACCTTAACTCAATAACAATTATGGTGATTTAAAAGTTCAAAAAAACTTTGGAAATATTATACAACTTGGCTCTTCATTAATTTTAAAAGAGACCAAAGTTGAAAGGGGAAATATATTCCATTGATTTTTTAAAAAAGTAATAAAAAAATAAAAATGTCCACCCCCAACTTATATGTGAAATTGATATTTAAAGATTATCAGATGCCAATTCTCATTAATATTAATGAATTTGATGTTTAGAATGAGTTTATTAAATTTAATTTCATGAACATAACATTGATACGAATAATTTAGATTTGTCAACTTTAATAAAATGTTCTGATGGATATTTCATTCTCAATGTTCATTTTGAATTTTAGAATTTTGATTAAATTTTTTCCACTAAAGCCTTTTGTAAAAAATTAAATTAAAATTGAAATTTTTATGTTTTTTTAATTTAATTCATAAAATATGATTCATGCAGATTTATTATATAAGTTTTAGTTAAAAATTTTAACATACCACAAAAATATTATTTAAAAAATTCCATAATTTATTTAAAAATTTATAATTATAATGAAATTTCATATTAGTTGATTTTCAATACAAACCAAATATTACATCGTCTTGAATTTAATGTTACCACTTGTTGGATTTATGAATATTATCAAAATTAATCAATATCAAATCCATTAAAGAATGTATGGATATAATGTGTAGTTTAATGGTTTAAAATATCCCAAAACATGTTCCTTTCATATGAAATAAAATGTTGAAACTTAAAACATTTAAAACAATTTGCAATCATGATGTTGGTCAAAACTTTAATTATAATTTAAAATCCATGTTTCAAAACATCCATTAAAGTTTAAAATGTAATTGTTAAATGAAAAGGTGAAACACAAATGCATTTGAATGTGAATCATGCATTGTTAAATAACAACATGAACAAATGAATTTCAATGTTTTTGAGATCTTGGTGTGATACATAGTGATAGTAAGTTGAGAGATATGTGATTTATAATTAACATGCAATTGATTTAACCAAAATATTAAGTTTTGGAGTAATGTAAAATTTGAACTCAAGAATCAAACTTTGCACGTGAATTTTGAATTTTCATGTCAAGAATAAAATATTTTTGAATATTTCAAACAATTATGTATTTTCTTTCACAAAATTTTGGTGTTTGAAATTTTTTTTTGAATATTTTAATATTTTAAAAAATAATAGAATTAATCTCAAAGATGCCAAGTTACTATGGTGATAAATAAAATGTGAATATAAAAATGACATCCATGTACAATAAATTATGCATACAAGTTGAATTGTTCTTTTCTACTCATATTTACATAAGGGACAAAGATCACCAAATGAGTTTTAAAAGACATATACAAGCCATTTGATCTCATCAAGTCATCCTTGTTTTATGGCAAGATTTCCATCTTCCATTTTTTTTTGCAATGTCAATAATATTTTAAAAGGTTCTCATAAGTTATAAGGATATTTTTGAATCGTATAATAGAAAATCATTAATTCTTATATTATAAGTTTATTAGAATTGATCAAGAATGACATTGGTAATGAGGACAATGTTGACCATATGCCCATATAATAATGATGTTTCATATTGAATTTTAAATTAATGTTTTGCTAAAAAAACTAATGAAATACCCAATTTTTATCAATTACAAATACATAAAAAAATCATTTTTATTCAATAAAAGATTCATGCAAAGGTCTTTTAATATATTGATGATAGGAAAATTTGGATTGTCAAGCATGTCATTATCTCAATGATTGTTCATAACCATTGATTTTGATCAAATGACATTTTACATGTATAGTGTCTTGTAAACACTCGTAAATCCTTGAGACTACAAAATGATTTTATGAAACAAGAAATATCAAATGTGACTTCAAAAATAATATTATTCACAATTATTGTCTTTAACTATTATTTGATCATGTTTCTTTTGTATTGTTTCATCTTTTGATGCATCTTATTTAAATAATTTCACAAATATCTAGGTTTGAAAATGAATATCCATGACATTTAAAACATGCTTGTAGAGGGATAAATAAGTTGATAGCATATAGCTTGTGTTATATAGAATGATGTGACACATAAAACTTAATCAAATTATCAAAACACATATCAAAATATTTTTTTAAACCAAAAAAAAATACATTTGAAAATATTGAGAAAAATAGTACATCCTTTTTTTTGGTTCACTATTTTTTTCACATAATGCACACATAATGATGCGAACATCATTTATTGTGTAACACCTTAAATGAGTGCAAACTGCAACGAAAAAGAAAAATATATATGCATAACCAAACGTAGAAAACTCGCTTGAAAATGGGTTGCACAAATTCTAATTTAAAACATTGAAAACTTAACTATAAACCAACTTCAATAAATCATTGTCACAAAAATAAAATATTTCAAACATAACTATATGTATATATATATATATACTATTGTGAACCTGGTGCATAATGCACTCGTCGAGCTTCCCCCGCCTGTGTTGGCCCCCCCCGTCAGTTGGGTAATAACTATCATAGAAAACAAAACGCATCAAAAAAAAAAACAAAGGTCTAGGCAATGCCTGAAAACTGCCTGGACGGACAGGCAGACAGACAATGTAGCTTTAATATATAAGATGTTAATGTACGGTTAACCCAAGCATTTGGCCAAACCAAACATAGATCCATATTGTGCCTTTCACATGTAATCTTCATTTCACACATCAAATCTGGTGGGAAAATTGACACCATTTTTTATAGGTATTTAACATCTTTGGATTGCAATATTTTGTACATATTAAGATTCTTAAAATCTTTATGGCATTTTTGTGAATATTTTATTGTTTGCCCATTTTGCACAGACTAAGTCAAAGTGAACTGATTTTACAACTTGGTTATTGACCAACCCCAATATGGTTATTGGCACACATACCAACCCTATTTTGGTGAGGCGGTCACTTATAACTAGTTTTAGGGTTTAGGGTATAGCCTAAACCCTATAGGCTCTAAAACTGTTAAGTTTAGGCTAGTAATTCAACCAGCTAGGGTTTAGCCTAAACCCTGTAGGTTCTAAAACTGAATTACTAGCCTAAACTTCAAATTTTGAGGAATGGGGTTTATAAAATCTCCAATCTTGGATGTTCTGTGAAACTAAGGAGAGGTGTAAATAAATTCTTGAGGAGGAGGAGAAGAAGAAGATTTAGTTGTGTAGCAATTTGGAGTCAAAGTGCCTGAAATCAAGCTCAGTGATTTTTGTGTGCTCAAATGTTTGAATCCAAACAGGGTTTCATTCTTCATGTATATTGGAGCTCTGTTGCAAATAGTTTTAGAATTTGTTTTCCAAGGTTTGTGTGTGCCTGATGTGCAGCTTGATATTGAGTAGATCACTGGTATTTTTTCCTGAGCTTAAATGTTTGAAGCCCTGCACTTCTAGCGATCCATGTTCCAGGAGCTTTGCTGCAAATAGTATGATAAGTAAATAATTGTGTGTGTGTGTGTGTGTGTGTGTATGTGGGTGTGTTTTCTGTTTCCCTTTTTGGCGGTTTGGCTGCTTGTGTTTGGAGATTTGGAACTGTGTTGTGAAAGATATTTATTGGAAGATTTGGAAGTGAGTGGATTCTTGGGCATTTTTCATTTAGAGCTCAGTGGGATTTGGAGTCTTTTGGAGTTAGAACTGTCAGATTTTTGTCTTGATAGCTTATGGCTGTGTGTGTTCTTTTGTTGCCAACATGATTGTAGCTGTAGTAGTAAGTCTGGTCTTAGTATCATCAATTCTGGTTGTTGCTGCAATTAGCTCCAGGAGAAAGAAACCCAACTTCATTTCATCTTTCTCAGGGACGCATGTTTTCATCACAGGTGCCTCTAGCGGTATAGGCTTGTCGCTGTCCAAGCAGTTTCTGCAGGAAGGAGCGTTTGTAACTTTGGTGGCTAGAAACAGCGGCCGACTTGAAGATGCCGCCGAGTTTCTTCTCAAGGAGGTTCGGTGTAGCTCTGACCAATTTCGTACAAAGGTACGCCCTCTACCAGTGCCATCAGGTCCAGGCTGATTCTCCAGCGTCGGTCAGCTGACCTGATGGTTTGCTCGATCAGCTTATAGTTCTTAGGGTCTCTTTCCATTAGGCTGTTGTGATCACAGTTATACACATAGTTTGCTCTGATCAGAGTAGCCTACTGGAAAGCCACTGACATAGGGCCTTGTTTCGTGCTGCACAGGGATAGTCGCTGTCCATTGAAGAGTTGCAAAGTGCATTGAAAATATGTACCTAATCACTTTAGGACCTCTCGGAATGTACATGTTCTCTTGGAAAATAAAAGGACAGATGTCATGACTTTATGGTGAGTCACAGTTTGAGTCACAGTTCTCACATCTCATGTCCTGCAATTGGTTAATGCTTGACCGATAGAGCTGTGAGATGACTGTGAGCACAGCTAGCTGAAAAAGACATAATGGAAAGCTGCTGCACTACTAAGCTAGTCTTATTAATTTGTGAAGTGCAGCTTTGATCTGATGGTGTAGTACTGCTGCTGCAGGTAGCAGATGTTGGAGACTATGCTGTCATACGTCGCGTGATTGAGGAAGCGTTTGCGTGGAGACCCATCGATGTGTTGATCTGCAATGCGGGACTGCTTCGAACCGCATATTTCGAGGATCTTAAATTGCAAGATATCAATGATCTGATGCAGACGAATGTGATTGGTTCCGTTTCCCCAGTACATGCAGCACTTCCTTCCCTCAAACAACGCAGTCGTACGCATCCCATTTGTATCGTCTTCGTCGCAAGCCTTGCGTCATTGCTAATAAACCAAAAATCTGATCACAACACTTGTCTAGTAACCCAAACTAATTTCAAAACTAGACACTCTAGGGAGCGTTATAAATGCAACTCTGCTGCAGTACTAGTACACATGCCTATTTCTCATACCTGTTTGTAACGATTTTCATGACCGAAGAAGATGTGTCTAGACACTACAGTATCTCATCTAAGATGCTGCAGTTGTTGAAACTGGAAAGGTTCTGCATAATAATGCGCTCATGTTATTTGTGCTTCAGATTTGGCTCTATGGAGCTTCCGTTTACACCGGATCCAAGCGTGCTGTGAAGGGTATCGCCGAAACACTGGCGTTGGAGCTCATTCCCTTCACAAACATGCGGGTCAACTTGGTGTGTCCAGGCACCACAGAAAGCCCCATGCTAGACAATGGTATTAAACTATCCCTGATCATCAATTTTGCACCGAGAAAAACGATAATTCCCGCAACAAATCTAGTCGACCTAAAACGGTTTTTCTCTAAAAACAAATAGGTAGTTTGTAAAGATCTCGTAGATTAGAGTTTATCTGTAAAGTCAAGTCATACCCAGTTGGGAATGAGTTGCACCCCTCATTTGATGCTTCATCCCCTCCTGGCTCTTGTTCACAAAGTCACGAAATTTTATTAAATAAGGGAATGAAATATTTGTTTGCTAGTTGTTGTTTTGTTTCTAAATTTTATTTTTATTTTTTTAATCTTATTTTTGTTCCATTTGGTCTTATTTAATTCCTTTTGTTTGCTCATTTTTTTAATTTAGTTTTTTTTCTAATTTTTTTTTTTTGCAAGGATTACTTTCCATTAGAAAAAGTTGGACAATTTTTTTTGTTTTTTTATTTTTTGCCATGATGGTTAGAAGTGAGTTCTTTTGTAAATATTTAAATTCTAAAGAGATATTCCTAGGTCAATAGTAACTAAAATACAAAACACTAAAAATACATTCCAAATTTTTTTTTGTTTTGACTTTTCCATTCTAATCTACGCCATTTGTGAAAATTGTTGTTGGAAAAAGAAAATGGAAAACTTTAGGGCAAGTTAAAGTGAAACAATATTGGAAAACGAGTCTTTGACATAAACTATGGAGGAAATCAAGAATTTGTAAACAAAATTTAGCACTATTATAGTGATGAAGAAATAATGAAATGAAATTTGCAAAAGTTAAAAATATAAAGAAGAATATGGAGACCCCATGAAAAACATGCGCTATGTTGGTTGTTTTATATTGTAAATGACAATAACATTGTTGATGGAAGAAAGCCTTAAATCATGCATTGTACATTTTGTCACACTAGTCCTATCCTTTTTCATACAAGAAAAAAAGAAAGGAAAAGAGTTATATCCTATTATTAAAAAAATGGAATAACAACATTGAAAAAACATGTGGATGCAAATCATGTTTTGCTTGCAAAAAATTTGAAGAAGTGGATAGTCCATTGACAATTGTATTGGAAAAACAACTTGGTAAAAAGAAACTTAATGTGTTTAGCTTTGAATTATTAGAGTTTTTTGGTGCAAAAGTTCCTTTTAAAAAGGATGTTGTGCTACAAAAATAATTTATGTAAGACCTTGGCCTTTTGCTTGTCAAAAATCACCTACATATTCAATTTGTGGTGAATACATGGTTGCAGCATTTTGCAATGCACATTATTATACACTTATGTCCAAGAGTTGTGTTTCTTTCAAGAAAATGGTTTTCACATGAAGTATTACCTGATTTGGTGGAGAAAACAAAACAAGAATACTTCTTGACAAAATTGAAAGAATGTCGTTCTACAATAGTTAGTTTTGACACATGGATGTCAAAGCAAACACATGATGTTTTTGCCTTGATGATTAGTTTTTGGGTATGGATTAGAAGTTTAAACATATCACAATAGGGTTATTCGAGGCAAGTGAAACCACAAATCAAGCCTTGGCAAAAAACTTAATTGAATTGTTGGATGAATATTGCATATTAAAGGATCAAGGTGCAAAATTTAATGAAATTATATTAGCATTAAAATATGTGTTGAATTGTGAACTTTTTAGTTCTGACAAAAGTTTCCAAAGCACTTACTTTGGCCATGCATTTTCCAAAACATGCCAATGGGACAACATAAAAAACAATTTGCAAAAATTTCATATATGTTTCAATTAAATTTACCCAATCTAATTTACAAAAGTGCATAACTTAACTAATTTTTTTGGCAAAAATAGACAAGAGTGGAACAAGGCTTGTATTGGCTCTAGGAATTTATCTAAGAAAGTTAAATATTCCTATATATATTTTTAAAAGGTAAATTTCAAGTAATAATAATAATAATAATATTCTAATTGTAAACTGAATTATAGTTTTTCTTTTTTCTTTTTAGAATACCAACATTTTGTTGAATATTTTGTAAATGTGCAATCAAAATAATCTTGTTCCATGAGGCCTTATTATTTTGAAAAGCAATTGTGCTATGTTATAGTTTGCAAATTGTTGTTTGTGTTTTTGGCCAAATTCCCCACTATACTGAAGCAAATGTTGATGTGACAAGGAACAACTTTGGTTGTCAATATTTATGTTGATCTTTGGCTCATGTTGGATCAACTACTAATGGCATGTTTTAAAAACTTCAAAGGATAGTTGCTGCTATGGATGACATGTAATCAAATGCTCAAAACATAAAACAAAAAACAAATTGAAGACTTAATTTTATCATAAAAAGACATTGATGATCTTCACATGATGCAGCTAAGCTCATTTTTTAAAACATTGTTTAGATTATCTAAGACTAATTTAGTACTTAAGTCAATGCTTACTCATTCTATAGATGGTGGAAATAGTATTGATAGAAATTTGCAAAACCATCAAATCACAAAATCATGCATAAACTACTAGCACTCATGTGTGGAGAACATTGGGTCTTGAAACAACACTATATTATAGATCATCTTGTCAAACTACCATATGGATAAAACATAGTCACATGGGAAAACATGAATGACCAACCCAAGAACCAATCATAAGGTTGAAGTTCAGGGTTACATTAAAGCATTTTCACAAATCACACCTTACAATACCACATGCTACTATTGATTTACCTCAAGTACTTTAATTGCTACTATTATTGCATCAATGTTTATTCTAGAATTTTGATATGCAAGAATTCACAAGAGTGCAAAACCAAGCAAAAGCTTTTGCAAGCCTCCATGTATTTGCTTAACTATTAGACCACAAAACAAAGTTCTACAAAAGACATGCATGAACTTATCACGTTACAAATTATTGAAGTTATGAATTTCCATGGATCTTCCAATCCATTATGATGGCTTCAAATCCACATTGTTCATGAAATCAATACAAAGGAAACATGATTTCAAAACCTTTCAATTTAATTTCAATATGTTCAAAAATGAATTCAAAAGGTAGTTTGAATTTTGAAAGTGCTCCTTCCAAGCTTCAAAGCATGTTGGATATCAACATCCTACTAACTTAGTTTTACTTTTAGTGCTTCATGCACTTAACTTTAGGAACTAATTTTATGAAATAATTTTATTAAGTACAATTGAAGTATCTCATTACATGTGATGTTTGGCCCAAGACTTGTGAATGTAATATCTACATGTGATTATGAAATTGTGCATGTCATATTAGGGAAAATAACATTTGCATGAAATGTTCGCCATTTGTTTAAAAAGAGGCCAAAGGTTGAAGGTGGATAACAAAGTTGTAACAACTTTTGTTATCTTAAGGTTGGACCAAAAGCTCATAATATATTTGTGCTTTTTCATTTCTATTTTTTTATTGTTCCACTATAAGTTTTCAATAGAAAAAGTCAAGTTATTTAAATTTTGAAAAGAGAGAAAAGGAAGAATGGAAAGCAGAGAGGAAAATTTTGAAGCAATTTATCAAATGTTTTTAAAATAGTATGATTTTTTTGAGCAGAAGTTTTACCAGGCCTACAAAATTCAAACATTGGACATCCCCAAAAAATTTAATTTTGTGGGTAGCTTGAAACTTATTCATGCAGTTCATAGAGTAATGTTGAATTGGCAATGTGGCAATGTTGGATTGGCGATGTGGAGTTGGTAACTTAGGAATGCAAATTTAAAAATTGGGCATTTGGACTATGTGATCTTGAAAAGTGAACTTGCAAAATAGGTGAATTGAATTTGGCAAAACATCCAAACAAACATTATTTGATGTTTTATTTGATTTGACAAAACATCCATGAGTTTTCATTTGTGAATTTTCGACAAATGAACCTTCATGGAATTTTATTCCATTCATGAAAAATCATCCAAATTTCATTCATGAAATTTATTCATAGTTCATAATACGGGAACATGGATTATAGATAAGACTATAATCCAACCATGCAACAGAATATCTTGCTAACAAACTCCCTACCACATATGGGTAACAAAATTTTCATTACACCTCATGGGTGGTTTGTATGTATCAAAATAAAATTTCACAAGACTTTATCGATGAAAGTGCAATAATTTTATCCAAAAATACAAGGATGATATTTTATGATGTTCATGAATAGGGAATTTAAATGAATTTTAATGGATGAAGAAAAACATTAAGTGATCCCTAAGTATGAGATTTATTTCATTTTGAAATAACATGAAGTTTCATGTTATTGTTTCATTCACCCATTATGAGAAATTTTGTCTAGTTGGGTCACTTTACATCCCATCCCAAATGTAATTTCATGGTACATTTCTCCACATATTTTATACACAAAATTCATCTAGTCCATCTAGGGTTCATGTTAGTGGGCAATTTCCTAACCTAATTTACTAGTCTAATTAGTCCAAAGGTTTCTTAGTAATTCTTCACTTACCAATTATAAGTGGAGTGACTTCCTACTCCCTAGGTACTTCCTAATTATTATAACATGAAGCTAGTAGAATAGCTAGATTCTAGAAGGGGGATTAATGGGAACTAATTTTTTACTAATCAACTTGGGAATTGATTTAAAGTGCCCCCATATTTTTAGAAGAGGGTGAAGAGACCCATGGGCATATGGGTAATGAGGATCCTCCTTGGGGGATCATAATTGTTTCTAGTTTTAGTTTAAAGGAGTACTCCAATAATGTACTTGAAAAAGATGAATACACAAGAGGGTGTGTGGCATTTTGTGAAGAGTTTTTTTTTTTTTTGGGCTTAGTATCATGTGTGGTGTTATATGTAAAAAATTGTAGCTCTTTCGAAGTTTTTCTTGCACTTGCTTGTATGCATGATAATTCTAGTAACAAAGGATAGTGATTGTGGAGAAAACAACCAAGGAAAAGGAAGGCATTCTATTTGCAATAACAACCTATAATGGTAATAAGGGGATTGAACCAAGGTAATTAACTTTCTATGCTATTGTTGATATTTTCTATGTTGTTTGTCCTTGTTATATATATAATCTATTGGTTTTTAGTTCAACATAACAATAATTAGACCTACAAGTTTGCTTGTGGTGTTTTTTTCCATGTTTTTATTTGGTAATTTCATCTAATTTAGCTTGTGATTGTTAGGACCACAATCTATATAATTCAATTCATCCATCAAAATTATTTCATTCATAGACATAGAGTGCTTGGGGTCATGCAACTTTGTAAATAATCATTTCACTTGGTTAATCAATTTCATCCATCATCCATTTGGATGATAATTCATCTTTGGATTGACATATTGTTTAATGTGCTTAAATTTCACACTATTTGTAAAGATTGGTCACACATTAAAAAAAACATAAATTTTGAATTGAAAACCTTTCAAATTGTAGTTTCAACAAAACAACTCTAAATCTAGTTTGAAAGGGTTCCTCTCAAATTGAAAACAATTATTCTAGTGTTTAAACTCAACAAAGTATTGAAGTATCAAACTTGGTGCAATATGGATGGTTTAAACTTTAAACTCAATGCAATAGTGAAGGATCAAACCCATTGGAATATTAAACACATTGAGGTATTTAGAAAATAAAATAAATATGTTATGTTAAAACCTAATATAATAATTAGCATATAAACTTTGTGCAACATTAAAGGTGTAAAACTAATCTAATATGGCGAAATCAAACTTGAACATATATTTGGAGCCAAAGGAATATTCAGAAAATGTATTCAACAATTTAGAGTAAAAGGTAGAAGGATTTAAATATAAACTTGGTACAATATGCATAGTTTCAACTCAATGAAATATTTTGGATGGTTTAAAGGTTTAATTTGTAAACCGAAAACTATATTGAAAAAACAATGGTAATGAAATATTGTGGGTTTAAACTTGATGCATTATTTAAAAAATAAACCCAATGGAATACATAGAATTCAAACCAACATAATAATTAACCCATGTAATGGATGAAATAATTAGCATATAAATCAAGTGTAATTGTTAAAATATAAACATGATGCAATATTCACAATGTAAAATCGGTAGAAAATTGAGGAATGAAAGTTAGGAAGATAGTTAAAACCAAAAAAATATTAAAAATAATCCTAGTAGTTTAGGGTTTTGAATACAAACCAAATGCAATATCCATCCATGTGTGATAATTTGGAAGGTGGAAGGGTGTAAAACCAACACAATATTGATGGAATCAAACCCAATGGAATATTATATTTTGTTCATTCTTTGGAAAATAAAGTAGGTGAAATACATCAAGTTTAAATGTGATGCAAACATACAAACCCAATGAAATAATTAGTATATAACTTGGTGTAATCATTAAGATAAAAATTTGTTACAATATTCATGATGCAAAATTAGTGCAATATTGAGGAATGAAAGTTTTTAAAATGGTTAAAATTGGAGCAATGATTAAAATATAAACCCAATGTAATATTGGTCCAAGTGGGAGAATTTGAAGGTTTGATAGAGGTGAAAACACATTATAGGAAGGTCAACATTATTGTTACATTGGTACTATTTTTCAAGGGTACCATGTTTGAACTTCAACCATGTCATTATTATGAAGGATTTTCACAATATTTTTACATATTATGGTAAGTCAAACCTCAAAGAAATCAAATGCTAGAAAAACTACAGATTTCTATTTCATATGATGTGATGTTAGACTATATTTGTTCAAAATAAACGTACATCACAACATATTAAAAAATGCAAATATAATCAATAAATGGTTGAAATAAGTTAAAGTCTTTATGAAATTTGTAGTATCTACTAAACATTGTGATTTCATATGATCATAGTAGTTTGTGAACCATGTGTAAAGTTTGATAATTGTCATATCACAAATGGGTTTTTTTCAAAGCATTGACCACAAAGGATCACATGCATCATCTACATGAGGTATTTAGAAGACTTAAAGATCATAACCTTAAATTACATCCAAGCAAGTGCCAGTTTTTCCAAACACATGTGGAATACTTGGGTCATAGGATTTATCTAGGTGGATTGGGGGTACAAAAGGCCAAGGTTAAAGCAATTTCACAAGTGCCCTAACTAATAAATGCCAGCCGATTACAAGCCTTCCTAGGCTTGTGTAATTATTACCGGAGGTTTGTCAACGGTTTTGGTAGCATTGCTAAACCTTTCACTGGGTTGATGCAAGAGTATGTTCAAGGTGAGTAGCAGGAATAGGCATTTTAAGAGTTGAAGGCTTGGTTTTCCTCAACCCCCATCTTAAGGCGACCCATTCGAGGATGGCCTTTTTAATTGCATATTGATTGGAATACCTTAGGGTTGGGAGTTGTGTTTACTTAGCTAGATGACAATGGTCAAGAGTTTGTGGTGGTGTATGCTAGTTGGTCCAACAACAAAATAGAAACGAAGTATAGCTCGCATGAAGGGGAATGCCTCATTATTTTTTGGGTGGTTTCTTTTTTTGATGTTATCTATATGGTAGCCCATTTACTTTGGTTACCAATCACCAACCCTTGAATTTTTTGATGGAACCATATTGATTCACAAGCAAGTTGGCCAAATGGGCACTTATCCTATAAGAGTACGATTTCGATATTGTTCACAAGGTTGGTAGTGTTAATCGGAATGCTAATTAATGGGTTGGGTCGGAACCCAAATTTTAATGAGGAGGATACCACAAATGCCATGTGGCATGGAGAGGTGGATTTGGAGGCTATGTTAGGATGGCATGCTTCTACATACATGTGTACTTTGTTGGGGTGTTTTGGGATGTACCCCAAGGCAACACATGTGGTAGGAATTCCCAAAGTGATGATGAGTTAAAATGCAATAGTGCCTTGGACATCCATCTAGATTTACTTGTTATGGCATATTTACAGGTAAGTGAAGTTTCAATGGGATTCACACCCAAGGAACAAAATCGGGTTGTTCATAAGGCGAAATAATTATGATGGGAAGGTAATTTTTCATTGTGAATGTGGATAAATGGGTGAGTACAAATAGTACCACGTTCAAAGTAACGTGAAGGCCTTGTACAACATGCCATTTTTGGGTTTGACGGACAGACAATTTGTTCTAGGCATAGTATTGGTGGTGTAGGATGCAACTACAAGTTCAACAATTTGTTTCCCAATGTGTGGTGTGTGATTATGTATGGGCATTATTCAACACACCAACACCCCAACTATAACCCTTATCGATTATGGGGTTAAGTTATCGATAGAGCTTGGATTTTGCTGGCCCATTGAATTTGACACCTTAACATAATTGTTATATTTTGGTTATGATTGAACATTTTTCCAAGTGATTGGAGTTAGTGCCCTTGCCATATCATAGTAGTGAGGGAGTTACATATGCATTTCTAGACAAAATGTTCAATAAGTTTGGTGCTCCAGCCAAGGTTTTCATCGACCAAGGTATGAAATTCCAAAGGGATTTCCAGGATTTGTGTGGGAAAGCATTGATAGATCATTGGACTACTTCATGAGATCATCTTAAGGCAAACAAGTTGGCCAAACGAATGGTGAAGACAATAAAATGAAGATTATGGAAATATGGCTTTCAAAAAGGCCACACTCAAAATTGGGACTTGTAGTTACCATGGTTGGCCATTGGATACAAGTGTAGTTGGCAAACCTCATTGGCATCTTTTTCATTGTATTTTTGGCTATTTGGCTACGATCTTGAGTTGCCAGCCTCCATTCAACATGATGCTATGATTATAATTAGTCTTGATGATCTTGTAGTGTGGGTTTAGGCATGTGAATAGCGAACTAATTTGTTCATGCAGGTGACACCTATGGCTATGGAGAATCTGGCAATTGCCCAACACTGAAATATTATTCAGTATGCCACAATTCATGGAAGAGGTTATTGACAAGCCAAGGGATTATGTTTACTTACACCAAACAACACCACCACATTGGATGTGATTACAAATCATGTGATTTTGCATGTTCAAAAGGTCTTGCCTTTCGGAATATTGTTGTTGGAAGGTTGAAATGGTCAGACATGGAAAAACCATGTGCATAATTGTGTGTTGTGTCATCTTCGCAATGTGGATGGCCAAACTGACCCATCCTCGGCCATTATACTTGTTAATTTATGATGTATGTTGTGTGGGCAATCCATAGGAATTGCCACTATGTTGGTTTGTGATTGGTGTTCAGGAAGATGGCACATGACATGTTTGACACTACCCTTGGACTAGGTACTAGTTAGCAAATGGTTTTGCCCTCGGTGCACCTAGTAAGGACTAGTCTAAAAAATTTCCCCAAGATGTCTCACTTTTGGCTAACGATTTGAAGGATTCCATTTAGGCAACAAATGATGGGGTTCACATTTTGCACCTAACTTAATGATCCTTTTACCTTGGAATTAAAATATTCACCCTGGTGGATTGTTGGTGGTAGTTCTATAATGTTATTTAATTTTAGGGGACCTCAGCCCCAAATAGGGGGGCAATTTGGATGTGGTGTACCAATTAAGGTATTTTTATGTTATGTGTTGTGAGTATGGTGATAACAATAGTTGTAGGTGCCGACTTTGGAATGCATGACAACTATCAAGATTTTTACTATAATTATATATTTGTATCCTAGTTACTATAGGTAATTTGGGATAAGTAAATATGGAACCAGTTCTAGTGTGAACGGGATTCCAACTTTTTGGTGTTTAAGATAAGTGGGACAGTGTCTGATCATAATCCAGTTTTTTGGATTTTAAAGCACACATAATTTTGTTTTGTTTATGTGTTCTTGTTATGTAAGGAGTTTGTTGAGGTTTTTGTTAGTATGTGGATTCTTGTGTTTTGCAAGTGAGTAAAATTTTGAGTTTGGATGTGGTGTACCAATTATGGTATTTTTATGTTATGTGTTGTGAATATCATGACAACAATAGTTGTAAATGTTGACCTTAGAATGCACGACAAACTATTAAAAAAATGAAAATAAGTTACAAATGTCATGTTTTCATTTTTCATTTGTGAGTATTCGCATATAAATAAAAATAGGGGACATTTCAATTGAAATATAAAAAATAACAAGTGAAAAAATGGAAGATAAAATTAAAGTAATGTATTTTTTAATAAATAATTTACAAAAAAAATTGAATTAGATTAATGTTGTTCAATTTGAAATTTTAAAATTAAAAAAAAAAACATGTGAATTTTAATCATATAATTTCAGAAGTGAAATTCATTTCGTTATGATTTTGTAATTATAAACTTTCCCTAATAAAAATATATAATCAATGTAATTTTTAAAATTTTTGGAATTATATATATATAATTAATAATATTTCAAATTTATGTAACACATTTTAGATTTTGAAATTTAAAGGCATTATAAATTCAATGGAATTATGAAAGTAAAAAATTAATTTAAATTTAATATTGATATTAAATATTTAAATATTATAATTAGGTTTAAATGCATGATATTTAAAATGAAGAGGTGAAGGTTTAAATCCCACGTTTGACATATTGTGATCATCACATCATTATGATGATTTTTCATGAATTTGCTGAACTATTATCAATCAACTAGAATTTTTTGATAAAAAAATAGTTTTAAAATCTCATGTTTAGTGCCACTATTATTGGATTTGTCTTTAGTTCAACCCAAAAACATTGATATTATTATTATTATTATTAAAATAATTAATCATTATATATATATATAAACACATCAAATAATCATTTCAATAATCTCAATCAACTAAATTCAATCAAATTTTTGGCATGAATGACTAGTCTAAACTCACATAAAACATTTTTGTCCACTATTTATTGTGATTGAAATTTTAGTCACTAAAATCAACATGGAAACCATGTTATGTAAGAATATTAAGTTAGAATAAATGCCACAAATGTTATGCTTAAACCTAGGCCATGCCATGTGGGACCTAAGTTACACATAAACTAAAGTAGCCTATGTGGCACTTAAACTAAACTTCGGGCTAGACCATATGGCAATTAAGCTACATGACATTTGAAGCTTAGACCTAGGTCATGTCATGTGGCACATACATTAGGCCTAGACCTAGGTCGCACCATTTGGAACTTATGTTACACAAGAAGAAATGTTATCTTTTCCACTACCCAAATTCATTAGGTTTTTAGTGAAATAAAACGAAATTGACTAATTTGCAACTTATATGGTTTTGGTCAAAAAGGTTTAGTTGATTAGAACATTTTTAATGAAATGTTTTTAGTCATTTTGGATAGTTGTATGTTGCATTAAATAAATTTTAATTAAAATAATGACATGGATATACAAGCTCCCAAATTAGTATGATGTGGAATAATGTGGCACATCATCATTAAAACATTATTATTATTATTATTTGATCATGGAGTCACAAATTACATTTTTGTCATGGCATGTTGTGACAAATTTACATGCCGTGAATTTTTCTTTTATTTCATTTTTATTTGTTCAACAAAAAGTTTTGACACCATTTAAGCATGACGTACATGTTTGTGTATTCACCATAATGTATATGTTTGTAAATTGCATTTGTACAAGAGACATTAAGGCATACATCCATCAAGGATTGAACACATTACAACAAAAAATGTCCCTATACACTAAGTGATTAACTAGATTTTGAGTGAATTCACTAGTCTAATGAACAAGGACTAGTGAATTACACCCATATTTTGTAATAGTGACACAAGACCTCATGAAACACACTAAGGTTTTAACCACCAAACTATTTCAATATTTTATTAATCAAAATGAAAAAGCTTAAACTTATCATGTTTAGCATGAAATTGTTTAAGAAATTCAAACTTTAACATTTTATTTTTTTTGCAAAATTTATTCAAATGTTACAAATGAAAAAATAATTTTGAAGCTTATTCAATAATGTATTAAAAACATTATTATAATTTACTGAAACTAAATTTACAATGCTAAAAAAATAACTTCAAATAACATTTCATGAATAAATCAACAAATATCTTTTTGTTTGAATTGACCAATTTTTTTTGTAAATTCAATGTAAATTTTAAAATGCATTTATTAAGTCTTTTATAAAAAAACTATATAACATAAAATATGTCCATTTTTTGAAAAATTGCAAGTTCTTATTTTTCCCAATATGATTAAGTATAAATTTATTTATTTATTTATTTATTTTTATAATTTTAAAATGGTAATCATCCATAAGAAGATTACCACATTTGGTTATAGACAAATTGTGTAGTTGAATACTTGTTTAAAATTTTCAATACTTTCATTATTTAGAATATTTTATTGTAAAAATTTAACAATATATATTTTAAATTTGGTTCAAAATTTTATTTATTTTTAAATCTTTTTTTGATGTTGTTGCCCCCTTAAATTGGTAGAAATTGGTCATAAGAAAAAACATTAATCAAGTAGTAAATATAACCATTTAATTATGAAGACCATATTTATTTAACAAGATTAATCATACATTAATACCAATGATTAATTACACAACTTTGAAAGAAAATCACAACATTTTTTTTAATGATGTAAAATTATATTTTACTTTTTTTTGGGTAAACAAAAACACAATTTAATTTGGTGAAAATTTGGGTTTAAATAGTTGGATTACCTCACCTCCTCCACATTCCCCTTCCCCTACCCCCCCTCCATAACTTCCACCCCCCAACCACAAAAACAAACACAAACACAAAATTAAAAAAAAAATA
>Ga0116227_10004239_pt1 | contig 31207 bp, 29 predicted proteins | sample S1TSphgellanicum_FD_89693 | JGI IMG/M metagenome (GOLD analysis project Ga0116227, IMG submission 89693) | Host-associated microbial communities from peat moss isolated from Minnesota, USA - S1T2_Fb - Sphagnum magellanicum MG | ecosystem: Host-associated > Plants > Peat moss > Unclassified... | reverse complement strand
TACCATCAATGTCGCAACCCCACTTTGGCCAAGTGTGGGGGTGAAGCCCAACACTTGGAAAAGTTGGAGGTTGGGAGTCTTCCGGGACTCCCGAATGTTCAGAGCTCAACAGCAATGCCCAAAACACCTTTCATTGGGGTGTTCTTGGTTTCATTAGAAAGGTCTTGAAACGTAGATATCGAAAATGGCCTCGCATTGGCAATTCGGACATCTGCAGCCCAAGTTATGGGCAAAAGAAGGGCCGGGAGTCAAACTAGCAATTTGACTCCCAACCACTAAAAGTCGGGAATCGACCTCTTCCCGACGTCGCCTTGAAGAGTGCGACATGGCGTTGGAAAGCTCTCGACGAGAGCTACAACATTGATTTAAGAATCGTCCCAATCCAAGTTCGGGGCGAGGAGCTATGGCCGTTCAAAATTCCGGGAGTCCAGCCGAGACACTTTCAGGACTCCATTTCGGGAGTCCCAACAAAATGTGCCATTCGGATGTAGCCTCCGCAACCAGCCGCAGAGAATACTATATGGGGGAAGGTGGTGGCTTCCCCCGAGTCCGGGCTTTGGTGAGTCTTGTGTGTCCAAGTGCCCGTGGCAAGTCCCAACACCCAAGGGTGTCCCGAATGCTAAACTAACCCGTTTTGGTTGGTTTTTGGATGCAAATTCACATGAGCTAAGCTAGTCCCTCTTCCTAGTCTAATCCCTAGGCTCCTAACTTGACCCTCTATCCTTTTTTAGAATTGGAAGCCGAGAGCGTGTTACCAAGTCTCAACTTTCCGCAACTTGACTTTGTGAAACCTTCAAGTGGGTTTCACCCCGTGACTTGGGAGCGCGTCAATCAATGTTGCGACTTCATCGGCCGTCGGCACATTATATCGACGGGCATCCTTTGTTCGAGAGGTAATGAGACACAATTTCAGATCCATGGGAACACCTTCTGTTGCCATCATATCCCTTGCCATTTTGAACACTTCGACATATGGATTGATATTGTACATCATGGTCAACAACCGATCCAACATCGTTGGATCAAGCGATGGCATAACAGCATGGCGGTTTTGATGTTCACATTTCGTATCATGAATGTACAGTTGTGCAAACTATGGACGTTGTCCTTCGACAGGACATAAGGATCCAATTTTGTGATAAAACTCATTTTGAATGCGAAAGGAGTACAGTTCAGGGCCTCTTGTTACCAACTCATCAACTTTGGCACCAAGCGAAGTGAATGCCAACATCGAATTGTACATGCGAATTTGATTTCAAAATTTGACGGCACTGCTCTCTTTGTTAGTTAAAAGAACTTCCAGCTCTTGCGGTGTTACAAAAAGACTCAGCAACAAAACTTTGCCATTCTCGCAACACAGAAAAAATTGTGGGTTGTTGTAGCTCAACTTTGCCAATCGTTCTTTGATCCACATTTTTGCGTTGCAAAATCCATATATTGTGTCCATCTCTCCATAATCCCATCATCCCGGGGTCGACGCGTTTTCGTCTCCAAACAATTGTAATGCGTCATTGCCAAGAGAAGGTTGTGCACATGCTGTCGCTTGTTGTACGTTTCGCCATTCTCCACATAGACGATTACTTCGTTCTTGCAACGTTTCAGATGGCCCGGCCAACTTTGCACGTTGCCTGGCACGTCGTTCTTTTTGTAGGCGATTACGACGTTCATGTGCAGATTCTGACGTGTTTTGGTTAAATTCTATTGGAACATCAATATGTGGAATAGGATTTTCCAAAGAATCAATTTGTTCATCATTCTGTTAAGCTTTTAGTTATTGTTAAGGCCCGCCAAAGCAGCCAAAGCACTACCATGTTGCGCAATGAGTGCACACATACGTTCTTGTGTGTCTTCAGGCATTGTGGAGAATATATGTTAAGTTTGTTACTGATATTGATATCAAAATCTTGGAGGGGGGTCTCTCTTGCACTATTGTCTGCTAGTGCTGTGTGTGTATGTATACCTTTTTTTGGTGTATTTATTACCCTACCTGTTAGCTAAACTGCAAACTCACCATGTTAGGATCAGTCTCCCCCTTGTTTACACAAAACACTCTTCGTGGTGTGACCATAGAAAGTGGGTCAAACTTATCCAAATATATTTTCACGAATATTTTCACGAATAGCCTCATCCTGGCCCACATCAAAAACACAAAAACACTGTCAACTTTTTAGTGTAAGTCTAAGCCAGCCCTTTTATTTATTGGAAAAATTTCGCAGAAAAGTGAAATTAAAAATTGAAAATTTGAAAAAGAAGTGATTTTGAAGGGGAAAATAATAAATAGTAATACTATTTAAAAAATTTGGATCACATAAGCTATCAATCTTTTTGAAAAATTTAGATTCATGAGTTAACAATTTCATTATCAAAGTAATACCCCTGGTTATCAATTTACTTGGGTTTTTTTCTAAATAATAAATTATGCATAAAGGTTAGTTTTCAAATACTCACCTTGCAAACCACCAATTATATCTCGATTCCTTAAAATAAATCAAACATGCACCTAAAAGCGCTAGGTCTTTGTGGCTCTATCATCAAACCCAACAGTTCTTTGAAGTTTTTGAAATACCCATAATGTTGGGACCTCCACACAGATTTTGCAGAATCTTGATCTCACGTTTGATTTTACCATGCCATCATCAACACCCAGGCCCAAAAAAGTAACCCTTGTCAGATATTCATGCAAAATACTATTATAGTAGGCATAAAGTCTTTGAAGAACCTGTCTCAACCATCTAGACTTCAAATTTCCCTGCACAGTGTTTTTTCACCTTGTCAAATAGGTCATAATCATCTTGGTCCCTGGTTTTTTCTTTGCACAGAAAATAAGTCAAGCTGTGACCTAAGTGGATGATAAGCCATTCTTCTCAATCATCTGCCCTCAATCACAGCTTCCGATTATCTGAGGGATTGAGCAGCAACGATCATGACATAAGAACAAAAGTAGGAAAGCAAGATAGTAAACATTCTTAGAGTGGAATAAGAAGAACGGTGGTAATTTATGTGGGACTCCAGCACATGACCCTAGAATGTAGGGATACCAAATTTTTGCCCATTTCTGGATGTATAACAATGTCTCTACCCTGAAGGGCAGAGCCAACAAAAAATAAAGAAACCCTCCTTACCCCCATTGCATAGTTAGAGCTTCGTAGTCCCAGTAGTCTTTGGGACGTTGGACATTCACCTCTGCATACACTTGGGCCTTGAACATAACACCCGGTCGTCGTATCGACTTTCCTACCTTTTGAGCCAAATTGACGGAAGGCGAATGCGCTTGCTGAGATGCCTGAGATGAAGTAGTTCTTCGATAGAGCGAACTGGTTGTGGTTGTGGTTGTGATCAGTTTTCGTCTTGGTGGGTAGAAAGCTGCAGTGTCAGACTCAGCAAAGGGATGGTGTGTAGCCGGCAACCTCATCGGTGCATTACAAAATTGACCGAAAAAAAACAAAAAAACGCATTACATGCGGTCATGTGTAAATATTATTCATCATACATGGTGATTATTTATGCACCATCCAGCAAGCAAGCATCACATGGAGGATGATGATGTATCTAAATAGGGACATGGATGGAAGGCCATTCCTGGTTTATTTCCTTCCCATTCTTGGTGGGCGACGTCCTTTAATATATGTTTTATTTCCTTCCCATTCTTGGTGGGCAGAAAACTGCAATGTCAGACTCAGCAAAGGGATGGTGTGCAACTCCCGGTTTATTTCCTTCCCATTATCCTTTAATATCCGTGCGAACGACCGGACGGATGGACAGAGGACAGATGATGGGACGGATGACGAGACGCACGGATTCAGGGGAGGCTTCATTTTTCATCCCGACATCCTTTAATATATGTAATAATATAGTTTTGAATCCAAACAATTTTTCAATGTAAATAATTTTAAGTACCAATAATTTTTCAATGTAAGCAAATTTTTTTGTATATGAAAGTTTTCCACGCAAGCAATTTTTTAATCCAATAGTTTTTTTAAGACAATTAATTAAATCCAAGCAATTTTTCAATACAATCAATTTTTTGATACAAGTAATTTTTTAATACAATCATTTTTAATATATGTAGTTTTTTTATTAGAAGTAGTTTTTCAATCCAAGGTTTTTTTTTAAAAGTCAATGTAAATAGTCTTCTAATGAATCATTGATTCCATGTCTTTTTTGAATGTGTATGTGTGAGGAAGGTGATTTTATTATTTATATATTTGGATTAAATTTAATTTCATAATAATGGAAACATCTTTATCAAATCTTGTTGATTCATCATTTGAAAATGTATTACATTCATATGGTCTTCATTTGGTTTCAACATACAAATTTATGAAATAGGCACCTATCTTTTTTATTTTATATCTTATTTGTTGGATAATCATTTGTCATCTCTTTAATTGAAGCAAAATAACATGGCACATTTAAATTAATGTTTATTGTTGAATATAAAAAAAACCCAAAATGTCATATTTGAGAATTAAATTCAAGTTTTTTATTTGATTTACATCAAAACATGGTGACAAATGATCAATATGTGACAAAAATGACATCATGTGCTAGGATGGGAGATTTGTGAGGAAATTTCCCTATAATAGTTTGGATAGTTGAATATTTACAAAGGTCAATTTACATTTGAAATAAAATATCAAAACACATTGTGTTTCGATGTGGAATGGATCATTTTCGATCTATTCCCTTACATATAGCTTATAATTTTCAACATTTTGAGCCAATTGAATATGTTAATTTGGTTTATCTCGGTTTTTGCCTATTTTCCAAGCAAATGATCCCAAAGTTCACATAAAATTGAATGATTTTCTATCTTTTTTGGAATTAATGATGCAAAAATTTCATATTTAATTCTCACAACCAACTACATGTTTTTATTAGAATAAAAACCTTGACTTTACATTAATGAACATTTTGAAAATAATTAAGATTCACAAGTACAATATGTTGTTTCCTTGTTCAACATTTCTTGCAATAAAAAATTTCCTATCTAAAATTTTCTTTTAGTCCATCCACCTTAAAGTTTGAAACCAAAGTTCAAAAAATACCTAAGTTCAAATGGATCTAGTTGTTGATCTTAATATAATACATAAAAGAAAAAGAGAATATTTTGATTGGGCACTTTATGAATAATATTTTTGAACTATTAGATATTTGTCCAAATCTTTTTTTAAAAAAAAATCAATATCCATTAACATGTTTCAAATATTAAAAGAATAAAATCACAAATTATGAATCATATGAAATATATGTATATTAAAAATTAGATGAATCTTCCATAAAAGACAAAGTTCAATCATCATATAATGAATGCACTCTAAAATAAATTAAACAACCAATTCCAATTTTTCATAAAACATGATCTTCAATTAGATAAAATAAAACATAATGTTAATATAAAGGAAAATTTAAAAAAATCAATATACGTTGCCATTTGTAATAAACAAATCCAAGATGTTCACATAATTCCATGTTTTAGTTGTGAAAGGTTACTTTTAAAAACCAACTTAAATGTTTTCAAATAAATTATTAAAATAATTTTCTACATACTTTCAAATTCAAATAGAACCTAGCTCCACATCATACATATGTACCAGTCATTTACATAATATTAATGAAAATAAACTTCCTTTATATCAAGTGTTGAATATAATTTCCCAAAACACAATCATTCCATCGATCCAAAAATTAACACAATTACAAAAACATTTTATTTAACATCTTATTTTTGTTCAAATATATAAACTATATGGGTGTGGTGATACATGATGCAATGGTAGTGTTATTAATTTCCTTACAAATGTAAATCAAATTTAATCAATATTACCATGTCTACCACATGATTATGCAACAATAGGTATGTTTATTAAGTAATGTTCTGAATACAAATCACCTTATATGTCAGAAAATGTTTGTCCAAATATGGTAATGATTACTTTACAAGATTTAGTTGAAACACCATTATAGAAATGTTTGAATGTTACCATTCATTATCCATGGGTAAGTTTGTTTCCTTTGCATATGGATTCATAATTCAGAATCCCAAATTTTTAATTCTAATGATGCATCATCTAATAACTTTGATTTTGATAGTGAAGAAATACATTGTACACAAACAAACTCAATGACACATAACTTTTTGGAAGCTCCAAAAATAATGGATTATGATAGTATTATATATTTTATTGCCCCAAATCAACATTTTCACCCCCTAAGTTTATTTTAAAATAAACATTTAAAAGAATTAAATTTTCCAACATTATTCTATGGTTAACCTTGATAATTTTCAGAAGGTTTTTCATATCAACAAATCGCTCAATGGGAGTTACTTTATAAATCCAAAGATTTTTCAACCAATATTTCTAACCTTTTTTTTTAAATTGTTAAAGTTTCCATATAGAAAGTCATAGCTTTAAATTGGGTGTGAATGTGAAAAGGAAAATTGTGTGATAGAACCTTATGAATTTTTCAAGTACAAAATAAACCAAACTTAGATAATATTCTTAAATCATACCTAGGTTATCATGATTTACAAAACTTATGTAATTCACCTAATTATTTTGAAAGGTTACAAAAGAATTTATTTATAATGATCAAGCAACTTGGTCTTCCAACATTTTTTTGTCATTTTTACATTTGTTGAAAGATTATGGGATCTTCTCATTAAAGCTTTGCACACATTATATGTTTCAAAATTAAATCTCTCAAATAAAATAGAAGACTTATAATCTTTTCATATAATAGAAAATATGAAACGACCTTATCACATGTGCAAGATATTATGATCATAAAACATATTTTTTCCACAAACTTATGACAAAAAACTATTATATTCTTGGGCATATTTTCAATTTTTTATCTTGTTATTAAATTCCAAAATTGTGAGAATGAACATAACCATGGACTTTTATTGATTAAAAATGCACCTATGTATGGAGTGCACACAAATGAAGAAATTGAATAGTTTGTAAACATGTATATTTCTTATGATGTATCATTGTTACCAAATTCATTGCATAATGCACAAAAACATCAACACATGCATACATGTTTTTAAAAAAAAACAATGTTGGGTGCAAATGGGATAACATAAACCACACATGCTTACTTTTGGGACTACTTTTGGGAAAATATTTTTTAGAATATTTTAAAAAAAATTTCAAAAATATTTATAACTTTTTATATATTATTATGTCAAGGTTTATGTAAGACATTTCAAAATATACGTAATTTTCAAAAGTTTTGAAATTCATTTATAAATTTAAAAAACACACATTACAATACTTAATGAGTGATTTTGAAGCTTATTATTCATTGAATATTTTTCAAATTAATTCACATGTTCCAATGATATATTATGAACTTTAATATATTAAAAAATTTATATTTTCAACACCAAATCAAATTACCACTTTTAAATATGAAAAATTAAACACTGGTTACACTTATTATGGCTCCTATTAATGTGACTACACCTTGTAGATTTCATTATCGATTACGTCCCATGTGTGAAACAAAAAAATTAAAACCCCCTCAAATAGATGGGAATTATCCATTTTCACAATAATACTTCCATACACAACCAAAATATATATTTCAATCTTTGAGAAATTTTTAAAAAATTAAAAATATATCTTTTTTAATTCTTAAATTCTTTAAACCCAAATGAAAATACCCATATATTAAATTTGAGAAGCAAATTAACAAAGTTACATTTTTTTTTAACAAATTTTTAAAAACACAAAAACTAATGCATTTAGTACACGTGTTGTTCATTTGTGATTTGCAAATATAGATATTCAATTTATCTTAAACCCATATGCAATTGCAACATATTACACATCATATATGACAAAAATAAATAAATCAATAACATCAAAATTATATTCTATCCTACAAAAATGTATCGCAAATAATTTAAATGCAAATAGAAGAATTCAAAAATTGGGTAACGTTTGTTTTCAACATTCAACAAATGGTTGTTCAACTTTTTTATCTTGCACTTTTTGATCATTATATCAATCATTTCCAAAATTTCAATTCATCAATACTTCTTTTTTTGAAAAATGTGTTTTTGTGTTAAAACCACAAGTTACATTAAATGAATAAAAACCTAATTCAACTAATATAATGTGTTCATCAATCATAGACAAATATATTAATCATCTTAATCAATATGAATATTTGTCACTAGAAAACTTTATTTGTTTTTATAACATTAAAAATTCAAAACATCACAAACCCAAAATTATTAGGTTTGTAAATTACAATAAATATAAAGATATTAAAAATTGGTCGAGAGAACAATTTTGATCATATTCACCATTTCAAATTTCAAAAACATTACAACTTAGAATTAATGTAACAGGGCATGATGCATATTATTAACAACATGATGAAATTTCTAAAATTAAATCTATTTTAAATTACTAAATGTCATATTCAAATACAAAAGAAATGAATGATTCAATAGATTCAAAATCAAAACCATTACATCTTGTTAACATTTGGAATGACAACATAAATAATGAAATAAATGATTCATGTCCTGCAATTCCTATTATAAATATTACAATCAATATTGAACATTTACGATTTAACTTTGTGATTCAATCACATAATGTATCAAACCAAAAATCACAAACTTTAAAAGATGAAAATTTCACAAAATCTTTATATTCTATGATGATCGAAAATTTGAATATTATAGTTTATTTAAACAATTAAATGACGAATAATGATTAATATTTTATGACGTTATGCATAGAAAAAAATTATATCCTAATATATCAATTTGTTTATTTTTGACAAGGGGTGCTGGAATTGGTAAAACTTTTACATTAAAACTTATAATTCAAGGATTATTATGATTATACGATAAAGACATCTTTTTTGACTTAAAGAAAACCAAGGCTTTACTTATGGCATCAATAGGAAAGTTGCCTTCAATATTGATGGTTTAATAATACATTTAATATTGGAAATACATGTCCAACAATCCTTATTTAGTATACCAAACTTATCAATAGATTCAATAAATAGGCTTACTTGTCAATATGAACAATTACGACTTGTTGTGATAGATGAAATATCATTTGTTGGTGCTAGAATGTTAAATGTTATAAATAATAAATTAAGTTTCATAAAATATATTCAAAACAAATTCTTTGGTGATGTGGATGTTGTCATGAAATGTCATTTCTATCAAACACCTTCGATCAAAGATAGTTAAATCTTTCAAAATATCAAAAGACAAAGTTGATTCATTAATACTAATGTTTTTGCAAACATATGTCCAATGATATGAATTAATAAATTAATATGACAACCTAATATGGTTTCCATACAAACTTTGAAGAAATTATGCACTACAACAAAAAATACAAAAGATATTCAATTTATAAATTCAACTTGTAATTGACAACCATCCAACAATTTTACTATTCCATATTTATTTTATACAAATAAACTTGTGCAAAAACACAATGAACATGTGTTCACTAATACATTAGGTCTTACATTTATTTTCAAAGCAATGGACATTAATCATCAATCATGCCCATGCTATTTTACAAACTTTCAAATGATCTAAGTAAAGCTCCAAGTTTGCATTCTATAATTCAAATAAAAAAAGATATGTTGGTTGAATTATGTGTTGATAACCATACAACATATGATGATCTTGAGAATGGAACTGATGACATTTTAAAAGCATGAACAACATATTGTTCCAAAACCATCATATGGATAATGTTTCAAAATCCTAAAATTAGAACATTGATAAAAATATATATATAATCATTATTATAACAACATTGAATCAAAATGGACATTAATTGAACTTATCATAAAAAATATAAGAATTGGTAAATCTCAATCATTTATCATAACAAGGATTCAATTTCTAATTCAACTTGCAACAACAAAACCCATCCATTGTTCTCAAGGATTATCATTAAATAAATTGGCTTTTGATCCTACTCATGTTAAAAAAATATGGGTTAACATATATAATATTATCCCACATTCGAATAAAAAGAAAAATTATTTTTGTTAACTCCTCTCCAACATGAAATTTTCTATGTGGATTCAAGAGTAGATATAAAAATGAATATATTAAAAACAATTGTGACTTGGATACCATTAATTCTTCAATTTAAAAGCTTGCATAGTTTTCATGTAATTATACAAGATTTGAATACAACTTCTTTATGCTAACATTATGAAGATATCAACCATGATCATAACCTTCAAATGTATCATATATTATGTCTTATAAAAACAAAAATACGCCATGCATCAATAGATGTGCATAAATTTATAAATTCATCGAAATATTCATATATTTCAATCCATGATGGTCATAGGATAATGATGATGTATAACATACATATGCACTTAGATTTTATTAATACAATAGTTAATGATGGTTCAAAATATAGTAGTAACTTTTAATATTAATACATGAAAAGCAATAAATATTGTATGTGTGTATAGAGCTGATTCATGTTTAGTTTCTACATTCCTAAACAAACTTCAAACTTCATTCAACATTCTCCCAAACATTGTCCAATCATGATAATGGGAGTTTTTAATGTCGACATTCTAAAAGACAATAACCATGAAAAAAAAACTGAAAACTATTGATTTCAAGAATAAGTTTATATTAAAATCACAATCTAGTGAAAACATCACAAAAGTTGAATTTCAACTAGACCACATATGGGCAAATTCTTTCAAAATAAATGTAAATATAGTGTAACAAAAGAATATTGGGCAAATTTTTACAAACCCATTTATACTGCATTCAAATTACCAAACACATTTCCTATGTATAATAAAAAACCATTATCCTCTCCATCTTTCTAAAGTGTAGTGTATGAATGTTGCATTTTCCATCTAATTTTTGACACCCAAAATGATGACACCTTGTGGCCTAAATTTCTATATTTTTATTAATTTTCATGAACCATGTGCAAACAAAAATCATAATTATCAACCAAAAGATGAGAATAAATCTCAATGTTTTTTAATCCACATCTACACCCATCAAGCACAACAACAAAACACCTTTCATGGAAAATTCTAAAGGCAAAATGTGACAACAAAAATTATAGAAGATGTTAAATTCTTAATTTTGAAAATGAAATGAGACTAAAAATTAAGTTGATAACTTTCCCAACTCTTTTCATCTAAATGATATCCATCCATTACTAATGTTTTTTTCAAACATCTAAGTATTTAATTTTACCTTGTGCACATTATGAGAAATTGTTTACACTTTTTTTTGGAAAAGCTTGGATTAAATTTTTGACACAATATCATTATTTTCAACTTTATATTTGTTTGTATGGTTGAATGAAAATCAATGGAACTATGCACAATGAATTTTAAAAGGGCTAGGGAAAAAATTCTTAATACAAATGTAAAAAAGAATTTCAAAATCCTTCATAAAGCTAACAAACTATTATCCCATAATTCATAATACAATTTTAAATGTAATATATTATTTAGGACAAAGCCTCTCCTAGCAAAACTACTTGTTTAAATGTGAAATGGAGGAGTTGGAGGATGTGAACTCTTAATATCTCTCACATTTTTTTTCCATTGCTCTTTTTTCTCACCTTTTAAACATGCTACCTACTATTGCAAGACTCAAAGTCCATGATGGTGGTGTGAAACCATATACAAAGATTTGATGGTCATGGATGGGCAAAAATTATATGTTCTAGTAATGTGTGAGAGAAAGTTCATGTCCATGCCAATTGTTGAGGTCCTCCATTGGATGCATAGCTCTTGACAAATATCCTTTCAATAGGTTTTTATTTCCTATTTCTTAAATCATAGGTCATTTCTTTGTCACAAGCCATGGAGTCTTCAAGTTGGTTTCAAATATGTGTATGGTTTGGCAACTTTGCCATTAATAATAGATGAAAGGTGGAATCAAAGAAATATGGTTTTAATTTTTGAACTAGGGACCTTTTTAAGTTAGTTAATTGTTGTTTGTTTTCTCTTATTTAGTTGTTTTATTATTCTCAATGTTGATTGTCTTCATAGTTGAAGATATGTAATTACACAAGTTCAACAAATATTTTGTTGCATCATTATGACAATGGTAGAGATGGAAAAATCTTTTTTTGTTGCAATGTCCATTCTTTAATAATTTGCATTGGTCTTATTAGGAAGGATCTCATGTCCTCCATCTTCCAAGTTTTGGAAGGTTATGCATGATTGTGAATCTTTAAAATATGGCTCACAAAATGAACTGCTATTAGACAAGCATAGGTGGAGATGGGGTTGTTTGTGACACCATCATTGAAAATGTTAGTCAAAACATCATCTTCTTCATGTTCATATGATTACTAGAGGATTCTAAAACTCTTAAGTTCCCACATTTTGGATGACTTGCTTCACCTAACATTGCTTTCATAGTGGGAAATGATGGGTGGTGCCACCTACATGGAGATGGAAAGGTGACAACTAAATGGACGGAACTATCTACCTCACTTGCTACCTCGATGCATTCTACATATGCTTCAATGGAACAAGGTTATGTACTATTCATGAATGAACTTAATGCCATGTTTCAACAAAATTGTAAAAGGCATTGAATTCATTAGAACTTTGTAACCCTATGATTTCAACTTCTTAAAGGTACAATGGTGGAGGTACCTTATTTGTCTAAGAAAATAGAGTTATTTGTGAGGTAAATATTTTTGTATGTGACCTTTCAACTGCATTCTCCATGGTGCAACCTATTCTATCCAAAGACACAACACATGTACAAACACAACAACATAACAATACAAACGCAACAACATAATGGAGACAATAGATCAAGTTTGAAGGAAAAAAAAAAAACAAGACTAAATGCAATAGTGCAAAAAGTTAAAATTCCAATGTGTAAAGTGTAATTTGTAGAATGAATTAATGACAAGTTGAAGCTAATTTGCACATAGCATGGTCCATCAATTTATACCAAAACTAACTAGTCTATTCCTAAGTGAGTACTACAAGTAATCTATAAGTGTTTTACGTTAAGCTAACCATCATTGTCATTGTGGACCAATGATAACTTCTAGTCACCGCCAAGTTTGTGATTCACCACAAACATCTTTGCATTACTGCCACTGCTCGTGATCTAGTTTTAAAACTCCATTAATCTAAAATCAATTAATCATTTCATTTCTAACACTCCCATCAAGTGATTAAATTTTGTTTTCAAATGAATCTAAACCTATGATCTTCATGCACCAAGAATGTTTCTCCCTTGAAATGGCCTTGGTTAGCATGTTTGTAGCCATATTTTTGGTTGAAATGTATTCAAATCGGATTTTTTTGCATTCACTATCACGGACATAATGATGTTGAATCTCTATGTGCTTGGTCTTAAAATGATGAATTGGACTCTTGATGAGTGACAAGCACCTTTAGCTATTGGAAAATATGATAGTTTTTTTTATTGGGTGAACCCAAGTTCATCCAAAAAGCTATGAAGCCACATGGCTTCTTTAGTTGCTTGCGACATAGTCATGTACTCAACATCCATTCTGGAAAGAACAATCGTAGGTTGTTTACGGCAACTTATTGTTCTACCATTCAAAAAAAGGCATAGCATGTAGTGGATTTTTTTGTGCTTAAATCCTTGCCCCAATCTGAGTCACAATATGCACAAATTGTCTATTTGTCCATGGCCTTGTATTGCATGTAATAATTTTTAGTTTTTTCCAAGTAACAAAAAGTTTTCTTCATACATTGCTAGTTGTCCATTTGTGGTCCATGGATAAATTGGCATACTACTCCCATAGCCATAGCCAAGTCTAGTCTCATGGCAATTATTGCATACATTATGCTACCCACAATTTTGTGATAAGGGACATTTTGCATTATTTTGCATTACATATCTATCATGTCCTTTAGGTTTGGTCTAGAAAACTTGACATTGACATCAAATGGTGTGAAAATTAATTTACAATCATTCATGCCAAATTGGAGCAATTTTTATTGACCCAACCAAACGATCTTTGCCAACTAATCTTTTATTATTTTGATTCCTAGACAATATGTTATTTTGTCGAAAAACATTTCAAATTCATGCAACAAAAAACCTTTCACCTCATTTACCGGTTGCAACTCCTTATTAATGATTAATAAATTATCAATGTATAATGTTAGGAATACATTCATGTTTTCCTTCCTTTGCATGATGTATGATTTGATTTGACTCACACCTCTAAAAACTGCAACTTTTGAAAAATCCATCAATCCTCTTGTTCCAAACCCTTTGTGTTTGTTTAAACCCATATATGGCCTTACGTAATTTGCAGAATTTTTTTTTAAGCTCAACAATTTTGTTGCCTTTAAGTTGCAACATGTAAATGTTTTAATCCAAATCACCATTCAAGAAAGCACACTTGACAACCATTTGATGAATTTCAAGGTCAAGGGTTGCTCTAAGTGACATGAATGTGCAAATTGAAACAAATTTTGCTATAAAGGCAAAAGTTTCTTCAAAATCAATGCCATGAGTTTAAAAAAACCTCCAACCACTAGTCTAACTTTGTACTTGTCATCTTTCTTGTTGCCTTTCTTTTTATTTTGAAAGCCCACTTTGTGCTAATTAGTTTTCTTTTTTCAAAAAAAAATACAAACTACCAAGTATTGTTTTTCATTAATGATCGAAAATATTGTTCATCCACAACTTCCTTCTAGAATTTTTTCTATATATTCCATTCAAGGTTTTAGTCACAATGATCAATACGCTAATAGTTACCATAATAGCAAAATGATCCATGAATCTTAATGGCATTCCTTTGAGTTGTTCTAATTTTCACCTTGCATTTTGTACTTGGGATTTTAAAATTCTTCCTTTTGTGGTGCACTTTCAATGGGTAAAACTATTTCAGGTTAATGTTCTTATATGATCAAATCTCCTTCTTTTGGTTCCAAGACGTTAGTGTGATCAATTGCAATTAAGTCAAAGCTATTATTATCCTTTGGCTCCCATTCTCCTTTTTGAAATGAATTAGCTCCCACTATTGACTAAAACTTGATGTCATCCTTTACAAAAACCTTGGTAAATTTCTTTTGATCCTCCCCTTTTTGCTTCAATTTTGGATCAAATGATTGAAGCTTTTCATAAAAATTCACAATCATGCTTATGATTAATTTTTCAATTTCTAGAAAAATTAATTACTAACCTTTTGATTCCAAACTGCAACCCACAAATATGCATTTTGTGGATTTTTGTTCCAATTTCAACCTTGTCTCAATTGGCTTGTGGGTGTATGCCTCACATCCAAAAATCTATAAATGCCTTAAACATAAGGTTTTTTTTTCCGATCCATGTTTCATTTGATTCAAAGATTTGTGAGGACTTCTTACCTTGAATAAGTGGATGTGTTGATGACCTCTACCCAAAACCTTGTGTTCAACATAGGTTGTTGGTGTAAACTATAACATGCAACGAGCAACTTCAATAATAGTCTGAATAACCGTTTCAACAAAACCATTTTGCTATGGTGTATATGGTGCAAAGGTCTGATGCATCAATTCCATGAGCTTTGAAAAAAGTTTCTAACTCTCATGAACAAAAAATTTCACAATTGTCAATCCTAAAGATTTTTATTTCTTCCCAAATTGTGTTTTAGCAAAATCTTTCCACTTTTGAAACTTTCTAAAACATTCATTTTTGTTTTGCATGAAATTCACAAAAGTTTTTCTTGAGAAATCATTTGTAAAAGTAATAAAATACCTTGAGCCCCTTAATGATGTGACTTTAGTTGGTCCCCAAACATCTAAATGAACAAGTCCAAATACTTTAATAATGCAAGATGCTCTATTCATTGGAAATGGCTCCTTGTGTTACTTACCAAATGCACAACTGTCACAAAATGTCATGTTAGATTTGCTTTTGTTTAGAAGTCATGTAACCAAAAAAGTGGGGCTTGGTCAACTCCCAAAGATCATACTAGATATGCATCAAACTATACTCATAATACACAAAATCTACAAATCTATTAATTGATCCAACAACTTTCAATGTTACATTCCCACAAGATCTATATGTCCAAAGATCATCACTTCACTAGAGCTAGGTCTACAGGGGTCAAGCCTCTCCGATTTTTCTTTTTTTCGCTTCAACTAACCAATTTGGCATGTCTAGAACTTCCTTCAACATCAACACAACCCATCAACAACAACTTCATAACTAGATTCACCCACACAAATTCCATCACAATCAGTAGTAACAATACAATTCTAGCACCCAACTACACCTCCAAAAAACATAGGAACCCAACCACAAAACGTTGATTCCCCGCTTGTTCTATAGTTTTGACTAAGGAAATTTGACAAATGTTGCCATAACGCTCACCAAAATAAACTTGACAACCTAATTGAGTATTATAAGCACACATTCAAAGGTCCTAGCTTAATGGGTACTCTCTTCCTTCACATAAAATAATCAATAGCCCCAACACAACAATCATTCACATGTTCCCTTGCCAAAGGTTGCTCACAAAACCCCTAGAATTTTCATCATCACCTTGATCATTGACCTATCTATGTAAATGTATTCTTTTTGAAAAGTCAAATGTGCAACAAAAAGAACAATATTTACATTCCAGAAAGTCAATCACCATCTTCAACTATTGGGCATTCTTCCCTTCAACACAAAGCAAATTCTCAAACCTTAACTACACACACATCACACACAAAAAAAGAACAAATACTTAGCTTCCAAAATCAATGCCTCCTTATGGTCACACCATTCCCATGCTCCATAGCTTGCATCGTTCTCCTCCATTCAAGAATAAAACAACGAACATTATATTAATCCTTAAACATTTTCATAGAATTAACAACAAGCTTATCACCATTTCAAGGTTTCCTCTCACAAACTTTTTTATGAATGACAAGATGACAAAACAATAGACGGTTTTTGGTGCCATGAATTATAGGGATGATCATGTCCAAACCCTAAAATCCCTAATTTTCAATTACACTTTGACAAGTTTCTATTTGAGATGTAGTCACACTAACACCTACATAAATAGTTGTAACCAATGTTTGATGTTGTTATCTAGCATTTTTAAAAAAATAAAAAACCCCAAATGGAATTGCTTTCACAATTTTTTAATTTCAATGTATTGGTATATATACTTTAAAAGTTTGAAATCGATCCAATGAATGAAAAATACTTTGAAAACATTGTAACTAGTGTTTTTAAGCAATAAAAAGATTTGTAAATGGATTTGATTTTTTTGACAATGACATATTTTTACTAAATTTTTTATGGAAGCCATAACATAATGGTGTGATGAAATTTTTTTAAAAAATTGAAGACTTTTTTTTAAAAATTGTTCAAGATATTCCTAGAATATTTTAAAATAAACACTCAACAAGCAATCACCCAAGGGGGCGAGTGTGGCTCATGATATCCCATTTGCATCCTTCGAACAATAAATTCACATTCCCATCATTGAGATGATTATGACATTGATACTAGAGGTCAAAGTTGTTCATCTCAACATTGTTTGCTACTAGTGCAATTTTTGTAGCAACTAGGATCTCACATTTCAACTTGTAAAGTTTGTTGGTTTGTTCTCCTTTGGCCATGACACTTCTCTTGCTACTTTTAATCATGCAATAAATCTTTTCAAATTCAATTGTGTGGCCCACGAAAATAACTTGTTTTAGTGAAAAGAGGTTTTTAACTAGTCTTGGTGCGTACAACACATTGGTGAAGACAACTTGTACTTTCTTTCCTCCAACATTCAAAAACACCATGATCTTTCTTCTGCCAACTACTTTTCAGATTGAATTATCTCCAAAACATATCCTCATAGGCATGATTTCTTCAAAATCTTTGAATTAATCATGTTTGTGATAGGGATGTACTTATGCATTTAAATCAACATACCATGTTTTGTCATCTAAAGAAGTAGACAAGGCTGAAATAAATCCTTCTCCATAATTTACATTATTCTTTTGTTCTTCTTTTGCACATGTTTCTTGTTTCCTTTTTTGCAATCTCTAGCCCAATAATTATAGATGTCCTTGTTGCGATTCATGTTATGTTTGGAGCTTGATTTTTCAATCATCAATGCTACAATTTCTTTGCCTTGATTGGTTTCTCCTTTTCCTTCTTCATAAGCTCTTCATTCAACAACCTTGTGTTCACTACATCCTGTGTTTGATCCATTGGTCATAGGGTTTCCATCATGGTGATCACATTTTGGTAATTGTAAAACAAATTTATGAGAAGGACCATTATTTTCACCTCATCTTGTACTGGTGTTTCAATGGCTTCCAACTTGTTGAAATGAACTTCCATTATGTTAGTGGGACTCATTAAAAACATGAACTTATGTGTTAGGAAAATCTTGTTTGTGAATCCCTTGTCAACATGATGGTTGGCGAGTGTATTCCAAATCCCTTTTGTAATCGGCCATTAGTTGGTTATTCAACATACTTTGAACAAATAAGTTCAAGGCCCTATTCTCCTTCTTGGTGTAGGCTAGTAATGTAGCCATGTTTCTTTTTGGCTTCATTTCAGTGCTGTCAATTATTCACCATAGCTCCCTTGCTTTCAATGAGGTCTCCATTTTGAACTTCCAGAGCATGTATTGCTTTCCTCTAAACTTCTTGACCACTTTGTATTGTGGGCCCATGATTTGTGAATTTTTGGCTACGGTTTCCATGGTGCAACATGTTCTATCCAAAGACACAACATAGGTACAAACACAACAACATGGCAATACAAATGAAGCAACACAACAAAGACAATAAATCTAGTTTGAAGAGAAAAAAATGACAAGACTAAATGCAATAGTGCAAAGAATTAAAATTCCAATGTGTAGAGTGCAATTTGCAAAGTGAATTACCAGTAAGTTGAAGCTACTTTGCACATAGCATGGGGCATCAATTTATACCAAAACTAACTAGTCTATTCCTAATAGAGTACTACTAATAATCTACAAATATTTTACAGTAAGTTGACCATCATTGTTATCGACATTGCGAATCAACAATAACTTCTAGTCACCGCCAAGTCACTAGTGATCCACCACAAACATCTTTCCATTACCACCACCGCTCGTGATCTAGTTATAAAAACCTATTAATCTAAAATTAAATAATCACTTCATTTCTAACATTGTAATCATATGCATTGAGGTTTGACACATGAAGATGAATGGTTGCAAAACACCAAAGGTGACAAACTTGTAGAAATGCTTGGACAATGAGACACAGAAACATCAGAATAGTGAATAGGAACAATGAGTAACATGTGTTTTGGAAACTTGGGCTACTAATTTCTAAAGCTATTGTGGAGCATGGGCAAACGTAATGGCACCTTATGATTGCTAGAGATTTGATGCAAATTGATAACACAAATTAAGTCAATCATTTCATAACCTTGGGACAGCAATTTTATGCTCCAGTGTTGGCCAATTCAGAATCTGGTTTTCACTGTGATTCCTGGTTATGTGGATTGTAGGTACTGGTCTGTGGAGAATTCAGAATTGGAACCAGGCCAGGAACCCTTTATTGCTCAACCATGAAGGCATCCTCCTACTAAACTCAAACCTGAATTGAAACCCAGATGGAAAATTATATATATGTTTCTCAGTTCCAATTCTCTAAAGGTCCATTCACACTTGGTGTTAGGGACTTTAGTGTCAAGTGCCCTGAACCCTAAACCCTAACACCATGCTAGTCATTTAGGACTTACACCTACTTACCATGAACATTTTATGTCAAGTTAACATTCACTTAACATTATGATATCACCCATTTAACATTGGGTGCCATGTAGGATGCCACCTAGATTTTCATTTAACACTGACTTCACATCAAGTGTGAATACACCACCATAAGTAAATTAGTACTATTTGCAATTTTCAAGGCTATTACAGATTCCTCTTTGGACAACTTGGTTGTAAATACATTGCAGCGTTCATTTTGGTGCTAATGCATAAATTGATTACACAATCTCTAGTCTCCGGATGTGTGTAGACAGGTGGGAATTAGACCCAATTTTTGAACTGTATATTGTTTGAATTTTCTTGAAAACCAGAAACAGAAGGTTTATGAAAACAAAGCACTAGGTTCAAAAATTGTCTACAATCTAGTTTTTGTCCAACTAGATATTAGTCAACCTTAAAATAGCCTGAAATCTAGACATTTGAATAGAAAGAACTAGATTCAAAAAACAAGTTCAGATTTTCACAGAACAAGCCCATTTCTTTCTGCAACCACTTACTCATCAAGTAACATATAACTTAGTAGACACACTACAAAGCCTCAATATTTCTAACAGAGCATGTGTTAATCTTTACTTTCTTCACAAATGAAGTTATAAGAGGCACACGCAATTGAATCCATTGACTTTCCAACACACAAGTTCTCCTATAGTTCATACTAAAACATATAGAGAAATCCAGTCAAATTTCTGTTTGGTGTTTAAGCCTTTTCGATTATATTCTTGTAAGCTGGGAAGCCTTAAGGAACCTACATAAACTGGCTATTGACTACTCGAAAGTTGGCAGAATCAGAAATACTGGAATGCACATACAAGGCATGCAAATCATGTTAGTAAATACCAGCATTTTTCTGGCTAAAGAACACATGTTGAAAGTGTCCATATCAAACCTTCTCTAATCTTGGGATGCTGATCATTCCAAGAGATGCCATTAGAAACACTCTTAAGATCATGAAATGATTTAGGGTTTATACAACCACCACCAATGGTGTCTTTGTTTAGACACATGAAAGTCAGAGAAATAAAGGGTTCTAAAAAACTAACAGGGCATCTACAAAACCTTCTAATTAAGGATAAAGTAGACAGAAAAACTGGAGAAGAATATGAAATAATAAAAAGGACAATGCAGAAAATCCAAACTCATATGTGAAGAGGTCAGGGTTAGCTGAAAAAATCGTGCAATTAAATAATACCCATTGGGGACATTCTTGAGGCACTGTTTCTCCTCAAAACAAGCCATTCCTGATATGAGCTCGGTTGGCAATAGAAGCTGACTTACTACCCGCAATGCAAAAATATGAAACGACCATAAAAGATATCTGCAAATGTAGGCTCAGTTTCACCATAAGTCATGAGATAGATCTCCCAAGTCCCCCGCAACACCCTACACACTTTCAAAGAGATTCCTACTCATTCTTGCAGCAACACAGAGAAACAGCACAACAGATGAATTGAGGGATTTACATAGTTCATTTCGTTTGCTGTTCATGAGGCAGGAAGGCTCTCTCATCTCATTGCCACAGCTTGCACCACCAGTGTGCCTGCCTGTTTGCAGCAGCCCACCCTAGAAACTGCTGCTTCACAAAATGCATGACAAAACCTAAAACAATTCCACATAGTTCCTTCTACCACCAACTTATTCTGGAAGCAATGAGAATTTGCACAGATGTGCAGACCATTTGGAGGCTGAAGTCAGCAAAAGAATGCAAAACAATATTGTCGATTGGATGGTTTCAACTGGAAACTACCTGAAGAAAGCAATGTTGTTTGGAGTGTTGCAAGGAGAGAGAGACTAGGTGTGAGACAAGGTACAAGGAGTGAGAGAGGTACAAGGTTATACAATGTGCAAGGAGAGAGGGAGAGAGAGAGAGATGTACAAGGAAAATTCTAAGACTCTGTATCATCCTTTCGAGATGATGCTAGGATTTCCTCTCTTCTGTCCAGGTTTTGCTTTACAAGGCCCACCTCCTCGTCAATGGCTGATTGCTGCTGCTGTAGCTTCTGTGCTTCCTTGGCCTTGAGAGTCTGCAGTTTTGCATAGTTATAGAAGCAGACACCAACAAAGGCAACAGCATAGCCCAAGAGGTTCAAGGGCGTAACCCTATCCATGATCACGGACCATGAAAAAGCAATGAGCAGCCAGTCTTTCACCACACCGGCGACATTCATCGTGAGAGCCGAAGTTTTCCCTACCAACAGAAATACTGCCAAGTTGAGAAGAAAAGCAGCCGTGGAGTTTGTTCCAAACACAAGGAAGTCGAGCTTGAACGAGGAAGTTGCCCTCAAAACCGGATACTCCACGAGCAACCAAGGAAGAGACAGGAAAACAAAGCAGCAAGGAGCAACATAGTAGAGAGTGGAAATCGGGTTGAGCGTGATGCCCTTGGAGTTTAAAAGAATCTGAATCATGACCAGACGAATGGCTTCGACCACCACTGCACCCAGTTGCAACAGCACACCAAAGAGATTGAATCTAGCTTCACCATAAGCGGCGATGGCAACTCCCACGGAGATGGCCACCATGTTGGTCATGGTCTTGGAGTTGAAGGCGTCTCTCTTCAGCAGGACGGCAGTGGAGTACACAGCAACAGGCATGAGCGCCTTGAGCATCTGAATGAAGGAGACAGAGAGGTAGATATAAGCGGAGTTTGACAGCCATAAGGAAAGGGAGTAGAGAGCCCCGATTGGCACCACGGACGACAGGAAAAGCTCTCTTGTCATGTTGTTCACAGGAAGCTCCACTAGCTTGAAGACGCGCACCAGCAAGAAGGCGATGGAGGAGCAGAACCCCATGTGGATCATGGTCAGACTGATCGGATATGGCCAGTTATACATCTTGCGATCTAGTATATACTTGTTGTACACTATCACCGTGAAGCTCAGAAAAATCCATACCGCTACGTATGTGTAGCTTACAATGATCTTCTTGTATACCGTCGCCGCGTTGTTGCTCGCTGAAGTCTCCACTGTGCCGCCCATTGCCGGCCTCCTCATCGCTGCTGGTGCAATTACAGCTTCCTCTTTCTACTAGTACCTTCCCCTCTGCCTCTCTTGTATCCTTCCTTCTTGAATTGCGAAGAGGGAGGATTCTAGATACAACGCAGCTGCTCTTGGTAGAAGTGATGATGATCAGAACTCCAGCTGCTCCAGACTCTTCCGATTCAGGTGATCAGTAATATAAGAAGCTCCAAGAAACAATTCAGAGCAAGCATTCTTAAGCAAGTAGATGAATTTTGTTGTTCCCAAATTCGAGCTGCAGCTCTGCGGAGAGGCACAAAAGTCCTGGAACTCTCCAACTTGGAAACTCTCCCGACACTTCTCGGAAAAGCAATCGAATCGAAGCTAATAAGAAAAAGAGCTAAACAAACAAACACGCAATCTCAACATCTCACTCCTCTCTTTTTTCTTCCTTACTACTCAGACAAAATCGCAACCAGACTGGAGGCTGCCTCAGACGCATTGCACAAGAGACTAGTTTTCTGTCTCCTCCCGCTGCTTTGAACCTCGGGTTCTTCCTCGTCTTATGTCCGTTTCAAGTGATATAAAAGCTCGAATTTGAACAGTAGCTGCAACTGCAATTGTGAGCACCCGCTACACCGATCGTGCGACGATAACGGACACAGCAACGGACGAGCTGTCGAAAGGCAGGCGGCCCGTGGGGCAAGAAAGCTCGGAAAATACAGAGCCCGAGAGGAAGGAACGAAAAGTTCGGGAAATTCGCGGAATGAATGCACAAAATGCACAGTGAACAGCTCTTCCCCGCCCCCCTCCACACTTGGGTGTTGCCCCGGAACTTATGCACAGTTTATTTTAGGGGGAAAAGGGGGGTTGCCCGGGGGGGGGGGATCAGGTTATATGTATTTTCTCCCCAGGATATCAACATGCATAGTTGCTGGATATGTGTCATCTAACCATGCCCCCTAAATACAATACTTGTGTGATTATTCAATAATCGAGTTTTTCATAAAAAAGAACCCTTGGTATTCAAAACTTGTGTGGATTTTCCCAATAATTGGGTTTAAAAAAACACCCTTGGTACCTATTTGAAACTTGTGTGGATTTTCAAATAATCATGTTTTTTAGAAAAACCCTTGGTATTCAAAATTTGTGTAGAACTTCGCGTTAAAAAAAACACCCTTGGCATTTGAAACTTGTGTGGGTTTTCCAGTAGTCGTGTAACAAGATCGTCAGTATATTCGAAACTTGTGTGATTTTTCAATAATTGTGTAAACAAAAAAACCATCGGTATTCATTCGAAACTTGTGTGATTTTCCCAATATCTTGTAAAAAGCAATATTGGAAACTTTGTATGCTTTTTTCAATATTTTCTACAAAGCAATATTTGAAAGTTGTGTGATTTCCAGAATCTGAATTCTCAACCATTAATGTCACATGTATACATATCCTTTGGAGTGAATCCCAACCATTAACCATGCATGTATACGGCTCTTTTTTACAAGTAGATGCATATTATTCATATCCATTTGAGAGGGGGGGATTTGGGTTAGCCATGCTCTCAAGTTATATACATTTTGTTTTATTTTTTAAATAAAAAAATTTCAGGATATGAACATGCATAATTGTCACATATGCATAAAAATTATATTTGAAACTTACGTAATTTTCAGTACCCAAGGTTGTTAAACAAACATCAAAAATGCATCCCGACCAATGAACCAACCTGTTATGTATGATGCAAGCTTAGATGTGGGTGTGTAGAATTCGTATCCACTTGTAAGAATTCAAAAAATTCCTGGATTCATTTGTGCCCTCCATTGTGTCCTACATTGAAAAAGAGTGTAGAACTTGAACTTTATTTTTTTTAATTTTTAACTGGAGGAATTTATAATACTAGGCTAACAACAAATCTCATTACAAAAGTCTAAACCAAAGGCCAACAAAAAAAAAAAAAAAAAAAAAGGTGGGGAAAAAAGATAAGAAGTAAAAAAGTTAAACATCATGGAAAAGAAAAAAAAAAAGGAAAAAGGGGTGGTGCTTGTTCACCAACAAAAGAATTTGGGGTGTTTTAGTCTTTGCCAATATGTGCTTTTGTATGTCATTCACCAACCAAAGGCCTTTAACCTTGGCCTTGGGTGAACTAGCACCCGCCCTCATACCATGAGTCAAGTTTCAAAAAAAATTTGGATTGTTTATAACCATCATAAATTGTTCTATCCTATAAGGATTTTTTTAATTCTTGGAGCCTAAGAGTGTAGAACTTGTTTTTTTCTTTTTGAATTTCAACTTCAACTTCACTTTAAACTAACAACAAATGGTGAACAAACATTAAAAGGAACCTAAACATATGTACATCAAAAGCCATAGGAAGAAGGGAGGGTTGTTAAGCTTAATTTTGAGGATTGGAAGGGAACTTAGGCCTAAACTTATAGGTCAAAGCTCCTGCCCACTTTTTAGGCATAGGTGTAAGCTCCCTTTTTTTGTTTTAAAAGAGGGATATTCACGGATATATAAGGTGACTTCCAAATACATAAGAAAAATTTACAAACATTTTATATGGTGGTATACTATTGTGACTCATATTGATTAGTCATGAAGAATTTCAAAGGCTTTTTTCTTTTTCTTTTGTGATGGGTATCTTTGATTGGCCTATCACCAATTTTTTTGAACCATGGGTATAGTTTCCAATAGAAGCACTCCTTTGGCCTCCTACTCCCGAACACAGAAGCCCGATGGCTTCCTTCTATCCCCTCCCCACCCCTTTACAAGTTATATACATGTAACTTGAACTATGCTCCAACAATATTGCTTATCATTGTACTTATGTATGTGTTGGTTCATCAACAAAAGGCCTTTTTACCTAGGCCTTGGGTGAACTAGCACCCACCATCATACCATGGGTGAAAAATATTTAGAACTTTCTTGATTGTTTAAATAATCATTACAAATTGTCCCATTCTAAGATTAAGCAAGAATTTCTTATTCTTAGAACTTAAACTTAAAACTTTATTATAACTTGGTTATTTGTAATGGTGTCTTTGTTAACAAGGCATGTTTCAATGGCCTTGTCATATTGGTAATTTTGACAATGGACATCTCATTTGATGTAATATCATGTTCTAGGACTCAATTTGTGTTGCCTTCAAAACAAAAGATACATGCATTAAAAAGCAACTTAATGTTTCATTGATTCCTTTTAAGTTGAACATGTGACAATATATTATTAATAATGTAATTTACAATTTTTTTAATGAATTAGATTTTTGTGAAATACAACATAAGTTCCAACTTCTAGACAATTTGATCATAGTAGACAAACACCTATTACCTATGCCAATTAGGACTACTTGACACTTTGGTCAAAATAGACATGGCCCCTTGTATCATGTCAACTCATCAATGTGCATATGACCAAGTTGCTACTTTGTGATTGTTGGAACTGATTGGTTCTTTTTTATTGGAACATTAGCTTATTGGGGGATACAATTTGACAAATATTGTGTCATAAAAAAATACATATAAGATTGTATTATTATATTAGGCTCTTTAATTGAACTTCATCTATTTGTCCAAATGGACATTTTTGTGGTTAGGATTACTTTTGATAGTTTGTGTCCCAACTTTTCAAGTGGACAAATCAACTTTGTAGGTGGACAAAACTTTGTTAAACCAACATTGTTTTGAGGCCAAAGGCGACTTTCATTGGAATAGGTCTTCATGTTTAAAGCTTTGCCCCAATAATTGAAGACTCTTTTTCTTTTTTTAGGAATATCTAGGTTCTCAAAGTGGGATTATATTTTGAGAGTCTTGGTAGTGCTTCCTTTTGATTTAAAACTTTTTATCAAGTCATTTGGGTGACCATGTAATTCTCATCTTGTCTTGAGCTTGCCGTCAACTCACTTTCTTGTATTTTTCTTAACCTAAGGTTAGAATCACAACAAACACCCATTGTCACCTAAGAGTGGGACTATTTGTATGCGTATCTGAACTCTTCCAAGATGAGCAAGAGAGGGTGGGGGCATTGAAGAAGTTAAGAGGGAATATGGTAGGGAAAGATGCACATATATTAAACCTTACATACAAACACTGAATTATTCCTATTTTATATTTAAATGTCTCAACGTCTAATCTAGGTGATTTTGGGCTGGGGACTTGTTGCATGCATGCGAGAATGAAAATTAACTACCGAGTGTGTAACTTAACTAAGGTTGACACATTCAAGTCCATTGAAATTCTGAAGTTCCATCCCTAGTCTGAAAATAGTTTAAAAATGGGTGACCTCCCCAAACAAACCATAGTGAATGCAAAGATGCCAAAAAACCCACATCCAAAAAAGGAGGCAGTCCTCTTCATAGGGTTAGGGGAAATGTTTTCAATCACTCTTGGTTCGTGGAGTGTAGGATCAAGCTTCATAAGTGCTTTTGGGGTCTATTCTGACATGTTTTTAACCTTACCTTCACTTCATTGAACTTCAGCACTTGTCACAAACCACTTATGATCAATATACATCTCATCACAATATCACTTTGCCCAACAACATACATGTCACAATATCACATTGCCTTTGGTCATCTCTAGAGCCAAATGATCATATTTGCCCAACATACATGTGACAATATTACTTTGCCTTTGGTCATCTCTAGACCCAAATCATCATATTTGCCATGGCCATGCCTTTGCATTTTAGACAAAGGTACCCAAATCATCATCATCACCACCACCAAATGTGTGATTAAAATGAAATTCACTCCAAATAATTCCCTGACCATACACATACACAATCTCCTAAAACACATCTCCACCCACAACTGTAAAATAACCTGTAAACATTATTTTGGATGAAGTAGAGCTTTCAATTAGTGTGCAACTCTATTTAAAACACTATAAACATGACTCTGACACAATTCACCTTCAAGAGAGCCATTAAAAGGAAATGACTATTTTTAATATGCCTAAGGGATATTTTCCTTGTATGTTGTGGGGCACTTTGAAATATGAAGTGCTAAGGCATTTTGGAAAACAAATTGCACAAGCCTTTTGAAAAGTAGAATGCCTACTCCAATGATATAAAGTCCTCGGCCTTGGATTTACTGGAATTGGTCCACCCTCGGCCTTTGGGTTTAATGGGAATTGGTCCACCGTTTGCCTCACTTGGGCCCTTATTCTCGTAAAGTCCACGGTCTTTGGCTTTTACACTACACAAACGATATCCATTACCAGTTTTTTCATTACATCAAAATATGAGTCATGGGGGGGGGGGGGGGGAGCTGTTGTCGGTTTAGTTGTATGGTACCTACCTACCTACCAAGTTAGGCAATTTGCCATTTATTATTTATTAAATAATGAAAATTGTCCATTAGGCAAATGGTCTTGGAATTTCAGTGAAATTTGGCATTAAGATTTTTTCTTCTTTCTGACATTATGTGGCTAATGAATTGAGGATGGGTGGAATCAACACACCAAACATGGAGTTTTAGGTGCACATATACATAAGCTTTGTGGTGAGTGTTGTTGTGTGGGTGTAAGACAAAGCATTCGAGCATTGGCATTGTCAAGAATGGCATTTGGTCCTCTTTCCATTTTGTTTAAGTTTAAAAAGTTGTGTTCGCATGGGATTATTTCTTGACTGGAGAGAGACGTCATGTTTTAGGGTTCATGCTTAAGATGTCGATGTGCACTATTCATGTGTTGTTCTTAATTACTTTGAATTAATTATAGTTTATTAGAGTATTTACAAAACTTTTGAGAAATTAAGCAATTTCCAAGCATAATATTATTTTCCAAGAATTTAATGCACGATACTTGTTTATTAGGCACATACCCTTTGATTTAATTTCAGCCTAACTTGGTAGGCTAGGCCAGGTATGGGTATTGTTTCCAAAGGTAGAAGGTATATCCCAGGAGCATCATTGGGAGCACCTAAAGAGTAGGTGACTTTAGTAGGCAAGGTCTGGAGGTAGGTAGCCCAGGGCAGTTAGCTTTTTCCCAGAAGTGATTTAATATATATTTTAGTTTATTTAATTTTTAGAATTTATTATATATATATATTCCAGGGTTTAGGGTTTAAAACCCTAAAATCTAAATTAATTAATTAAAAAATTATATATATATATATATACCTGGATGCCAGAACCAGCCTAGGTACTAGGGTAGTCTCTAGGCTGTCTACTTTTATCAAATTTATTAAATTTTTGTATTTGGCCGTTCTGTCCACTGGAAGGGTTGCATATTTTCATTCTAATTGAAATAATATAAATAAGATAGTGATGATTATTGTTAACGAAGGTATTACAAAAATCAATGCATTCCCCATTTCACAGAATTTCAACACACTTTTGAAATATTTTTATAATATTTTTTTGAATAATTGAATTTCATTAAACTATACGACCCTAAACCACAATGCAATATCCCCATCTATCACTAAATAATCAATTATATGGGAATTTGGACATTATTTTTTACAAACTTTCATGTATGCATAATGTACTATATAACTATAATTGGAACTCATCTTTTCTAAATTATATATAAACATGCAAAATTTCATACAAGAATATGTGTTTACAAGAAGCCGGATTAGTTTTGTGGCCCCTCAAACCCCATCCCCACACTTTGGAAGATTTTATGTTGCTCATTTCATACCCAAATGGAGGTTTATAAATGGTTATAGGTGCACTAGGTCAAGGGCTACCTAGACCCTTTAAAGTAGTGTTGGATGAGGATTGTATGGTGCACCGGGTATAAGCGTAGAACCCCATATGGATATCATATTTAGTGAAGTGAGAGGTGTTTTGAGTAAAGAGACATATTGTTTTAGTGAAGTGGCCAAACTTATTGGTTCCCCAATGAAATGGGGGAGGAAAAAAAACCTCATTTCCCAATAACAAACATTACCTTCCCCTTTGGGGAAAAAATTTGAACCCCTCAAGGGTGCACGTAACCTCTCTCATTGGTCACAAGAATTTTTTTGCCTACCTATGTTCTTTGTCATTTTGGGCTTAGGCTAATGGCATGAGCTTAAAGTATGGTCATATATTTAGAGTCTAGTGTTTAGTTGGCCATAGGACATGAGTTTCTAGAAGCATTCAAAGCTTGGAATTTCTTGTTAGCATCTTATCAATTTCAATTTTGTGAGTTTAAAAAAGAAGAACCGGCTTAGATAAGCAACTGTACTCAAATTCATGAGAATGGGGACAAACTAATGAAATTTAAAAAATTGAAAACTTTAATTGAAAACCCAATCTTTTAAGATTTTTTTTTAAAAAATTCAAAAAGAGAATTGAACAAGTTTTTCAAACCCTTGTGAAACCTAGGTTTGACAATTCTAAAAAAATTAATTTAATTTAACTAAAAATGAAAAATGAAAACCACCCAACACAGCTTTAAACCTCCAATGCTCAAAGTGATGAGAGAATGAACACATGCTCGCTCTTGGAGAGCTTAAATGTTTGCTCACCGGCATATCTACCCTAAGTACATGGTTGTGTCATTTCTCATGATTTTGTTTCCCCTAGTAGTGAAGGGCAAAGCCGTGACACAATGAACTAGTTGTTCCAAATGGATAGGAACCGTTTGGATTGGATACCTATGCACTCACCCTAAACCCTAAAACCCATCATGTTGTTACAAATCGAAGCAACATAACATATGCCATTAGAGATTTTACTAGGGGGCCAAGGTGAAGCTAAACCTATAGTAGAACCCTATAGGTTACACTCCTACTACCTTCACCTTTTTTTGGCAATGGCTCTTCTTAGTAGGGACTATGTTTAAACCAAAGAAATGTTAGAATTTAGACTCAAAACACACTAAATTAGTGCAAAGGACAGAATATATTTAGAATGTTTAAGAAACAACCCAAAAAAAGATTTTGAGTTTTACTAGTGTAGGTGATTACGATGGTTCCTTCACCCAAGCTCTTTTTACAGGCATACAAGCACAACACACTTCATGTTGCCAAAAAACAACATAACCTATGACAACACCAACCCTTCTTGTTTTTCTTTCTTCCTTTTGGTCCAATTTTGCTTGTGATGCAGACCCTTTCATTTGCAACGACAATTTAGCCACATTTAGCTATAAGCAAATCATGAAAGCAACAACATTAAAGCATCCTTCTATATATATATATTAATTTTTTATTAATTTTTTTTGAGTGACTTTCAGCCACAGTGATTTAAAATGGTACATTGAAAAGTGTTGTTAGGGGGGGCGGGGGGTGGGCAAATTTTGTTTTTCTTTTAAAATTAAAATTTTCGCCAGATTCAACATTAAGTTTGCAATAGGTTAGCCAAAAATGAAGAAGGATGCTGTTGTTTTTTTATTAAAATACTTTGTTATTTCTTTTACAGCCAGATTTGGCTAATTCCTATTGTGGATTATCACCAGTATTGTCAAATGGTACTTTAAAAAAAAGTGTTGTTATGGGGGGGGGGGGGGTGGGGGTGTATGTTCAAATTTTTATTTTTTTTTTTTCTT
>Ga0116227_10004238_pt1 | contig 31214 bp, 28 predicted proteins | sample S1TSphgellanicum_FD_89693 | JGI IMG/M metagenome (GOLD analysis project Ga0116227, IMG submission 89693) | Host-associated microbial communities from peat moss isolated from Minnesota, USA - S1T2_Fb - Sphagnum magellanicum MG | ecosystem: Host-associated > Plants > Peat moss > Unclassified... | reverse complement strand
TTTTTTTTTTTTGTTTCTTTTGTAGTTTTTTTTTTTTTTTTTTTTTTTTTTTTTTTTTTTTTTTTTTTATTTTTTTTTGCCATTTTTGGTTTGTGGTGTAGGTGGCAAAATTTTGTACTGACTGCATACACATGTGGTGAAGACTCAAGAGTGCACTCAAAACTTTGGTAGCTGCTGCCACTATCATCAAAGTTCCCTTAGGAAATAGAGTAAAAGAGCAAATGGTCCAAATTGGTGGAAAGCCAAGTTGCTCTATCTATGTGAGTTGGTTACTGATCTCCTTATCAATTGCAATCTGGCTATGGATACTAGATACCTTCTCCAAATCTGGCAACAAACTCACTATGTTGAAGTCCTCACTAGCACCATGGTATGATTTTAAAAATTGCCCACCTCCAACCACTATTCGTATCATCAAAACAAGAGGCAGAATCCCAACTTCAGTCTTCAAGTTCATGGATACTAGAGGGGACTATTTCTAGTGGTATGGAGAGTCCTCTAGTGTGGAGACCATCTATCCATACCTAGCAACAAGAAGTTGCAAATGTAGGTTCAAGTGGTTGTGCAGTTTTTTTTTCAAAAAAGAAATTGAACCAAACCAATGCTCATCGTCGATAGAACCCATAACATGAATCACAACAATCTTTGTCACCTTTCAACATTTGGGAAAAGAATGTGACAAAATTTGTGATGCATGGATCACTTGCCACAACTATGTGAAGGGATTAACAAATATCAAATTAGTTTGATAAGTTGCAAGGGCCACAACTTTAGCCATGGCTTGAACAACATTGGATTTCTTTGTCAACTTGAAAAGACCATTTTGAACATTCAAATCCCATGCTAAAATAATGGACGAATTCATGGGAGTAGATTTCTTGTACTTAAATTATTCACATGACTATGGGTTGCAATAAAACCCCTTCAAAATCTCCATTTGTCGAGAAAATGTGAATTCTACATCTATTTGTAACCAATATTTGGGATAAAATATTTTGATGGCATCTAAACTTGATTGCTTAAGAAACCAAACATCCAACTCACTAATTAATCCTTTAGTTGCCAAAGGCCTTTTAACAAACAGGGTTACATAAAATAAAAATATAAATATAAAATCAAATCAAATCAAATAAAAATCAAATTTGTTAAACTAATACACATACATCAAACCCTGAATGGCATTTATAAATGTTGATTTGTATTTGTATAAGGTATATTTTGAGATGTAGGGCCCTATTTCCATTTTCAAAGGTTGAACTTGGTCAAAAGAGATTTGTTCATGGCATTTCAAACCTTAAATGACATTTATAGATGTTGAATTTCATTTGTGGATGGTTCCTTTTGATTTGCAAATCCTAGGTTCCATTATTGGAAACTAATTTCTAATTAAACAAAGGTGTGAATTTAATTGCAAACCTAAATGACATTTTACACACCTTGTGTTTTATTTGTAAAAGTTAACATTTCATTGAAAACCCTTAATTTTTATATCTAAAGGCTTGAATTTGATTTGTGGAGGCTAAGTTACATTTGTAAATTTGTCCAAATGTTGATTTTTACATGTAGTTGTTGCATTCCCTTTATGTCCCCATTACATTGGAGAGGATGATCGTGGATTTGCAATCCCTAATATAATATGTATGTGATTTGCAAATGCTATAGTTAACTTGCAAAAGAAAATTTTGATGATTAAATGTTCAAAACAATTTGTAGATTTTGGATGTTGTGATTTTGTGTGATGTATTGTGTTAATGGTAGACAAACTTGGGCCTTTTCTTTGGGTGTTTCCATGGTAATGATGTACACAAGAAAGAATCACAATTTAACAATTTTCATTGTAACACATTTTAGTGTGCCTTTTTAGATATTTGGAAAAGATTTTGTGATAGAATTATGCAATTAAAGGTGGATAACATCCTAAACTCTCATTATGTTGTAAAATTGATACACATTTGAACAATGCAATTGTTGATTGGAGTGCATTTTTAACTTGCAAGAATTTGTCCCAAAGACTATAACATAACAAAAGGATTAAGAAATATTAGTTGCAATGGCAAATTGTTCATGAAATTTTTCACATACAAAAAGATAACCATAATGAAAAATCTTCTCAATGAGAATTTTGAATTTTTCTAAAGACACAATATTCATGTCAAATGATAAATAAATGTTTGATAATAGATTATGTTATGATAATGTTGATGATTATGATTTTCTTAAGTTTTAAATTGTTCTCCCATTAAAAATGTAGTTGGGTTAAACATTTTTTTTTATCATTCTGCAAAGATAAATTTAAAATTTAAAATTAATTAAATATGATAAATTGTTGTTAAACAAGGTGTTCGAATTTTTTTAATCAAATTATTATTGTACAATTACATAAAGCCAAACATATGAATTAATTTCATATTCATAGTTTATATAACTTGTTTTATTGTTAAAGCTCAAATCAATTATATGTGATCTTTAGAAGAATTCAAAATTAGTGAAATTTTATGTGCGTGTACGTTTGATATTATATGTATTTCAAATTTCGACACAAAGTGTGTACACCCTACCATGTAAATACGCCTTTCACATACATTATGGGTTGTTTTTTTAAAACCATCATTGAGAATGACATTTGTGATGAGAACTTGACCAAGGCACTTTGAGACCTTCAATCATGTTGTGGTATGAGAGGTGCATCTATCACCTTGTTAAATGCATGTGTGAGGTTATTTGGGTGAATAAAATTGAGGTTGAAATGACTATAATTTGACACCAATGTTGTGGGTGTGAATGTAAGTACTCAGTTTACATGTCATGTAAAAGTGTGTGAATCATTTACATTTACATGTCAAAGTTTTTAGACTTACATTTCACGTTGTGTACATTTTGGGATTTACATTTACACTTGCATGGCATGTGTGTACATATTTCTAATATACGTTTACACAACACCATGTAAAAAAATTCATCATGTAAATGTAAATCATCAATACATTTATGAAAATATTGCATTTGAAACTTTTCATTAGTGAATGTGAATTTTTAAACCTACAAGCGTAGACCACAATGAAAGCAAGATGACGAATGACAGCTATATAAAACATATTATTAATGTAGCTTGCAACAATGCTAGGAGTTGTAGATGACCATAACTTCAACTTGCAAAAATTGTAAATGAAGAGGAACATGAGGAAGCTCACTTTGAATCTTAAACCTTGTTATTTTAAAAATATTGTAAGATATGATTCCTCCATATCTAACCCTCTTTTCTCTCCTAATTATTTCCGTCTTTTGTCTTATGCCCTTTTTTCTTTTTTACCCCTTTTTTCTTTGTTGAACCAACTCCACTTCCATAACTATTGGTTTAAAAGAAGAAATAAAAGAAAATGTAATATTGCATGTGTTATGTTTATTTATTTATTTTATATGGTGTGTAAAAATATAAAATTATATATATCTATCCTATTTTACAAAGGGACTAAAATAGCCAAAATTACACACTTCCACTTGAAATATATATATATATACCCAATGTGTATATCAAAAACCATATACATGCACAACATGGGTTGACATGCTCGAATCAAAAGATGGTTAACCTAAGAAGAAAATAATAGTTGAGACACATGAAACCCATTTCCAAGAGGAGGCAATAACTTTGTTGGTGGTGGTGCCAATGGGAAGGTGTTTGTTAAGTCATTCTTGCTCCATCAAGCTTCAACGCTGCAACATTTCATTTTGGACTAGGTCGGCCATCCCAATACCCATTGGAAGTCACCCATCTCAATGTTATTCTAGTGGAAGTGGGCTTAAATTTAGAGTTCCTATGGAACACAATTGTAAAAACTCTAAATTAACTTTGCTTTGTTGGTTTAATAACATGCAAATCAGCTTATTGAGGGCTTTCAGGCAATATCAAAATCAGACTGGCAGGACCCACATTTTGGGAGGATTGGTACCATAGTTTTGTACACGTACCAACTTGGCACTACAAACATCAATCACACAACAAAAGTTATCATTCAAGAAATGAACTTCAAAATGTGTAGAAAGTAAATAAGGATCCCAAGCAAGGATTCAAAAAATTGGCCTAAAAAGAATCAAATAGAAAACATTTGGCAACTGAAAATAAAGTGGCAATATTTTACCATTGGTATTGCCTCAGTTTAGAAGTGGACATCAATAACTTCACCATGTAGTCACATACCCTAAGCTTCCTTGTTCAACGAACTAACCTTGATCTTTTATTCGTGCCCAAAGGGGGTTTTAAGTTTTAAGTTTGGAGTTCATAAACCTAGCGTATGGAAACTTTTCTCTTTTACACTAAAATAATGTAACCTATTAGCATTAACATTATTGGTGAGATTATGATTGTGGCCATCACACACTCCCACAGTTTGTACCCCGTGACAAACAGTTTTGGAAATAAAAGTTTCATGCATCCAATGAGAAGGCTCGACATGCACTCATGATGGGCCCAGTTTTTTCCTTTGGGGGCCGGGTGGGGGGAGTTATTTTAGTATTTTTTTCTGTGTTCCCAACGTGTTCTAATCACGTTCCCATGAGCTCCCCAAAGTTCCTTGAGTTGCTGCCCCAAGGCATTCCAAATAGCACCTCAATTTTATCCCATATGGTTTGCCCAAAGTTCCACTCTCATGTATATAAACTGAAATGGTAGACTAAAAAGCAGCACATTAGTTTCTATTTTGCAACTGGGGTCCAAAGAGCTGCTTCTATTGAGAACTGCCCAATGCTCCCAAAAGAATTGATGATGATGGGACAATCAATGTGGCTCCTTCAAAACAAAAAAAATAAAAATTGTGAGTTACCCATGAACTAATCAATATGACTTACACACTATTCAAGTCCATGGTCCATAATGTGATCTATCAAGTGCAGACAATTATAGTGCTTTATTAAGCTTTGGATGTAACTGGTTGTTTACTAGTTTTTGGGAATGTTAGATCACCTTGCTACAGCCAGCAGCACTAATTCCAACAATGGAGTCCTGTACAGGATTGGATTGTACACTTTGGAGGACTTAGTCTTTGTTGAACAAGCACAGCTTCCGTTACCAGCTCTTCCATCAAACAAGAGACAAAAACAGATTGAAAAATGAAAACAATTTCTCGCAATAAGTGTCAGATGCTAATAGAGGACCTGGGTGGTGCAGTGTTGCAATGTTGTGCAAGTGGCAATAGTCCATAAGTATATTTAGCCAAATTTGGTGATATTCAAAATATGAAAGTGTAAAATCTTAATCACCCTTGCATACCTATTGTAGTTGATAGAGACAATTTTTTGTGATTTTTTTGAATTTTTTTTAGTTTTTTGCCCTGAAAGAGGGGAATTTGTGACAGAATATTCTTTTGGGGAATTTTTCTGGCAAAATGACTAAAATTCACCAGAAAAAAATCACTTGGGCAGGGTTGCAGTTGGAGTTCATCCACATGAAAAATGGCTTATGTGACCAGCACCCACCAACTCACCATCCAGTTTTGCCCAAGTTGTAGTAGTTCCACACAAGCCACCCACCGTGGGTTGTTCAGTTTCAGTTTTTAATAACTACTTACTTATTAACAAAACCCACTAGTACCCTTTACCTATGTATGAACTATTAACCACTTACATTGAGCTCCGAGAGTATCTCGACCACTGCCGAGTATATGAACCTGCACTAGAAATCTTGGATGAGGTCCAGGAGTTGAATCCAATGGCCAGTGGAAGACTACTCTCACCCTGAAAAGATCCACAACTTCCAGAGCCCTGAAGGAGACCTGGAACAATCTAATAGATACAGCCAAATTGTATCCATTTCATTGCTCCCTCTTTCTGATTGACTAGATAGTTTAATTGGTCCAGGTGGGTTGCTATTAGCAGTCTTCTTCCCATTTGCAGTACCAATTTCAGTTTTATGGGTGGGGTTGGGAAAAAGTAAGTAACCAAAACTTACAAGTGAAAGCCATTTTTGCAGGGTCACATACTCAACACTGGTGGAAATGCTCATACTAGTCTACGATTATCTTACCTACATCCTGTACAGGACTTATCGTTAAGAGGATAGGTAACTAAACTGTTATGTGAGATCAATCCAGTTGAGGTTCATCCATAACTTTGTCATAACATGCTTGGGATTGATGTTGTGCGGAGGGCTGTTGGTTCATTCTCGTGCAAATATACAATCTAAACCCAAAGTTTGATTTTTATATTTTTTTAAAAAATATTTGTTGGCACCAATGTATAGACGACCTTTTGACAATTTCTAGTTCCACCCAAAAAAAATTCTATACCTTGAAATGTGCAGCTGCATCTATGATATTCAATGCTGATGCAAGCTAAACAACCAAGAAATGTCTAAAATTAAAAACAGCTGTAATGAAAAAGCATGTAGATACCTGCTTTAAGTTTATCTCTACATGCTTCAAATTCAGTGCAATTGTGGGGATCCACATAGAACCAAAACAGTGAATTCATCCTCTCTCTCAAAAGCTAAATGATGTACACCTAGAAGACTTTGAATTCAAAGACAAAAAACAAACAAACAGAAGAAGCAACAGGCTACAACCAGGCGTTTCTTTCTTCAATTTTGTGAGGTAGGTGGGCTACTGATGATCAACAAGAAGACTTACCCAAATTTGGGTAGGCTACAGGTCAGAAAGTACATTAGAAAAAAATTATGATTCCAACTATGTTTTGGCCCCACATGCTTGAACAAGTTGTCTAAATACTGACAGAGTTTCAAAGTGCAGATCACAAATTAAGAGGAAAAGTATAACAATAGTGAGGAAAAGGGGATATGACTTAATCACTAAGTTTTACTAAATCCATTATAAAATGCTTGGGCAAAGTAAGAATGTGCTGGGTGCACTGAATCTTGTTTTGTGTCCTTAAGTTATGTAGAAAGACACCACATGAGACCAACACTGGTTAAGAACGATCAAGTTCAAGTTCGGTTTGCAGAACAGGAAAGAACAAAGAATCACCCACTTTCTTTGAGTTCTCTGTGCACTTATTGTGGAGCTAAATATCCAGGCCTATAAAAGTTTGTCATCTGGACCTCTGCCAAGAAAACACCGTATTTAGATTGTGAGTACCAATCCTCAGTCCGTTCTGACAGTGTAATCAGTCAAAGATTGTTAGGTAGTTTTGAACTCTTGGCATGCAGCTAGTGGCCAACCATACTTGCACCATCCATGTGCTTCCGTGTGGACATTAACAATTTGTTGACATTCCACAACACTCTGCAGACAGTTGTGGTACTTCTGCCTCACTAAAAAAGGGACTTATTAAAGCATCTTTCCAGGGGGCCGCTGTTATCACAGATTTTGTTTTAACACAAACTTTCTTTTACATGTTCTAATCCCCGAAGATGTTAAACAAGCAAAGGGTACTGCATGCTTCTTCTTTTCCTTATCTGCCCTTGGCCCAATCCATCTTATTCTCAAAAAAGATGAATGATGCCCAGACACATTTCAGGACTGCACATGATAGACTTTGTCCAAAATGTGCATAACAGAAGATAAAGTCTGTAATGGGCAGTCCCATAATTAGTCTGGGCATCTCCAGACAGATCTTGGACAGGAAAATGGGCAGACAGGGAAACTAGAATCAGGCATTGCTTTTTGCACTGGCTGCAATAAGGACGGACCCTTATATGTCTTCATTGTAATCACTCTGCATGTCAAGCATTGATCAAAATGCAAAAAGGCTGTGAAACTCTGAGGCAACTTGTGAATCATGAGAAAATCACACTTGTCAACTCTTTATGGGAACACAATTTCATCCAAAGTTGCTTACAAATAATCTATTTGTTGGTTTTGCATGGAAAATATTCTCAATGTTTGCAACATCAATTATTGGTTGATTTTCAAACCAGTTGTACCAGAGCAATGGAAAGTCTCTGTTCATTTAGCAAAGTACATCACCAAATTTTAGTCACTTTTCATTGGCTTGCTGTCATCAGAGTGTGTCATGGGCAACTATGATGACAATTAACTTAATGGAAAAAGGACCTTACAATTTCAAAACTATGCAAGTTTGGCACTAGCAATAGGCATTCATTCAAAAAATGGATCTGACCTCATATGAATATAAATAAGTTGTAACAAATTGAACAAGAGAAGAGAAAGAAACTGGTGGTTGGGATAAAATTATTTCAATTTGCTTTGTGATTGTTCTCGCTGCACAGATCTAAACAATCAGAAACAGATCTCAGTCACAGGCGGAAAGAGAAACAAGCAAACAATTGTCACAAATCAATTTGTAGCCAGGGTTTAACAGAACAAGGCACATTGGAGATAGTACCCTGTTGGTGGCAGCTCAACTATCACATGATCCCACCATCCAAAGTGAGATTCTGAGATTGATTATATCATTGCACACCAAATGCAAACTTAACATACTTCTCCTTTACTTACACAGTTTGTTTTCTACAAATGGGTTGTTATAAGAATAATTTATGAGAAGAACTACTAGTGTTGCACATGTGGCACCACCAATGTTTTGATTGGCACTTCAAGCTTCAGACCATTTGGATATTTGATGTCACACAAACTCTCTTAATGTAGTGTTGAGAGACACTTTTGGATCAAATGGGGTGAGAGTGAATCATAAGATCGAGACCGAAGAGGAAATATCTCTTCAAGTCCCTATATAATGATACTGGTTAGCCCACTTTCTGTTTTTACTACCTACCTACCTACTATCAACCCTGTAGTCATTACCTATGTACAAATCATCTACATCCATCTACTTAGTGGTAATCGCCTATTATCATTCCTTCCTACCTACAGGACCAATCCTCTATAGGATGGGTTACTAACTTGAAATCCTACCATGGTGAAACCCAATGTTAATTTAGTTGGTGCTCATTGACACCAAGTAACCCTTTTTTTTCCTTGACAAATTGGTGCATATATTTTGTGACTTTTGTTGGGGAAGTGCAACAAGTTAAATAACGGTTTGGAGCTTTACTTTGCAATCCATGGGGTTGGATGACAATGAATGCTACCAAATCACAACCATAACATCCATCCATGTTGCCATGAAGATGTTGGTTACGCAAAACAATGGGATCATCTCATCATCCCATTATTCCCCAAACCCATTGCCTCAAATGGCTCATCAAGTGCCCCTCTAAAGTTGTTTTGCAACCAACTCCAAGCTTCCGAGTGAGGTTTAACCTATGAGCGCTAACATTTCACTAGCATCATTTGAAGAATACAATTGACATCACAAAATCCAAACACAATTAGGTCCTAGTTGCCAACATATTTTTAAGGTGAAATTTATGATGCTTCTTGCAACTCTTGAAAGTTGGAACAACCATTACAATCCACAAGTTCAAGCCACAAGCTTTAAATTCTTTTGTTTTGTTTAGACAATGTACTTGTCATTTGCAATGTGCAATATGGATTTGAAGAAAATTAATGCAAATGGTCATTTCAACTTTGAAGTTATGGAGAAGGTAGATTGATTTGCAAAGGTAGCATTGGCATGATAGAGGTGATTTTGAATTTGATTGGCAATCATTGATGAAGAAACAAGATTTGAAATGGTGTTTGCACAACAAAAGGTATGGCCTTTGTGATTGGTTAGTTTTTTTTCATTAGATTTTTAAGAACATGGAATTCCATTGTGCATGGAGCTTGCAATTTATGCCTTCTTGTGAATTGTATATTGTTTCTATCAAGTTTGACATAAGAGATAGTTAAACCTTTCTCAATTCCTTAAATTGTCCTTTTGAGATTAAAGTTGCATAAGACAAATTACCAATCCCTAATTCCATGTTCAATGCTTTTGATAAGAATCCCAATACATGTTGCCAAGTTTGATTTGCTTTTAGTTTTTCATAAATTTATAGACCTAGAGGAAACTATGGAGTTGTCACATTCACGTTTTTTAAAATCTTCTAACTAGGCTTGGAATGTTGAATTGTCCAAATCAAAGGCTGATTGGCCTTCAAAAAAGTAAAAATGGATGGGAAAAAATTAAAATTATCTTATAATAACACATGGAAGTTTCAAATTGAATGTGCAACATCATCATTGTGGGTTGAAGGTTTTGTTTCAAATGGTTTGTTTATTTGTTCATAAAGTTGGATATTTCATGTGGACAACCTTGTGTGTTGAAGTTCAAACACTTAACTAACTAATTGCATAAATATTGTTTTTCGGACTTCAAAGACAAATCCAAAACCTTGAAACTAACAAGGAAGAAAAAATTAGGCTAGTTGACCCAAAACACCAAATCAACATCGACACACAAACCTTTCCTCTAATCTAAATAGAATCCCCACAAGAAATGTACATCCCCTTGTTGTGCATGTAAATTGTTTGGGACTTACATTCTGTGTAAGTGTAAAAATCAATACATTTATATGGTTTTATGTGACTATGTAAAACAATGTAAGTGTAAAACAATATAATTGTTTGGGGGAAGGGGGGATTTCATAAATTTTTGGTTATAGACCAATCAAATGGAACATTGCAAAAAAAATCCCATCAAAACATGCACCCACAATTAATTAATATGGATTTGCAAGAAAGTATGGTCATTAAAGGTGTATAATAAAAATATAGCAAAGTTATTTGTAAAATAAAAAATAACATCCGAACACTGAGTTTGGTCATAGACAGGGTGAGATTAAAAAAACACCTGCAAAAAAGAAAACATTAACATTCAAAGGGAGGAGGGGACTAAAAACCATCAATTTTTGTGGTAAACTGAGTTTCAACTAGTCTTCATTTTTCCTGAGCGCCTCCACTGCTACTACATATCTTTTCATTGCTCCTACCTATACAACTATTATAATTATTTTAGAACATTATGCATTAAATGTTGAGTTTCAGCATTTCAGATTTAAGTGTAAAATTTCTGGTCGTGTAAGTGTAAATGAATTAAACTTACATGAGATTTTGACATCGTACATATGGCTATTGATATTTATGCGCACAACAATGGTAGATAGATAGATAGATAGGTAGGTGAACATATAGATGAATTCTAGGCACACAAAATATTGCCTTGCCCAAAAGCAAAATGAGGCTGGGAGATCCTTCTAAATGCCCACTACACTTGGTCAGAGATATTTTGGAGAGCCATGGATCCGTGTTTGTTGAGTTTGGTCATTTTGCACCATGCATATTGCATGCATTTGGGAGTAAAAGACATTTGGACATTTGCTCCGAAACACTTTATGGGTGAACTCAACCAAGTACAAAAAATGGAAGCACAATACTAAAAGATTTCCAATACCCTAATTTTGTTAATTAATAAAATTTGCCCCAACTTCCTTCAATCCAATGTGGTGGCATACATAATCCTTCAATGCCATGTTCAAATACATATACAATTCAACCCCAAAACACTATTTTGATAGGTTAGAAAGTTAGCATCAACTTTCTTAACTTCATAATGCCCCAGAAAATTTATTTCTAGTAAGAAATAACCATAACTATTATAAAGTCAAAAGCTCATTGGCTAATACTATAGGAAACCCTAATACTCATTGTCTAAGAAAGAGATGATGATTTAAAGGGGAATCTATGCACTCTCAATGTCCCTAGTGTAGTGGCTCACATGTGCAAAATACAATATTAATTTATTTGTGGAAACAAATCAAGAATTATATTACAAGAGGGATGAATAGATATACCATGGGTGTCAATCTTGGTAATTCCTTCTTTCATTTTTTGGGCATGCATCACCTCTAAAGTTATGACCCCTCATGTAAAGATATGAACAAAGGATACATTTTGCTATATGGGATCAACAATGACGAGCTCCTTCCCAAAGCCTTTTTGCCATCCTTCAACAACCATTACCATTACCATTACTTGTGCAAGTCATCTTCACATGGTCATAGAGTGTGGATGTGAAAATGGATTGTTCATTTTAAGCTCAAATGGAAAATTTTGATGGATGGATGTTTCTCACATTATCTGAATGAAAGAAGCCTTTTGTTAATTTGAGGCGAATTTGTTGTTTTCCAAGTAGCACAACAACAAGAAAGTCTTTTGTGTTTTAGTTGGTTAAATGTCAAATGGATACCACCATGAGTTGTTTGTGGGCTTCATGATTTGGAAAGAAATTTCATTTATTTTATCAAAAAGATATCACACCCAAATTGATCTTATTTATTGATCTTGTTTAGGGGAAGGGAGGAAGAGGCAAGTTTGTTAAGAACATGTTCACCATGAAAACATTTTAACATCTACTACATACAACACACATAAAAACACAAGAACCCATAACATTAGATATAAAGCACATTCAAAACAAAACAAAAACCACTAGCACAAATTCCATTTGTAATGCTAATGGTAAGCCAAGCCAACCTATTCAGCGAAAAACAAACGTGGCAAATTTCACCACCGATGAAATCATTGGAGGGGAAGTATATTTCGATAAGATTACCCATGCTAAAGGCACGTTCACACCTGGTGTTAGGGACTCTAGTGTTGAGTCCCCTAATATAATGTTAGCCATTTAGGACTTAAAACCTACTTACCATGAAGATTTTATATTAAGCTAACATTCACTTAACTTTAAGCTATCACCTATTTAACATTGCATGCCACCTAGGATGCCACCTAGATTTTCATTTAAAACTGACTCAACATCAAGTCAAGTGTGAATGCACCATTATAAGTCAGTTGACCTTGAGCGAACTTATTCAAAAAAAATTTCCCTTTGCATATATATATTTTATATTTGGATGCAAAATAACATTTAACCTAAGGTGCAACAATACATACCTTATGCCACACCTTGGTTGGGGGAAAGAGGTGTGAAGGGTGTGAAACGGGCTTGCTCGAGACATTGCCCAAATGCCTCATGGCGGCTTTCCATAGCCATGGGCCACATTTTCTTCGGCCATTGGGCCAATTTGAGAATGGTTCATACAATGCTGTTCAGTGCATTCCATTCCTCCAAATCTGAGGAAAATTAGTTAGTTAATTAATTAATTAAAATAAATACATAAATAAATATTTTAAATAAATAAATAAATATTTAATTAATTGTTATTTTGGGCATAAGCCTTCAATCACACACCTTGTTCCCCCCCTCCCCCCCCACCCCATTCTTGACTAGCTACACCTAAAAAAAAGACCCAATTCGTCATTCTACTTCGTTGCGAACATCATTGCAAAATGCAACTCTGGGAATTTTATTTTCGGCGTTTGCCATAATGAAAGTCCAAATAGCATCCACAATTTCAAAATTGTCCGCCCTTCATCATAGTAAAATTTCAGGTTTTCTTTTAACAAGCCCATTGCGGACCCACCTCAATTCATGATGTACATCCTATTTTTTATCGTACAAATTGTCTGGCATTGGTAAAGAGATAAAATGGTCAGCGAACTTTGAGCTTTTGCGGAAGTTATTTGGGAGAAAAACAAGAAAGGACCCCACAAAACACAACAACAACCCCCCCCCCAAAAAAAAATGGCTTGATGGAAAGGGAGCAAGCCGCCCCCTTTGTTCCACTATTTGGATTGACGAATTATTCTTCGGTTCAAGTTTGGATTCAAATTGGGCTCCAGAACTGTTCAAACTTGGGATCAAATTATTCTTCCGTTCGAGTTCCGGTTCAATTCGGACTCCAGAACTTGTCAAAGTTCAGAACTCTCACATTTGAGACAAAAAACAAATTTTTTTTATTCTTTGGGGGACTTGTGAATTTTTTTCGGCCTTTTTAGAAAAGAAGGTAAAAACAAAGCTTCCATCTAAGTCACTATTTTCTTCCCGAGAGGAAGTTTCATCGACGAGGTCTGAGATTCTCATCCATTGGTTAGGAGAGCTCCGCATCGGATGAATTTTTTAGCGCCAATCAGTCATCTTGACATCCATTTACAAAGGGCCTTCTATGGATTTTCTTCTACTGTCTTGTAAAAAGAACCTGAAATTTTGGTCAATTTTGGTCTTCACGGATGAAGTTTCGATTTCTATTACTCGTTGTTTTACTACTGGTTTTATCATCCACAAGTGGAGTTATTTCATCGCTACTATGCGATAATGGAGATGATGGGGGGGGGGGGAACAAGAACCGGAGTGGTAAAAAGAGAAAAGAGTAAACTTCCCTTTTACATTTTTACTCTTTTCTCTTTTTACACTACATTCATTTTTATCATCCACTGGGCAAATTATTTCATCGCTTCTGTACATTGATACAATAATGGAGATGGAGAGGGTTGAAAAAAGGACCAACGTAGTAAAAAGTATAAAGAGTAAAAAGGTAATAAGGGCAGCTGGTCTTTACGGATGAAGTTTCGATTTCTATGACTCGTTGTTCTCGTAAAAGGGTGTATCATCCACAAGTGGAGTTATTTCATCGCTCCAAAACAACGATGCAGATGGAAGGTGTGAAAAATTGGAGTGGCCTAGTAGAAAGTAAAAATAGTAAAAAGGTAATAGGGACGCCACTGGCAGCGCTCTGCCTGCTGCTCTCGCTCTGGCACCGCGTGTTTTCTGCGCTCTTGTCGCGCAGAGCTGAGAACTGCGAGCTCGCGAGTCTGGTGGATATGGTGCTCGCCGTCTTCTTCCTTCCACTGTTCCTTTCTCAGTAGTTGCAGCTTTTCCTCTCTGTCCCGTGCTTCTTCTTAGCTGCCAGTTTTCGCCCACTTTGTTTGTATCTTTTTTTCTCTTTTTCCGTATGTTCACTTTGCGGCATTTCGTGAAGGTCTGATTCTTCTGCTAATAATTCTATTCTAGCTACTGACGTCGCTCTTTGAAAATGTTTCTGCTGCCAAATGATTCTGCAGGAGAAGAAGCCCACAGCGGCGCCTCGTTTTTCAATTCCCGATGTCGCAGAGGCAGCTGAACATTCAGATCACAAGACCTTTTCTACAGTTTTGTACCCATTTTCACTAAGAATTTGTAAAGCATTGTAGTTGGGTGCTAGAGCATTGACGCCGGGGTTGGATGTTGTAGTACACACTAGAGAGCGAGGAAGAAGAAGAAGAAGAAGAAGTTTCGGCAGCAGCTCAGCTATGGCGAGTACGGGGCCAGGGGGGAGCTGGAAAGAGTTGAGGTGGGTAGTGCTCATGTTGTTGTTGGTATGCTTGGGAGTATTACAACAACAAGAAGAGAACGTTGGGAGAGTGGGTGCTACGATTCTGGGCGTCAACTGGGGAACGGTGGCTTTCAATCCTCTTCCCAATAGCATCGTGGTGAAAATGCTGCAAGCCAACAACATCACCAAAGTGAAGCTCTTCGACGCAAATCCGCAAGTCATCAAGTCCATGGCAGGCACCAACATCGAGGTCATGGTGGCCGCCACCAACGATGAACTCGCCTCCCTTGCCAGCAGCCCTGCTGCTGCAGCAGCTTGGGTTCAAGAGAATGTCACTCAGTACATCGGCGGCAATGGTGTCAACATCAAGTAGGTCAAGTAGAAGCTCTTGTTCTCATGATGATGAGGATGATGTTTTTGCAATGCTTGTTGTTGCTGCTGCTGCTTCTGCTGCTAGTGTTGTTGGATACACTGTGATTCTTGCTCCATTTCTTCTTCATTCTTACTAGGGTTTTAGGGAGCTTGGAGTGTGTGCTGAAGTCTTTGATGATCACGGTTTCTGAATTGGAAAAATTGTGAGAAGAATTTGCACACACATATCATATGTAGAAGGTTTATGCCATTGGTCATCAGAATTCTTTGTATCTGAGTCATGCATGAGCTCAATTTGGTTGCTGGTAATGTTGTTGTTGTATACACTGCATTTCTTGCTCCATTTCTTCTCCATTCTTACTAGGGTTTAGTGAGCTCAGAGTGTGTGCCAAAGTCTTTGATGATTACAGATTCCAAATTGGAAGAATTGTGAGAAGAATTTGTACACACATATACATGAGGGTTATGCCATCGGTCATCAAAAAATTTCTTCAGTTTTGTTTCTGAGTCATCCATTAGCTTGATTTGGGTTGCTGGCTGGCTGGCTGGTTTGGGGGCAGGTGGGTTGCGGTTGGGAATGAGCCTTTCTTGAATGGTTACAATGGAATGTTTCAGAATGTTGCACTTCCTGCGCTGCAAAATGTGCAAAAGGCACTTGCACAAGCAGGGCATGCAAGTGACATCAAGGCAACCATTCCTTGCAATGCTGATGTTCTGAGTAGTCCACCACCATATCTTCCATCACAGACAACGTTTCGTCCTGACATTTCTTCTCTCATGATACAGATTTCACAATTTCTGGCAAGCACCGGTGCACCATTTATGGTGAATTTCTATCCGTTTCTCAGCTTGGTTTTGTCCACAAATTTCCCTCTGGCTTTTGCATTTTTCAATGGATCAGCAAACTCAATCGTCGATGGCCCACATGTTTACACCAATGTTTTCGATGCCAGCTACGATGGCCTGGTGACAGCGCTCACCAATTCTGGATTCCCAACATTGCCTATCATTGTTGGTGAGATTGGGTGGCCTACAGATGGTGTCTCAAATGCTAACCTTCAGTTTGCACAGAGCTTCATGTCGGAGCTTGTCAAGCACATGCTTAGTGGCACAGGCACACCATTGAGGCCTGGTGTGCTGGATGGTTATTTGTTTAGCCTCCTTGATGAAGATGCCAAATCCATATTGCCTGGTCCCTTTGAGAGACACTGGGGTATTTTCAACTATGATGGATCCCTCAAATACACACTTGACCTTACAGGTAGATCTACACAAGTCCTTTCTGCTATTTGTGGTGGGTACAAGGTGTAATTGTTGATGTTGGGGGTGGGATGATGGTTGATGATGGGTCATGCACCCTTGCTTGTGATGTAGAACCTTTTGCAGACAAGTTAGCATTGACTTGAGAATAATAATTTGTGGATTTCTGTTACATAATATCAGAATCCAAAGTTAGCCTATCTGGTGAAGAAGATTTATCCAAAGCATGAAATCTTTTTTGAGATCCTCATTTTTGGAATTTTGTGCCCCTTGGTTTTCTGTTTTATGGTTTTTTTGGGTGCTCTTATCAGCTACTTGATGTGTCTCTGTGTTTCTTTCTGCAGGTGGTACAAATGGTGGTACAAGTACAAACCTGATTTCTGCAACAAATGTGCCTTACTTACCAACACAGTGGTGTGTGGTGAACCAAAATGCAGATTTGACGCAACTGCAGGCAAATGTGGACTATGCATGTAACCATGGTGATTGTACGGCATCTTTCCCAGGAGGATCTTGTAGCACCCTCACAGTTCAGGCCAATGCATCATACGCTTTCAACAACTACTATCAATTCACTGACCAAGCATCAGGGACTTGCAATTTCCAGGGCCTTGCAAAGGTCACCACCACAAATCCAACAACAGGTACCTGCCAGTTTTTGATCGGGTTGCAGCCTACAGCTGTATTGTCCTCATCTACTTCCGATCCAAAACCGCCTCATGCATCCACAGCTGTAGCATCAAGATCTGCAACATCTGTATGTATTCTGTTTGTTTCCAGTGCTGCAATTGTTGTTGGCAGCTGGATTCTCCAATTCTAAAGTTATAAAAGGTTTTGTCAGCATTCTATCATGTACACAACCGCAGGTGGGTCAACAACACTGCCGGAGTCATCTCGGGCTCCCAACATCATCTGTTCCTTTCCATGCTGGGAAGTGTGAATCATGGAGCAATTGCTAAGAAACAGCGGTAGTAGTAGTAGTCGTAGTCACCCACCCAGTTTTGTAGATTATTCAACTGCACGGTGCTAATTTTTATTTTTTTTGGGGTTCCATGCTATATGCTGTTGAGATCCTTTGAGGAGAAAGTTTGGCAACGTGGAACCTCTCGGTTTTGGCTCTTCTGTCCCCCAACAAGTCAGAAAAAATAAATTTAGCTGCAACTGATGTGGGAGAGAGAGATTCTTGCTTCAATCATGAAATGCTGATTGAATGACAGCTGCCTGCCCAGCTGTAGTCTTCCATATGGTTACCATTCTTGAAATCAAAGATCAATCTTTTATGACCATCATTGTCATGTTCCCCAATGAGACAAGAAGATGTGAAATTCTTCTGTCTTTGAGTGTATGTATGCTTCACGTTTGTACTTAGTTGTCAGAGAAAAAAATTCTCAGTTGTCAGTCCACTTATGCATGTCTCATGGTGCAGTGTTGAATGTGAGCACATTTGATGTCTGTGTTTGGGAGCCATTGGGTACCTCAACTCAGGATTCTATCCATTTCTGCTCTGTTGTGAATGGCAATGACCTACTTCAGTTTCCACTGATGTCTGTACCAGCTGTAAGCATCTGTGGAGAAGAGATTAGAGACAGCTGCTACTTACCAAGTTTCTAATCTTGTTGTTTGGTGTGGTAAACAAAGAGTTTGGTGATGATGACAATATGTTGGACACAGGATTGTTAGTGCCATTGGAGCATGGCCTCAGAATGTGTCATTTTTGTTTGATGTCTTAAAACTCTCCATGTCTTTGCTCTATTAGTTACGAAAACCCATGGCTTGAAAATATTTAATTCTATTCTCTAGTCAAAATTATCTATTTCTCTGTTGATTTCACATAGCTTTTCTGCTGGAGATCTTGTAGCTGGAATCTTGAATGTAGCTCTGTTTCCAATGTAAAACTAAACCTTAAACCCAAAGCTGCAAAATTGAGGAATTTGCTCATTATTCTTCTAGTGCCTACCAGAGTGGGTGAGGTTCCAGCCCCCAGTCTAGGCATGTCTCCATGCTGGATCTTAGAGTAAAAGGGATGGATGATGGACCAAGGAGAGTGTTTCAATTGGTGTTTAGAATGCACCATGGGGTTGGTACACCATTGTTCAAGGTATGAAATTGCATCAACTTGGAGCTCATGAAATCTGCCTTTGAGATCAAAATCTGAAGACAAAGTCACAGGAAGGGGGCATTCTTTTCCAAACTGAATGCTTAAACATATCATATGTCTGAATTGAGTGATTTGAAAAACCTCTGATCACTCTGAATCCTAATACAAAATGCATTAGTAAATCACTCCAGGAAGTAGGAGATATCTACCAACCAACTTTTGGCGTGCTCTCCTTCAAAATGTGTATTGTCTTGTTCCACTTTGGAGCTTGTGGTGTGGAGTTCTTCTCTATGGACAAACTAACTCTTAGGAGCTTCAATTTTCTCATGTTCTCATTTAGGAGATTTGATTTTCACCGCAATCTCCACTGCTATGAGTAATTTGGGAATGATGCTTTTTCTTGTTTCAGTGTAGATTCCATCTATTGCTACTGCTGCATGATCACAAAATCTCCCGTCCAAAGACTGCAAACTATGATTCCATGGGAGATGTTCACACCTCCAAAAAGCTTGATCAGCAACTGAAACCAGTGGATCACAACACACAGAAATTTCTGTTCATCAGAGTTGGTGGTGAGGGAGGCCAGATGGGACACTCTGATTTCTTTGTTGTTGAGATCCTGCCTTCAATGACTGCCTTCAGTAGAGAATTTCACACATCCGGAATCCTCCTAAGCTTAAAATTCAGTTGTATAGTCACCTTGGAAAAAAGCAACATTGCCAGTGCAAGATCGCAAGTCCTGCCTTCAGTGGAGAATTTCACACATCTGGAATCCTCATCAGCTTAAAATTCAGTTGTCTAGTCACCTTGGAAAAAAGCAACATTGCTGGTGCAAGATCACAAGTCCCACCATCACCATAGTCAAAATGGTTTGTGTCTGATTCTGAATGGAGTTTGTATTGTCTAACTTTTGCTGACTATCAAGACTGAAGAAGGTGATGATGGTGATGGGCCCACCACCACCATTGTCAAGTTTTGGAGTTGACAATCTTCCTCTGCACTTTGTGATGCCATAAAAGGAGAAGTGAAGAGCACAAACTAGCAACTTCTCTTCTCTAGCTCTTGTATGTGTGTGTATTTTTTGATCTTTTCCTTGCTAGAAGTTCTGGTTTTTCCTCCCTTGGCTTCTACTTTTGTGTCTCTCTCAACTGTCCATGTGCTCACTGTCTGGTGGTGATACTTAGTTTTTGAGGATGACAACAGGAAGATTGATACTACTTATAGTAGTTCTGCTGCTGAGCAGTTGGTTACTGGCTACAAGTGCCAATGTGTACATCATCAGCCATTGTGAGGGAGCAGTGAAAGTGTCAGTGAAGAAAAGTCCTGGTATTCCCAAGCAGATGGCAATCCTGGGTGGGAGCTTACAACACAACTTCACCATGGGTGCTGGCAAAGTAGGTACTTTCACATTTCTGCACACCTCATTTCTGACAGAAGATAACTTCACCTATGTGCACAAAGCAATTGCAAGAGTCAATCTTACTGATGGTTGGGAAGTCATACTCATGGATCAGTTCATGGGGCCTGGAATCGTTGGACTTGACTTCAGCCAGCTAGACATAGGTCAACCAGTCTTTGGTAACCAGATCTTTGGTCCCATATAATAAGCTTTGCTCCCACTGAACTCTGATCCAATTCTTCTCCTTGAGCACTGACTGCTTCAGCAAATCTCTGATGAAATTCTTCTCGGTGTCACTGCTTCAGCAAATCTCTGATCAATTTCTTCAGTCACTGTCCCTCATTCTATATGCAATAGCTAGCTCACACACATCTGAAAGTGGTCTTTTCGGCTGTGAAATGCACATCACTCTGTGTAGCCTTCCATCTCTGTTACAAACAAGGAAGGATTTCATTTGTAGAGATCTGGAGAAGAGATAAATGTCTCAAGTTTGTGTTTATTTTCTTCTGGGGTGAGAAATTTTCTTTTTGAATTTCGGGATTTGTTTTGTGATGATTCTACAACGAGGGTCTCCTTCATTAGTTTTTGTTACTAGCTTGAAAGAATCCATGACCAAGTTCTGGTACAGAAGTTACAGAAATCAGTGAAGCAACCCCACACATATAACAAGTTCGGCTTGCAAGCCAACAGAAAAACAACATCCAGGAAAGAAGTGATTGACGTCTTTTACATGGAGATGATCTCTTAGCTAACAGATGTGTTGAAACACATCTGCCAACTCTGACAATGTTTTTGAGAATTTCCGAAAGTACTACCTACCTCACTATTTCACGCATGAATGCTAGCCCATTTCTTGAGTCAAAATTGCACAATCAGTAAACTGAGCTTTGTGTACTGAGGTGTAGGAATGATTTGTTGCAAAGCGCAATAACAATGTTATAGTCACAAAGAACAAAACCCACAGACATTATCAAAAAATGGGCAGGTTCATCAAATAGTATGGACCCAATTGCACAGTTTAGCAAACATGAATGAAAGTACTCAGGGTTCTACTCATCTCAAGAATAAAATGGGGATTTTACAAAGTTTTGAAAGCTCTTCCCTCTTCTAATTCATCTATTCTCTTGAGCAATGTGATTTTCAACTATTCATCACAAATTTGACATTGTCCATGGATTGTTTGTGAGTATGATGTGGATTCTCCAAATATCTAGACTCTGTGATCATAAGTCCACAGATATTGCATGAGTTTCAAGTTTTCATCATTTCGACTCACATTTTCTAAGGTGGTTTGTGTTGTTGGTTTCTTATTTCACACAAAAATGGTTCTGACAATAACAAAATTTGTGCGTTACAGAATATCTTGACAACAACATTATTTGTGTTGAAAAGATTCAATATTTGACATGATCTTTTCAACATGGAAAACTGGGAAAATGGAAAACTATTCGCATGATGGGTAGGTAGGTAAGTAGGTGCCAGACCTGGGTGATCAGCATGAATTGGGAGATGGGTGTTAGAGTTAGTTGAAGCAAACCGACTTAAGATCATCCCAAAATCTTCAACAATTTGTTCCTTGCAAGCATTCCCAGATCTCATCTCACAGGATAGATTTAAAACTGAGCTCAATGAAGAAAAGAAGCAGAAGAAGAAATGCTTTTTTGGTGGTGCTTTCAGCCATTTTGAGGAAGGATGAAGACAGGACTTTGTGTCCTCCTAGTGCTTGTGTTGCTGATGAGCAGCAGTTGCTCATTACTGACAAATGCTGATGTATACATCCTCAACAATTCTGCTTACCAAGTGAAGATATCAGTGAAGAAAACTGAAGTCATTCCCAAGCAGCAAGTGACCTTGGAGGCAGGAGCTGATCACAACTTCACTGTTGGTGCTGGAAACATTGGCACTTTCAAATTCGTACACACAGCTCCCATCTCTGTAAAAGTCAAGATTGCGGATGGGCAACAAGTCCTCCTCTCGGATCAGTATGGTGGACCTGGAATTGTGGGATTCACACAACCATCTGGTGATATGATCTTTGGTCCAATATAGAAGTCTGAGGAAGCATGGGATCTAATAAGCTCAGACTATAATTACCAAAGTGTCTGACAAATGGTGGTGTTATTGCTGATCAGTGGTATAAACTTTGTCGTGATCAGCAAACTCTTGTCTCTTTCCAACATATATAGTAAAAAATTCTTCTTCTTCTCTGTCTCAGCAGAGATTTTCAGAAAAAACATACTTGTTGTGGATCGCAATATTTCTTCTCCATCTGCAATTGTGCAGCTTGATGCCATTCAATACTATAGATAGTAAGGACATCTGCAAGAAGATCATGAAGCTTAATGCTGAAATTGACAAACTCTTGTATGATCTTCTGAAAATCCAGCAAGCTCAAGCATTGAAGCAGTTTGTCAAGTGCATACCCCTGCATAAGAGTGCTTAAATCTTCAATCTTTTCCTCAGCGCTCTGCAAAAACTCCACATTGTGATGATCTGTGTCCAATTGTGTGAAAGCCTGCAAGTGCTGATCTCACTGGGGGCACCAACAATAGGAAGCCTGGGAGATTGCATGGTCATTTGGATGTTGTAAATTTCATGTTCCACTTCACAAACTCAAGATTTTTTTGTCTTCGTGAAGGAGTTTGAGAGCTTGAAATATTGCCTAACATTTATCTGGAAAAGTAGGAGAGCAGATCAGTTCAAGGAAATCAATCTCTGCTCACAAGTGAGAAAAGAAAAGGAGAAGAAGAAGAAGAAGAAGCTTCTTCATATCTCTTTGCATTTCATGGAGAAGAAAGAAAATAGATCAGTCCCCAAGCACCTCTAGAGCTCCTCATCAGATTTCTGCTTTTTTCTCTTCTTTCTCAACGATTTGCTTTGTTGCCCCTCTTTGAACCTTTGCTTTTTGATCATCCGCCGACGTTGTTGAGTGACGCTGGGGTCGTTCGAGTTGTGGAACTTGGTGGTTGTAGTAGGACGGGGTAGTACTGGTCGAGTGCTAGAACAAGTTCGTGGCACTTGTTTGTTGTTTTACAACAAGTAGAAACTAGCTTCGATCTTTCCTCTCGCTTAAGAGTTGATCAAGCTTTGTACAAGTGCAAGCCTCTTGTCAGTGGCGTCGTCCTCGTGATCGTCGGTGTGGTCGTCCTCGGTGGATGTCCTCGTGATGGTCGCTGTGGGCGTCCTCGTGGAGGATGTCCTCGTGATAGTCGCTGTGGTCGTCCTCGTGATCGTCGCTGCGGTCGTCCTCGTGGTCATCGCCATATCTAGAGAGGTTTGGAGGGAGGTGAAATGGGTTCCAAGTGGGTTGAATTGTTGCGAGAAATGGCCCCAGTCGATCAGAAAAAAAGGTGGTTTTCCGATTCTCGTTGGAGCTGGAAACCTACGCAGGCTTCTCCCTCTACACGGACATCTCCTGCAAGCTCTTATTCCGGTAAAGTGGCCTTGGGTTTTACCCTCCACTTTCAACACATACGTTCAAGTGAAGAACATAAGAAATACAATCTCTGGCTTGTACTTGGGTCCTCTCTCTTTGTTCTTCCTTTCCCCCTTTTGCCGGGTGCTTTGTTTAATCAAGCTTGCCAGGGTTTCATCAATATAAGGCCCATTTTACAATAGAACCTGAAAGCCCATGACCATCCAAATTGAAAATATCCACTCGGAAGAAAAGGCATGTCAAGGTACACGTTCACTTCCATCAAATTTTGTATTTCGGAAACCTTGGTTTTTTTCATAAATTGCCAAATTTTCATAAATTATTTTTTGATTGCAGGTGGATTTTCAGAAATAAAATAATTATTCAGCACCTAAGTGTCAAACCTAAAAAGGTGTTACAATATCTATTTTGGGACTGTTAAAAGATTTAATTTTACCTTTTTGTGATGGGCCAATAGAAGATCCTCATCACAAAAGAAAAGAAATTGAACTTTGGGACTTTTCACAACTAATTAATCCTAGTGTAACCTACGTTGTTGGCCCAAATGTGAACTGATTATTGACTAATTTTTCCTTTCAACATCATTTTTTTGCAATTTAATTTACTTTTTAATGACAAAAATACTCAAATTTTAATATCTCTTGCACCTTAAGTCTAAAAATTTCCAAATCACTTTCATTAAATCTTACTTGTTGAGGGCTTTCCAACAGTACCAAGATTGCCACAAGAGGCATTATGGTTTGAGAGATTTTAACATGAGGAATTGACTAATGTATTATTATTTGGCAGGGCTTCATTACTATTTCCATTTTGAATCCAAGTGTTGTTGTGACTTTGTTGTCTGATTCGCAAAGGCCTTCTAATGAGTGAATATATTTGAACATATTCAAGAGCTTCAATGTATTAAAAGTTTTGGGGGGCTTCAATGATTAGATTTTAAAGTTTTTTTGGTTTTAATGCATCAAGGATTCAAGACTGCAAATATGTCAATTGCATTTGGATTTGACATTTGGATTTTCTTACATTTTTTGGATTTGTATATTTCTAATTATAAATCTCATCCATTTTATTATTTTTCTCGTTGTTTCTTTTTTGGTTTCAGTTTATCAAATCGTATGTCTATCAATCAAAATATGAAATAATTTAAACTGATGTTTATTTTTTAGCAAATAAAAGAAACACGGGATTAATTAAAATTCTTTGGCACCCTTTTGATTCTAGCCTTTGCACTGGTATTCCATGACCTATACATGAAAGATCACAACTCCAAGTGAGGACAATGTTCTCTCCAAAATCTAAAATCTTGAACCCACGTTACATAAACCAATATAGAGTTTCTGCAATCAAAAACTTGTTGCGATTTATATGAGTATTCTGTATTTGAAAACTTGTTGCAAAAATCTCTTGAATACTAGTAGCTAGCTTTCTCCTTCAAGTCAACCTCCATGAGAACATCCACAACATCCTCTGCACAACTACTATGTGTATTCTCTGATTGAAAACATTTTGCAAAGATTCTCCTCAGTGCTAAGAGCTAGCTCTCTTCTTCAAGTCTAGCTATGTGAGAAGATCCACAACATCCTCTTCATGACTACTGAGTGTTTTCTGCAATCAAATTTTTTTGCAAAATCTCTTGAATCCTAGATCCTCCCATTCAAATCTAGCTATGTAAGAGATCCACAACTACAACGTGTGTTCTATAATTAAAAATACTTTTTGGTCTTTGCACTTGCCCAATGGCAAAAACTGTGCCAGAGAAAAGATGAATGTATAATTACTTCAAACTCTGTGATCTGACTTTGGCAATGAGATCTTGGTTATTCCTGAAATGGGTGCATCTAGAAATCCACACTACTACAATGATGCTAGACTCCTCATTCAGCAACAATCTGGCAACATGAGCAGCCATTTTCATCACCAGAAAGAATGTTGCAAAGCTTGTCAGCCATCTTTCTCCCCAAATCTTTTGACGCTACTGCGTCCTTGAAGATGGACACTTTTATTATGGACAATTTCTATCTGCTGTATTGGGATATAAATCCATAGTCAATTCTTCCCACAAAAGACTCAGAATCTCTCAGGATTCTGCAGCTTGGGTTTAATGATTTAGATTGTAATTCATCTGCAATGTTCACTTAGATCTGCAAGAATCATTGTTGGTTTGCTTCATGCATTTGGGTATTCACTTTTTTTAGTTCTACATTGAACTTCAACTTAAAATTCTGTCAGCAATTTCTGCTGCAACCTGCTTTCACCAAAGTTTATTTTATTTGCACCAAACACAGCTGAAATTGCAGGAATTGTAAATATATCTACAACTGAGGTACTTCACGAAATTTCTGGTTTGCTAGTCTTAGTGTCCTCTAACCCAGTTGCTGGTTGTGTCTCTGATTGCCTGGCCTTTTTGCAGGTTGGACCCATGCTGGGGCCTTGTGATGCATATTGCAAGGTATGCAGATGGGAGTGATGGATGTTTTTCCTAACAGCAACAGCACTATCAGTGAGGTCAAGAACCAGATGCATCAAGCTCTGATCCAATTAAGCAAACAATCATCAAGGAACAGCACAGAATGGGAATGGGAGTGCTACTTGGTGTGGAGAGTACTCATGGTGGTGCAATTCTAGCACATGGATTTGGCTATTCAAGGAAATCTGGTCCGAGCAGTTATGTTAAAGCATTGTTGGATTCAGTACGTGTGCCACATTTGCATGCTGACAATAATTTCTTCCACGACCCCCAGATACATTTTGCAAATACAAACCTCAAAGAGGAGCATGTAACAAGAGTTCAATAATTTTCTTCCTGTGAAGGACTTCTCCTTGTCACTTGTGTTTGTGCATTTGCATGAGAGAAAGATGGGTCAGGACATGACTATGTAAGTGGTAGCCACTTTGGAACCCTAAGCAACACAGATTTAGGTTGTGATGAGAGCTTTCCGTGCAGAAGATTCATCAAAAAAATAATGTTTATTCAAGTTTGTGTTCATCGCATGCACAGTGAGCTGGTCAATCATCATAACAATCAGCATCATCAGGCATGTATCATTTGTTTTCCACACCTGGAGTACTCTTGCCTCAATAAATGCTCAGAAAGTGGGCTTTGGATTCAGAGATGGAGGATTGCGCACCCCCAACAGAAAAAGGATCCCAGAGAGCACCAAAAAGCCCAGACCAAATAGAATCCCATAAAAGAATCTGTCTTCCATCCTCTTCAGCAATTTGATTTCTGTAAACGGCATATCTGACCACAGTTGATTGAATGATCTCCTGTTCCACCACCACCAGAAAATTCCCAGCCTGTCAATCATGTTCAAACCACCACCACCTTGCAGTTTTGTTGAATCCAATGAGCACTTAGAAGTACATACACATTCTGGTCATGCAGCCAGGATCGAGACAAAAGAAAAGAACTCATGAGCCAGCAGTAGTAGAGATGATTGGCTTACAGTTTGAAGAACTTTGGGGCCCATTTGTGTAAAGTGGTGAGCAGCTGCATTTGCATCAGGTCTAGAAAATTTCGAGGAAAGAGCTCTTTTGTAGTGTTGAGATTCACAATGACATGTGCATCTGCCCTGCGTCTCCTTGTGAACTCAGCTGCTACTTCATCAAATGGAACTTTGCCCACTGGCCCTACAGATGATGATCACAACAACCCCACACTGATATATCAATCAACAGCAGGCAAAGTGTGGATGACAAGATCACTTACAGATCACTTCCAGTTTGAATACTGAGAGCAAACAAGACTCATTACAATTCTGTTTTGCATCTTCATCATCATCCTATATACAGCATATACATAATGCTTAACCTTCAGTAATCTATTTTCATACCAGAATCTCCTTTGATTGGTGTCAAGGTATTTTCCAACTCAGTGTGCAGGTGAATGAAGGAACATCAGCATATGTGTGATTAATATAACACTATAGCTAAAATATTGAAGAGAGAATTGTACCAGAAGACAGGAAATCATCAAGTAGTTTATCGAAGATGAGACAGTCCTCGAGGGCAGCATTGCAGCCAGTGCCATATGTTGGAAACTGGACAAATGTATAAAAAAAGAACTCAATCAATCTAATGCCAGATTTTGGCACACACAGAAATACAGGTGTTGTTGCTTTGTCCAACAGTTGAGCTCAAGAAATTCAGAGCTTCCCCTGACTAGAGCAATCACCAAGGTATAATAATTACCCTTATTACTTCCCTCCCTGTACCCAATAGCACATCCCTTCCTGAATGTTCCAAGCACTTGTTTTCTGTCTCTGAGGAACTGACAAAATACAGTTTGACAAGAGTATATATGCCTCAGATCTTGAAGACATACCATGGCATGTGCTGCATCACCAATGAGGAGGATGTTGTCATGGTGGAAGCGAGAAAGTATAATTGCCGAACCAGATGAGTTTGGTGGCCGCTTCACAAAATCTTCTGCAAAATTTGGGTTTTCCTCTAGCAGCAATTCAAGCACCTCTGGGGTGTGCTGCCTATTCATGGCCCAAAACACAAAATCCTGATTCAAAATGACAGCATCTGGATACATCTTTCTTAAACATCAGAGCTGGGAATTGCAGACATAACAAACACATACATGACCTCAGTGATGACTTGTCGTCAAAATGCACCACAAGTAAAATGCAACAATGCTGGTAGACTTCAAAAGATCCTGCAACAGTTTTTGGAGGAGAAATGGTTTAAGGGACATTGCAAATCATGTATCATGACAATTTTGACAGGACACCCACACATGCAACAAACACAGAGACAGGAGTATGACTGTAGCAGACTTGTTGGCTAAGACTGAGGAATTTGATGAGAAGGAAAAATGATGTCAACCTCAACTTTTGTTCCACCTCCAATGAAGTGGTTGCACTAACGAGATCTTGATGGAAGCTTCCTCCCCAGAAGCTGCCATCAGCCATCCCTACGAACAAAAGATTAAGACTTGACCAACCCTGCACCCAGGTGAAAAGCAAGGTAAGCTTATGATAATGCTCTTATCAAATGTGCCCTTCAGTGAGTGAAATCACAGTTCTGATGTTCATATATGTCACCTATCAGTTGTTCTGCCAAGCATTAGAAATCATATCTGTAAGTGTGGATGCTCGAAACCAGAGCTTTCTACCAATGCACTGAGGTTGCCATTGAGTTTCTGGAATGCAATCTGTCAAAGTATTGATGCACAAGAGGAGGATGGTATGAACCAAGGAACAGAACCTACTTCAAAAAAGAAACAGAAAAAAAGAGGGCCTGAAACATACTACACAGATGGAAGATCTTTCCTGCGGTAGTAAAAATGCAGGATGACCCTACTAGGCTTGATACCTGAACACGGTCATGATGGGGATGTAGAAATGATTTCCTTGCCACCAAAGGGCCAATATACAAGGACTTGAAATTGTGAACATTGTGTTGGATGTCCATTTTTAAGGGCTCCTGCTCACTGGAATAGACCACAACCTCAAGTCAAAAAGCCTGCCAGACCAGCGCACTTGCTGCATTCAGAGAATATGAATTACTCAATACAAGCTTCAAGATACAGATGGAGAGCAGTATCCGAGGGAGGTTTTTGCACATTCCTCACATTCAATCTTACTTGGAAGAGTGAGGATTGCGTTCCTCCAAGCGAAAAATTTGCGATCGTACTGCACTATTCGCACCATCCGCACCCACAAGGAAATCATACTTCACTTCAACCAACTCCTCCTTCATACCTGCACACTTAATATTGTACAGAAAAAGTAAGTTCACATGGGGTACAAAAATCACCACTTGAAACTTGAATCAACTGCCATCGTGAAACATACAAGAATAAGTATCTGTTTTGTTTCGCTTTGAAGAAATTAAATTAAGAATCACTGCTTGACAATTCTGGATCATACCCAACATCACACGGGGAAAAAAAACGACAGTTCAAGGACATGGTTTTTCCAACCCAAACTGCTATCAACTTTCATCCTCTTCACCTCTCCAGATACATGCACTTTCCTGACTTATTGTGTGTCTTCTGAGGGGTTTTGTAGTTGGAGAGAAGGGAATAGAGACACTGAAGCAATTGACAAAGATATATGTCACATGACACTGAAGCTATTGACAGAGAAAAGGCAAAGGGTGCTCAACAACCAATGTGCAAGTTTTCATACCCTGTATATTGGAATTTGCAGAAACTCGGAATGTTGCTATGTTCTTCTTTTCACCAAGGGACACTAACTCATATCCAAAGTAGGTCTTCAGTTTTGGGTACCTGCAGGAACATCAACACCAGGTAGGGCTTGAAAGAGAGAAGCTTCACAGATTGAGGTCTCCAGTAACTTGCAGAATCCCCTTCTTCAGAACTCTGACTTTCAAGAATAGAACTCTTGTCTTGCAGGAGAAAGGAAGGAAGGAGGGGCTGCTGCTCCATATTACCTTCCAAGCAAAAGTGACTCTTGCAAATATCCTACCAGTGCATTGCGGCTTGTACCAAAAGTTTGAAAACCAGGTTCACTTGGGTAATCAATGAACCTCTGCAACAACCAAATTGCAAGAGTCATGTATCATCAAGGATGTTGTCAGCAGCATGAACATCACAATCCTTTCTGCATCAGAAGAAGCTCCTTGATGAGCTATGGTGGCATACATACTCCTGTGCCAAGAACTCATAATCAGGTTTTGAATGCTTGATTCTTAATCACCATACTAGGGTGGCTGTTGAACTGTAGGCAGATGCACCAACTGGTGGAAATTTCTTTAAGAATTTGATCAGAAAACCAACTGGCAGACCTTTAATACTTTAGAAGGTGCAAGTCAGATTATCTAACAAAGCAATGAACACAGGTTTTTTTTGTGATCCAGGAAATCTCTGTCACAGGATGGGATGGAGGAAATATTACCACAGTTCTGTTTGCAAGGTGGTGACAGGACCCTGAAAGAGGGTTGAGAAGTGTCGAAGGCAAAGCCAAGCCTGCTCTTTCCAGAGCTTTGGTACCACGAGATGCAAGCACCATGGAATATGAATATGAATTGCGCAACAGTTCCCCTGTTCCCTCACCCCATGTCACAAGCATTCATAGTTTGTCCTCAAATGGTTTTTGCAATTTCTAATTCTCCCACAATAGATTAAACAAAGCTGCTGGTGGTAAGTGCAACTCAAAGGGAGGGTTGCACATACACAGTCACCACCCAGGCCGAGCAAAAAATCAAAGAGAAGTGGTATACCAGGCTGAGCAATAGTAGCTTCACGTTTCTCAAACAGGTTCACAGAGAAACCTCTCCGCAGAAGGTAGATTGCAAGAAGACAACCTGCTGGTCCTGCTCCTACCACTGTCACCTCCTGCTCCAACCCCAACCCCCCTCACGTTTTGGGCATTAATGCAGGCAATCCATATGAAGACACACATTGTGCAAAAACCTAAGTTGCTGCTTCTTTGCAAATTAGTCCTGAGGAATGGAGAAAGCACCGAAGGCGTCCAGCTTTGGAAGGAGGCAAAAAGAGACTTGCAGAGAGAGGCTGATAATGCAGAAGGGAAATCCCACAGAAGAACCATCCACCCACAATAATAGGTTTGCAAAATTCTTCTACCACAGTGGCATTCGGATTGGAGGTGCATCGGGAGCTTCAAAACACCAGAGTTTTAGGAAGAAGCTTACATTGGAAGCAAGAGTT
>Ga0116227_10004237_pt1 | contig 31218 bp, 23 predicted proteins | sample S1TSphgellanicum_FD_89693 | JGI IMG/M metagenome (GOLD analysis project Ga0116227, IMG submission 89693) | Host-associated microbial communities from peat moss isolated from Minnesota, USA - S1T2_Fb - Sphagnum magellanicum MG | ecosystem: Host-associated > Plants > Peat moss > Unclassified... | reverse complement strand
GGTTTGTTTTGATGCAGATTCATGCTTGATCTACTAAACCTTCTTCCTAGTCTAATCCCGGGGCTCCCAACTTGACCCTCTACCCCTTTCTAGAGTTGGAAGCCGGGAGCGTGCCTCCAAGTCTCAACTTTCCGCAACTTGATTTTGTGAAACCCTCAAGTGGGTTTCACCCCGTGACTTGGGAGCGCGTCATGTTGGAATTTTTGAACATATTTTTGATTAAGGGTGTAGATATTGTTTTTGGGCATAAGGATAAGGTGTATGTCATTAGTAAACAATTGATTATAGATGTTTTTGGAATATGTGCAGAAGGGTACATAAAAGACCTTAAAGGGTAGGTCAGTAAGTCATTAGTAATCTAGGCATTATAGAGTTATAAACTTGCACCTACAAATTTTTCTACAAATTAGTGGAATGTAAAGAGTCCAAGTCTGCCATACTCTATCAAATATCTTACAATTATATATGTTATTTATCAAAGGGAGAAGGTATAATATTTTAACAACAAGTATACTATTACATTGGTGAAAGCAAAAAAAAGGTAGAAGTAGATTAGGCACATATTATATTCAATAGTCTGTGTAATGAATTAGATTAGTGGTATAAGTATGTTAAGGAGAATAAGGGGGATAAGAAAGATGCATGTCAATCTACCTTGATATTAGCAAAAGTCTTTCAATATCTGTTTGTGCATCAAAAGGAAAATCCACAAAAACCAGTAGCCAAGGTGAAAGAACTAAGGAGGAGATGTAAACAACACTGGAAAATAAAAAGAAGGTTGCAATAAATTCATTAATTAGTGCTCTTAAGAAAAAAAATAGAGTTGAGGAAAGAAGAGCCTCAAGCTCAAGAGTGAAGAGGGAATAGGAGAGCACTAAAGCAAGGGCATGAAAAATGACAAGGGGTAGAGTGGAACCATTTGCAGTGCCAATAATGGTATAAGCAGTACCAACAATGGTATAGTTAACCAGACATTTTGTATAGGTACCATAGGTGACATCTCCATAGGAGAGACAACTAAAGGAATAGAAGCAGGAGGTACTATAAGATGACATCTCCATAGGAGAAACAACTAAAAGATTAGGAGCAAGAAGTTAAGAGGGAACATGATACAAGGTTTCTAGAGGGTTAAGAACATTTGCACTTTGATGGGGATATAAATGAAAATTGGATGAACCATTGGAGGTCCACAACATTTCCAACATTTACAACAACATTTGCAACAATAACAATAGCAAACATAGAAAAGGTTTATATGTTATTAGACTATAAACAGAAAAAGTGGAGACAGAGCCTTCTTTAGAAGAGTTCAGGCCATCAAAACTACAAGTATCAATTAATAGACTAAGATTTATAAAAGGACTTCCATTTGAATTTGAATTGGGGAGGAAATTGGTGCAAAAGATGGGAGCATTTACAAAATCCTACAACACAGACAAATACACTAAAGTCTACATAAAACATAGTTGTAAAAGTAATGCAAGCATAGAAGGCATCTGAATTATTTCAAACTATGGCAATTGTAAATTTAAATATGGGGAATTTGAATCTGGAGGCGAGCAATCTAAAGAATAGATTGGCCATAAGGGAGAAGGAGAAGGCGATACTATAGGAGGAATTGGATAAGGAAAAAGACTTATAGAAGGGGTATAAACATAATGTGAAAATTTGGAAGAAAAACAAGGTAGAGGTTGAACAAAAAATTAAAATGTTCATTAAGAAACTATAGGATGAAAATGAGGAGCTCAAAGGTAGCACAACACAACTGAAATCATAGGATGAAGAATTACATGATTTAAAGAAAAAGGCTGAAATTTAGGAAACCATAGAGAAAAAATGGATAAAGGCATTAGTTCTTCATAAACAACAACAAAAGGTTTTGAGTAGTCAGGTGAAAGCACTGACTAAGGAAAAGAAGGAGAAAGAAAATGTTTTGATAGATTTGGAATTGGTGAATCTAAAGAATGCATCTTTGCTATAATTTAAAGAACTTAAAAGAAAGATAGCAGAGTTAGAAAGAAAGAAGTTGATGGAAGAAAAGGAATATTAGATAAATTTGCAACACTTACAAGCACAATTGAAGATTGCATAAAAATAGGGGAAGAATATGGACCCAGCTGGTGTTAAGAAAAGGCTAAAAGATTATGAATAGATGTTACAATATAATACCCTAATGAGGACAAAGAACAAGATGAAGGATTCTCCAATAGAATCTAAGGAATAGTGGGAGGTTGTAGAGGAATATTTTACAAAGGAATCAGAAAAGAATTTAACTCAACATAGAGCTAACGAAAGAATTTTGAGGTACAAGTTCGAAGTTTATCAAAAGAATTTTCCAGATTTTGTCTATGGTAGTCCAACAAGTACAGAGGCATCAAACAAGGATGAGGAGGCTGAAACAAGGCTTAGTGGAATAGTTCAAGAGGAGGAAGTGCAGAATGAAGAACCACAAAACCTCAAACAAGAAACAATTTAAGAGGAGGAAGTATAGATAAAGAAACCATAAGACCTTAGGGGAGGGGGCTAGGAAGAGAAAGAAACACAAATAACTCAAGAACAAAAGTAGCTGGAGTTTGTTCCAGCAATAAAAGAAGAGGTATCTAAGATACAACCCTTGGAAATAGAACCATAGACTAAATTAGTGGAGAAGGAGGTCAGAATTGTAGAACTAGAGGTGGGTACAAAACCATTGGTTGCTGAACAAGTTAAGGCTACAAAGACTGTGATGGAGCAAACAAATGCTTAAAATGTTGTAAAATACATTCATTTCATTTTTTGTCATTTTCCAAAGTATAGAGGGGGTAATGTTAAGGGGGTAGGATAAATACATGGTTTGGATGAACAAGGAATTTGGATAGGGATTGATCATGGAACATTGTTAGTTTGAATTTTGAATTCTTATTGTTTCTGGAACCATGATGATGTGACTTGGGATTACCCAAAAGGGGGAGTTCTGAAAAAAAGGAAAGGGGATTATTAAACACACAATTTTGGGAAGAGTAAGGGGAGTTGTAGGTATTCTGTAGTAGAAGACTACAAATTCTATTTTGGATATACCACAAATTTTATTTGTTGTTTTCATTTTTTTTCAACAAAACATGGAATTCTATTGTAATTCTGATGCAGTTTGTAATAAAATAAAAAACTATAAACTTCTGTAGGGATTTCTATGTTTAAATTGTTGTGTGAATTTGCTATAGTATTAGAATATGATGAAATGAATTGTAACTTTGTCTTTGGATTTTTTGACATTGTACTTTGAAGTGCAAATTCTAGTTATATGAAATAACCATGAATATGGTGTTTTAATAAACTATAGAGTCAAGTATGTTTAAAATCAAGCTAGAAATTGTGAATGTATGCATATTGTAATGCAAATATGTTGTTATAGTAGTGTGAAATAATTCTGCAAGGATTAAATTTCATTTTTACCAATCTTGTTTGTCAACTTATAATATCAAGGCTAAATGTTAAATTTGTAGATTTTGTCAACCAATATGTGGAGGAATTCATGGTTGTGGAAAATGCAAGAGGACGAGGAAATGGAAGTATTATGGCCAAAAGAGAGTGTGCCCACAAAAATAGCAAGACATGCTATAGATTCTTATAAACTACCAAAGTTCTTAGAACATTACAAACTGGGTCCCAAAACTTGATATTTTGATGTATCAAAACCTAAAACTACACCCAACTGTAGGTTCTTTTGAACCCAAACCTAATCCTTCCTAATCAATAATTAAATCATGTGTTGACCATACACAAACATCTATTGTGTATAATTAAATGAGGTTTAGCCAAGATCAAGTCATTCAATGTTCCATCAGTCCATTTGAGTTGCTAAATCCCACCTTTGATGTATGCATTGTGATTTTTGCTCTACAACAAGGGCTAGTATTTGTTCCCACTACAACAAAACAAGTTTCTTCTAAAGTTTCAGCTTGTGGTGTATGGCTTCAAATTGGATGCAATTCGCTAGGTTCCTATGAACCACTACTAGAGTGAGTAAAAAGCTTCCTACAACTAAAGTTGGATGACAGGTTTTCAAAGTATGCAATCCCAACCTAAATTCCAAGTCTCTATTCTCCTCCCCATATAGGATACCCTTAAAGGTTTCTCATGCCCAGCATCCCATTATCCCCCAGCTCCAAATTTATCAATGTGCAATAGGATCACCCACACTACAAAAAGCTTCAAATCCCAATACATACATTCCCCTACAGCTCAAACCACTTGGAGTTTTCATCAGCTCTTGGCACCAACCTCTCAAATTGCTTTCTACACACATAACACATCATCCTAGCAACTACTAATGCGGCGGAAGGAAGATAGCGACCATTGATTAATCAACAGAACACCCATCCTAACATCATCTAACAACCAGAACGTATGATCACTTAGCTCTGCTCTCCAACTCCAAAGATGATCCACTTGCAAAACTGCTCGCGTTCTATATGTGTGGCTCCTCATCCTTCCAAAATCCCAAACGCCAATTGGAGTTACCTTCACCAAAGGCTTCATGCAGAACCAAAAAACAACAAAGATGAACTTGCAAGCTCACACCCTAAATCAGGAGAAACAGAGCGCCCGCCTTCTACTTCCTCCTTGAATGCAAACCTGCAAACATAAAACACACAAAACAAAACAAGATGCCATTCTGAGCACCAGATGGTTAGTGTGCTCATGAAAGTGACTGTTTTCTTTCAACTGCCGTTTTAGGGCAGTACAGGGGCAACCCTTTTCCACTTTAGGGCTCCTTTTGGTCACCGTACGTCGCAAGGGCCATGTGTGGGATAGTGAAATGTCTGATTCTGACTCAGAAGAGGGTGATCACTGCCTCTGCCATAATGATGCAGCAGTTAGTGAAACTGCATTCCCCAGGTCTTATTTTCTACTGCAACACCAAGCCCAGTTTGCTCAGTAAATATGAAGCAGGAGGAAGATACAGCCATGCAGTTGTGGTGAGCATGAAGGAAAACTCCTATTTGAAATGATTTTAGTCTTGCTTCCTTTTGGATGTTATATAAGGAAAATATCACGTTTTCAATGAGCAATACACTAACTGGTTCATGACTTTGTGCAACCAGGATGAGGACAGTGAAGAGCAGGTTGATAAAACCACAGAAGCACCAAAAGAGATAGGAACTGAGGTAAAACAGAGATGTTTCAGGAGGATTTGTGAAGAGGTTATGTTTGATGCTATGAAACATGACCTACTCCCAATTTTTTGTTGCAATTTGAGTCATGAGCTGCACTTTAAAGCATGTCTTCTAGATGACAAAGTTCTTCAACAGAGGAAATGAGCTCAAATTTATGGGTTCTTTGAGTAGAATGTATTGAGACATAATAGTTTTGTTACCTCAAGTATTCTCCTAGTCCATATAGATACTGCCAGGGGATCAGGGAACTCATGTCTGACAGTGAATCATAACTTTCTCTGGTGCTTCTGGCCTGCTGTGACGAGAAATGGTTACAATTCTGGTCTTTATCCACTAGCTCATGTACTTATACTGCTGTCAGTGTTCAGGAATGTCACATGATATATAGAATTCTTGAGACCTTTTGCTCAGCGTCCTTGAGCATGTCCAGTGCTAAATTAACATTAGCACTCATCAGAGTTCTTTATCCAGAACAGAGCACTTGAGAATGTGAAGAATTGTTTGCATTGCCTTGTGTGTGTGTGTGTGTGTGTGTGTGTGGGCTTGTGAGATGGACATCGTGAAGTGGTGGATTCAGAAGCCAGGAAGAGCTCAGGCAACAATAATGTTACTGATTCAGGAGGGCACTCAGTGGCAGCAAGAGACCAGCAACCAGCATCATTGCCACTGTTAATTCCTCCAACTGGATCTGCATCCAGGCCTTCCCATCCCTCCACCTCTTCAGCTCGGCAAAATACAGTTGCCCTACTATCCCAGGCCCCAGAGAAAAACTGGCCACAATGCCAGCTTGGGAAGCTCAAATGTTCCTGACTCCACACATTTGGCACAGCAGCCACTTGTCCAAGGATTAACCAATCCACCAGTGGTTCCTGGGCCACTTGTGTAAGGCAGTCAACTGATCACTGTTGAGGACACAAAACTGGGGAGAAAGAGTCCACGGTTTCTGTATGGGATATCAGCAGCCATGGGGTCAGCATCCATGCTTAGCCCTATAGGTCCTTCAACCACTGGTGCTGGAACTTTGCCTTGAATGAAGACAAGCCTGTCTATGGTGTTGGGAGAAGCTTCAGGTTTGCCACATCACATATTGAATTCAAGATTTGCAGGGCCTTTGGCACCCCAAAGTACTTCCCCTAGTCCCATAGTTGGTTTGGCTGATGTCCGTGCAGCACCTTTGACAGGTCCTGATTGCTCAAATCAGCACGTCATCTCCCGAGGGGGCTCCACAATCCATAAATGCAGAAACTTTAGGCAGAGGCTGGGTTCATTTTCCCCTTTTGGCATTGGATGGCTATCAAGAACAGGGAATCAACATTGTGAAGAGAGGTGCATGCTCTTTTTGGGCTGTTGCTGTGCATAAAAGCTTCTAACCAATTTGTGCTATACAAGAAAAACTGTAGGGTATGTTATCAGCTGCAATTTTTGCCCCCAGGAATTTTTGTTCTACTCTTGGAGGAAACAGGTTAGCAGTTAGTTACAGATTATTTCCCTCGTGAATTTTCTGTTTGTTTGTTGTGAGGCATTAAAAGTGCTACTATCTCTCCTCATTGCTGCATTTGAATTTTGCAGATGAATGTGAGTGCCTGAAGAAGTGGGTCATGTTATCTGCATAGTTCAAATATAAGTGCAGATTTGAGTGTAACAACCCATACAAACAGAAGATTAGTCTCACTGTCCGAGTCATGGTGCATTTTGTTTTGGAGTTTCTTTTTGTCTCTCTCTGAAGATGACCTAAAGTCTTGACCCTTGTACCCTCACTTGAAACCTGTAACTGTGAACTAATATCACTTGCTGAATGCAATTCAATGGTCTCCAATTAATTGCTTGGTACCCTAAGTTTTTTTAATCTTACATGTCTTCACTTCACCTTGCTCAGGCTTTTGTTGCTTGTGAGACTAGCCACTTTCAAGCTTGCATCTTACCCTTCAAGTGGAGGAGCCCATTTCTGAGATTCACTTCAGGTGGTTGCCAAGTACTGGATTGTCTTGGTGACAATCTCCTTGACAGTCACATGGTTGTGATCTGTTGTCAGATGATGCAGAACAACCAATAGATTGGACAACAAGTTAGATGCCTGAACCACCCCATCAGGATCAGCTTCATCTTGCTTCTGTGACACAACTCCTGGTGGGTCTTTGTGATCTGACATTGTTCTTCATCATCAGTCTTGATTCAAACTTCTGGGTAGTAAAATCTCAATCTCATTTGTGAATCTGGAGATGGAATTGAAGTCTTCGAGCAGCTTTTCTTACTCTGTGTTGGTAAACCTCATTTGTAGTGTGAATGTATGATCAGAACCACTTGAGGTAAATATACCCTGCAGGCACTAACTTGTCCCACAAACTGTGGACAAAAGTGACACAAGAGGTATATACTGTGCACTATTGGGTGGGTTGCACAATCTAAGTTCAAGTTGAAATCTTTGTCCTACCATTGTTTTCTTGCTATTGTTGTCTTAACGTATTCACAGTTGCCTGCAGTAACAGAAAACATTCCTATGAGCCTCCCTTGGTTATTTCTCATCCTGTAGTTTGAGGGAAAGCTATTCAGAGGAGGCATGGGCTGGTAGGGAGATGGTTTGAATAGCCTTTTACGGGTCTTACAAGCCTGTTAGAGGATTTGCACAGCTATGTAGAGCATTAGTGATGCATATTCAGCATCTCATGTATCATGACAAAATTGTTCAGAGATGCTCCTTAGGAGAGAATTCATATTTTATATGTGTGTTAAATGTTTCGAAGAGTTTGGCCAAAATGTTAAGTCTTAAATATTTATGGTCCATTTATTATTTCTAAAAAGTTCTATAATCACCGAAGGTCATCACATATTGATGTGAATTTAGATAGGGTAGACATGTCTTGACCTGAATATAAATGAAAATTTACATAAAAAGAGCCGAAATGCCAAATAGTCACAACCAAGAATATGACAAGTATGTCATAAACCATCAATCACCATTGGATGTGATGGTGCAAAAGCTTCTTTTGAAGGAGACAATAGGTAATTAAGTTACTTTTTCTTTTGTGACAAATGAGTGAAAAGAAGTTTTATGGCATTTGGAAAAAAGAAAAGTTAGCAGTAGACTTGTTGTGCAGTGTGAACACAAAAGTGAACCTGTACGTAAACAGATAACTAAAGGTGCATTCACACCTAATGTTAAGTCAGTGTTAATTGAAAATCTAGGTGGCATCTTCGGTGGCACCCAATGTTGAGTGGTTGATTATTTAATATTAAGTGAATGTTAACTTAACATAAAATCTTCGTGGTAAATAGGTTTAGGTTCTAAATGACTAGCTTGGTGTGTTAGGGGACTTAATTCTAGAGTCCTTAACACCAAGTGTGAATGCACCTTAACTGTGAAAGAGATACAAAAAGCAGATGGGGAATGGGATTGGGTTTTTCACAGTATGGTAGGGTAACCGCGCCAGTTTTGAAAAATTTCTGGTAGTTTGTACATGAACTCAATTTTAGGTGTTGAAAACCATTGTTGGGAAGTTGTTAAAAATGGCACCAAATTAACCAGTGGTTCTCAGGGTGGTTCTTTTCCTATGTAAACACAACCATGGAACTCCAGAGTCACTTCTGTTATAGAACCATGGTTCTCAAAAATCTAGAACTGATCAAATAACCTTTTTATGAAACTGCTGGTTTGTTTACCATATTCCCAAAAAATGAAACCAAAGGTTCTTCGATTCCAATTTTATTTTTAAAAACCACTTTGAGTGGAGATTCTTTGATTTTCTAAATTTTCAAAAGATAATAATCAGATGTTTAATTTTTAAAATGAAATAACCGCCCAACACTGTTGAAAACCACACTTCAACACTATCTGTATGCTGCCCAACTCTGAGACTCCAAACCCTAACTTTTCATCTAGAGAAAACTCATCCCCTTTCTCTAGTGTCCCACATGCATGGATTTGCCCATGGATGTGTTCTGTGTGTAAAATTCATTTATCATCTAATGGGCAAAATCATTTGTGGTATCATCAGCAGGAACAATCAATCCCCCATGGGTCTTGTTTATGGGTTCCTAGTGATGACTGCATTCATTGAATGTAGTCCAGATCCTGCCCTTTCTCAGAAATATTCCCATACGGTTATCTATCAATTGTTTCTTTGTCTTGGATAGGTTGGGAGATTCAATGAACCAAGTCCTGTTTCCAAATCTTCTCTCTCACACACATGCAAATCTTTCCCCCTTTGAATAGAGCATTTTAACACTAGTAAGATTATGAGATCTCCTCCTAGTGTTCAAAATTTGCAATTTCAAATCCGAATTTTTCTTTCTTTGAAATAGGGTCATTTTTGTACTAGTGATCGGGTCCTTGGTGGTGAGTTCTGCCAGGCAAGCAGTCATTAGACAAGGCCGGAAGAGCCCAAGACAATTTAGCCATCTCTGGCTATATGAAAAAAATATGAAAGTAGAAAAATGTAAATATCCTTTTATATTTTAGGCTACCTGCTGAAGCTTAATGTAGAAGCTGGTGATTTTTTTTATAAATATTTTTTTCCAAATTTGTCGACCTAAAAAACCAAAAAAAATCATTGGTATTTGGCCATTTTGAAAAAGAAACAATGGGTTTTCACATATCATCCATTTTTTCATCATTCATGACATTTTCATTGAGGTTTTTTCCATGGATTTCCAACTTTCTTGGATACAATTCTGCTTCATTTCATCCCTGGTTTTTCATGAGTTTTAATTTTCCTGGATGTTATCTTTCTTTGCCTTTGTCTTCATTCATGATCTTTCTTTGATTTCAACTGTCTTAGATGCCATTTTTCATAGCTTTCATTTCATCTGCGATCTTTTCCAGATGCTATATTTGCAAAATGGACTAATCACTGCATAAAGATGGAAAAGTTTATAAAAAAAATTTGTACAGAATTTGGCCCCAAAAAAAGCTAAAATCTGAAGAAATCACCCAAGAATTTGAATGAGTGGTAAGGTGCTCTCCATCATATTCCTTCCACCAAAAATATCCACCGGAAACCACCATGTCACATGTCATCTCATAAAAGAAATTCAACTCAAGGGTAATTTAATAGGTAGAGTTTAATAATAAAATTGAGTAAGAACAAAGATTCTGAAGAAAAAATTTCTTAATTGGCGCCTTGATTTCTAACAACATTGAGCCCAATCTCGCCAAAATTCAGGTGTGTTTTTTTTTTCATATTTGTGATGTAGCTGAATTTGGTGATCAACCATAATACATTTTAGTCAAATTTAGCTATAAACAGGATCTGAAAGCAAAAAGGATTATAATTCCTTCACATTTTTGGCTACATGCTAGAACCCAACAGGGAAATCTGGCAATATATTTATTTATTTATTAACTGTAGAACTTTGGTGACTATAACACCCAAAAAACACTTTTTTTTTGCAATTTAGAAAAAATAAATAGCAAACTAGCTAAATTTAGCCAGAAAAAAAGGCTGCTCCAAATAGTTCATTGCACCAACATAAGTGTCTTCTAATAGAACCTGATGCATGGGTCTAACTAAGGACAATGGGAATAGATGGCCATTCATGATGAGGCTGTTTGCTCGGAGCATCCTTCATGTAACCAGCAATGACTTGGCTTTGAAAGAAAAGAAATATGTAGCCTAGTCCATCCCTCTTCTACTAAAGTAAAAAAACATGTAGTACAAGTACTACTAGATGTTATACTTTCATCTATCTCTTCCATAGCCTGTCACAAGGTTCCAAGTTCCAACCAGTGTTAGTCGGTTATTAAGGAAAAACACCCGGGTATTGATAACCTCCAGCTGATTATTGAATTCTTAAGCAGGTAGATAACATATCTGCCTGGTACATATCATTCCAAGAACCAGAAATACCCTTATAGGTCAGGTATTGAATTTTCAAATTTTAATAACCTACTCAGGCAATTGGAATTTCATCCAGGTAGGTTATCAACCCTAAAACCCTACACATGTTTATGATACAAAACAGAAAAAACAGAAATAAGAATAAAATAAACCCTATAACCTACCCCACCTAGGTAGTATAATCAGCAGTTCTGAAGGTGGGTATTTGAGAACTGATCCTTATGCATAATTGATAGTACTAATTTGACGATGAAATTGATAACTGACGGGTCTATTTTTTACAAAAATGATATTGATACCCGATGTGGCCAACAGTAAACAAATAAAAAACAACCTACCCTGCTGGTTATGAAAAAAAGCAATAACTGGCCAACAGTGGTCCCAACCAATGTTGGTTTGGTATTTACTTCTAAACATATTAGCTTGGTTCTCAAGATTGATTTTTGGCTAGTATGAAGCAAGTATATACCAGATCACCCACCAAATATAAATAGCATAAGTAATATACTCTAACTTATTTTCTAAAAATTGATATGTCTACATGGTACACATTATCAGGGTATGAAAATCTGAAATTTTGTACCTTATACATATTTTTAAATACATGCATGACATATTTGTACCCAATACCATGTATTTTTGTGTATCCAACTTAAGAACTCGAGGTAAGTATGATCTAAACCTTAACTACATCACTCACTATAAACTATCAACCACCCCTCTTGTTGTGTGTTGCTCATTGTCCCATCCTTCTCTCACAATGGCTTTACACGATTGTAGCTTCCTTTTTAACAATCATTCGATGTTGTGAATCACCTTTGTATTCAAGTTTGACATCAATGTTCTAGGCTCGACATATATCTTGAAACTTTTCTTTCTTGAACTACCATATGCAACTACTAGCATTCAAGTGCATGAAGGAACAACTCCAAGGTGAGCATCGCTACATGAAAGGTGAGCATTTTATTAGCCTACTTGTTGTGATGATTGTTGTGTTGTTGTCAAGCTTTTGTGGAAGTTATTCTATTGTGAAAAACTTTGTGAGAGTTGTGTCTTTTTAATTCAAGAGAGTTTATATGTGTTTTCAATTCAAAAGCAAAATAGTTATTGTGTAATTGATTTATATTCAAAAATTGCGGTTGTTTTCAAGTGTTACTTTGTGATTTTGCAATCTTATATAGGGTTGCAAGTTTCAAGCGACAACCTTCATCACATGAGGAGCTTTAGACTTTGAAGAGTTAGAGGCTAGACAAATTTAGCTTACAATTGAAGCCCAACCCCAAGAAGGTGATGCACTTCTCTCTTCAATAACTAATGTTGTTGTCACTTCCTTGTCCACGGGTAGATTTGGTACTACAGTAAATGAGTTTGTTTTAGGTCAAGTGTAATGAAAAAGACTAATTACATTGTGGCAACACTCAATCTTTTGGATTTAGCAAGCTCGAAGATTTACTCTTTTGACATTCTACACATCAAATGTTGATGAGTTCATGACACTCAAAAAAGAACAAGTTTTTCATTGTATTTTGTGTCATTCAATTGCTTTGGGTGCTATTATGTTGGATTGAAAATTGAAAATTGAGAGGTCTCTTATAAAATTAAAAATGGGACCTCAGTCATGAAAAAACATTTTCAACATGAACATCTTGACAATTATTGTGTTTATTTCAATGAAATTGCACTCTAACATTCTACAAGAATAGATCTCTTTCAAAAGCAAAGTTCCAAGATTTGAAAAGTTATAATTCTAGGATCCATTTTTACATTTTTGGCTAGTACCACATAGTACAAAATAACAAAAGAAGAATAAAAACCTTTCATTGATGATCTTATGTTACTTGTTGTGAAAGTATTCCTCCCTTTAAACATAATTAAAAGCATATAGATGAAACAATTTTGCTTTTAAAGGACCCTGTCAGTAATGTTTTCGTCACACATAACCTAAATCTGAAAATAAATTACCTTTTATGACAAAGCACACACTTCAAAAGTTTGTTGTCCCTTATATCAAAGTTTGATTGTGTTATTTCAAAACTTTTGTCATTGCAACATTTGACCTTTGGATGAATAAAAGTGTGCTTGATAACTTTTACTCTTGTTATCAATTTTTTGACTTTGGATTAGGAATCAAAACATATGATAATTGGTTTATTTAAGGTAAAAGGGACTAATAAAGTTGGTCTTATTTATCAATTGCAATTTGTTTGAGAAATACAAACTTATTAACAAAATAATTTGTCACATGAAATATGAAAAAGAAAAATTGTAAAAAACATTGTGTCAAACTTGGCTTTGGCTGTATCAATTTTTGTGTTCAATCAACATTGCATTTATTGGTTGTTTATGATGTACTTGCAAATTTAATTAATCATTGCATCAAATTGACCTTTGGAAAGCTTCACTTTGAAACCCAAATGAGTTTTGTTCCTTCATCTCAATTTGATCCCCAAAAAAATTTGTTACCAAGTAGATGCAAATGGAAGTCACACACATGCTTACATTGTTTTTGGATTGTTTGCATGAATTTGATCCAAAGAAGTCTCACAAAATATTGGCTTTAATACTTGACCTCAAAATTCAAGGATTTGTTTATTGTGAATACTTATGCAAAAAGATAAATAGGCACAATTGCAACAAGGTATGAATTTTAAACCATAATCCTTTTTTGTGTTAATCTTACCAAAAAATAATGTTTTTACAAAGCTAGCAAAAAAATTTGCTATCCAAGAAAGAACATTGGTTATGTTTGGTTTGGTGTAGAACTATCTGAAGATCATATTGTCATTGAACATGTATGTTTTTGCATGCACAATTTAAGTTTCAATTTTTTATTATCTCTTATCTAATCCATGTGTGCATTGCAATTAACAATGCAATGAATGTTTGTTTAACTAGTATATGCCTTTTTAATTATAGGTGACGCGCTCCCAAGTCCCAAGTTAGCCCCACGTTGGGCTAACTCACTCAAGTTGCAGAATTTTTGGGACTCAGGGCACGCTCCCAGCTTCCAGCACTAAGAAGGGGTGAGAAGGTCGTGCTGAAAGCTCCAGGATAGACTAGGAAGAAGGACAAGCTTACTCAATTACACGGTCCTACATCCAAATCCAACCCACAAATGGGTTAGAACTCATTTTGCACCTTTTGGTGTTAGGACAAGCCACGGGTTAACTTGGACTCACTTGACTCACCACGGCCCGGACTTGAGGGAAGCCACCACCTTCCCCCATATAGTATTCTCTGCAGCTCTCCATGGGACTTGCACCAAATGGCTCTTTTTCCCAGGATTCCCAAGGTGGAGTCCTGAAACTGTCCCGGTTTGGACTCTCGAGACTTTGGATGCTCATAATTCCTCGCCCCAAATTCAGATCAGGACGAGGTCTAAACCAAAGTTGTAGCTCTCCTTGAGAGCTTTCCAATGGTGTGTCACACTTTACCTGTATGCACCAGAATCAGGTCGATTCCTGACTTTTAGTGGTCGGGAGTCAAACTACTAGTTTGACTCCCGGCCTTTCTTTCGACCATAACTTGTGCTGCAAATGTCCAAATGGCTCATGCGAGGTCATTTTGGACATCTACACTTCAAGACCTTTCCAACGATATAAAGAACGTCTCAATACAAAGTGTTTTGACCCCTACAATTGCACTCTGAGTTTTCGGGAGTCCCGGAGGACTCCCAAGTCCCATTTTCGAGAGTGTGAGTGGCGACCTCACAACTCCCTCAAAGTGGGGTTGCGACAATAGGTGAAACATGAACTCTCTTATTTTCAATTTTTGCAATTGATTACAAACTTTTATGAAGACCCATTGAAATGGTATCATGCTCATGAAGCCCAATTGCCTATTGTTGGGTATTGGGCTTGTCGAATTTTAGGTGTTGTGGGAAATTAGATTGAAACAAAAAATGTTTTTTTCCATTATTGGGATTGTAATAAAACTTCAAAGATTTTGATTTGGAATTTGAAACTCAAATCAACTTGTGTTGATCTCCAAGAAATGGACAAATGATCCATATTTTGGTTGTGAAGCATTTGCAACTAAATCTTTTGATGATTTTTGTAATGTTAAAATAGATTTATTAAAGAAGATGGAAAAGGACTTTGAAAACCAACTAGATGTGTTTGTCAAGCATGATGATTCAACAAACATTGATTTTTAGATATGCATTTATCTTGTAGATATAAGTTACAAATTTGGTAGTGCAAATTGTTGTTTGATTTGTCTTGCCAAATTTTGTTGTATTTGAGTGGTTTTTATAAACCATAAATTTGTGTATATTGTAGGCTACAATCATGTTGTGAAGAAGCCAATAAGTCTATTTGGGGGAACTAGGAAAGTTGTTGAGATAGAGATATAGTTGGTGTTTCCAAGTTGGGCATTCTTTGTATGTGTACCTAAACATTTTTTGTATCCATTGTTAAGATTTTCATCACCATTAAGGTTGAAAATGGTTAGTGTTGTCAAGTTAGGGTACCTTATGTAATTATCTTTCATTGTGAAATTTTTAAAATATTAAATTAGACCTATCAAACACCATTTGTGAATTATATATATATATATAGAAATTGTCTATTATTAGTACTAACATTTGTTTTAACAAATGTTGAGTGTGTATATTGTTTTAGACATACCCTTCATGTATGTGTAAGTGAAAATTTGAAACTTATTTACATTTTGTGTAGTGTAAACCTTTCATCCACATATATGCAAATGTAAATGCCTAACCTTGGATATGTAAGTGTAAAATGATGTAAATTCATTTTAAGCTATGTAAAATCATGTAAGTGTAAATTATTTACATTTACACTTACCCACCATATAAATCAATGCAAAGTTAGTGTAAAAAAAAAATTGAAAAAAAATTGTGTGAAAAAGGTCAACATGGGTTCTAGTGAACAAAACCATTCTCAAAGTTTCAGAATTTTTCTAATGATAGGCCGATCAAAATGGCTCATTAGAAAAAATGGAATGCACCACAACTAACCAATATGAATCACAATAGGTATTACTTAAGCTTTTGTAAAAGCCCAGATCCAAATGGTTGATGAACAAAGGCAATAATAGAAATTCAACTTAAGCAATAAGGTGATGACAACATGTACCCAATATGCACCCAAAAATTTGCACCCAAAAATTCCCCAATAGTTTGTCCCATATCCTTTGCCCAAAAGTTTAGGCTTGTATTGTATATATCTAAACTAAAGGGCAGCACATACACACTACTTTATTGGTAGTAAAAGCTTCTATTTGGGGAGTAGTAGAAGTATTAGAAAATTTTGGTGAAGGGACAACCAAACTGGCCCACTACAAAAAATAAACATTAAGTTTTGGGATGCATCCACAACATTAGGAGCACCCACAACTAATTAATGTGGATTGCAAGTAGGTGTAGTCACAAAGGGTATTTGATACATGCATTTACACTTGCCCTGTCAAAAACAATTACATGAGGCCATCTAAGTGTGGTTGAATTTTTTTAACGTTTCCCTTGTGTAAGTGTAAAAAATTTATTTTCGCACCAAACAGGGTAAGTGTAAATGCCAAAAATTTGGCAGGGTAAGTGTAAATGATTTACAGTTACCCTCCCAATACTTGTTTCAAACTCCCAACAAGTGAATACTTTTCATGCAAATTGGTTGAGCTCACTTGTTTAAAAATTTGAGCACTTGACATTTTTATATCATGTGAACAACATAATTCCATGTTGAGGTGAAGAGATTCCAATTGTGCATGTGAATACTAATTTGTTGTACTTGGGTATATACATTATTATTACTGTTTTGTGTTTATATATGTATAAGAAACAATGCCAGATTACAGAGGTTCAATTTTTATTCGGTGCCAAAAAGATGTCAAATTGTTTTGTGCATGAATACCCACCCAACAGGGGTTCAGAGTTCAGACTACAGACTGAACTTTCTTTCAGAATATACAATTGAAATGTTTGGACTTTAGGGGAATTCGCTAGAACAGTTTCCTGAAGTAAATATATAGAATGATCAATATCACAAAGCAATTTGGAATTTTGGACGAGTTCATTTGTGATTTTTCATGACCTGGACAATTATGAGGTATAACTCAGCATGGGAGGATTATGGCACAGAATGAACATCAGGCGCATAACAGCTGGAATCTATCCTAATGACAACAGTTTTACAAGGGATGCTTTTGGCAAGGGTAGAGTGTGTCAATTTGGGGTACCCAAACCCAAAAATAGAAGTGAAAAAAGACAATGCCTCGAAGATAAGGCCTCCCCTGATCTGAGGGTTGTAGACTCAAGGGCATAATTAGGGATGGGCCACAGGAGCTGGCCTTCACCAGTGTAAAGTATGAAAAGTTTTTATTTGAATTGCAGAAGGTTTGCATGCAAATGGAGGAAGGTCTCTTCAGTTGACAAAAGCATCTTTGGTTTGTGCAAGAAGGGTGCTTTCAAATATGTAAAGACCTACTACCACCCATTTGTTTTTCTTTTTTTTTTTCCCATGATACTCCGGACTCCGCTGGGTATTATTATGAAAATGGCCTGAGTAAAGCCTCACATGGCCTTACCCTTCACACAGAAACAAAAAAACCTTGAAGTGCTTTACCAAAAGGGTGAAGTCAATAGCAACATGCATGTCAACATAACAACTCATTGGAAATTAACAACATGCATGTCGACATAACAAACTTCACTTGATGATTCTCAAGCACAAAGACTCTCCATTGGTGGCACGTGTAATGAGGTAACCTAAAATCATCTGTCATCTCACATTTCTGACCACAAGTATGAAAAAGTGTGGACATGAATTTTTCACTCCATTGCCATTCAACAAGCATTCCCTTCTCTAAATGATGATGTTGCCAACACCCCAACTAAGGATAGTGGAGGAAGGAGGTCGAGGACATTCATAAATGATAAGATCATGACTACCACAATTACTATAAGTTTCGTCCCCTAAACTCACCTTATTTCCAGGGATGAGTTGCCTACAAGGATATCTCCATAATCCATGAGAATCTCCACTTTTGCCTCAAATCTCTTCTTCACCTTGGACTGAAGTCTGGCTATTGTGACAACTCCCTCAATTGTCCCACCTTTCAATCAGCCATACCATGTCCCACGGTTTGTGCCCTAGCCGTTAGCCTAGTCCAAAAACAGCAAAACACTGGTAGGCAAAAAAAAACAAAAATCTTGCAGCTAATGAGGTGAGCCAGCATGCACCCAACAAGGGGGCAAATTTTTCCCTTGGGCGGGGGGGGCAGATGTTTTGGATTCTTGTTGTTCTCAATATGTTCCCAATAGCGCCTCACTTTATCCTATATCCTCTGCCCTAAGTTTTACTCTTGTAACCCATAGAGAGTAGCTGAGAAGGAGGAGACTTCCATTTGTTGCACACACACAAAAAGAGGAGGAGGAGACTGAAATATATCTATTTTGGGACTGTCCAAAGCTTGATTAAGTTTTTTTATGATGGGCCAATCAATGATAACCACCACAGAACTTGGGGGGTCCGCACAACTAATTAATACCAATCACACTATATTTTGTATGAACAAGTGCAGAAAAATAGCAAGACCTCATTTTTTATTAGCTTAGATACCAGTATTAAAAAAAAAAAATTAGAACTGGTTTTGGAGGTTTTCAATCGCCAGAGTGAGTCAGAAAAAAATTAGTAAAAACTGCCAAATTTCTATACTTGATTTTCAATGTGTAGCCAAAAGTATAGAAAGATTATTAAACATTATATTTCTTATTTGGTTTATAGCCAAATTTGGCTAAATCTTCCAAGTAGCCACTTTTTCTACATCTTCCTTTCAATGGTAACCAGTTTGGCTACAAACTAAAATTCCTGAAAAAACACTCGCCCTTAATTAGACAAAAGTCGGTTAAGCTTATCATATGTTATCATAAGATAGGGAGTTCCAATTGTGATGATTTGATGAAGTTTCTCTCTTTGGACTGCTGAGGTACAATAGAAGCTTCATCTCCTTTTACTGATCAGGAATAAAGAAATACATTTGCAGGGAAAATTGTCACCATGTGGAATTCTCGCACCCCCAAAGATTTTATTATGACATCATTGTTTAATAAAAACCTCTTTCATCTTAGGACATAGCCTGCTTACTAGGGGCTCTTTAGCCTGCTTATTGGGTTCTTTAGCACTTGAATGCTTCCTAATGGCTTGGCAAGGGCCTAAGCCAACTTGGATACTAGCAGTCAAAGGACTCATAAGTGCATAATTGATTTTGGTGTCCTATTCAGAACCTTTTTAGGGGTATTCCAGTGTTGGGTGCATACCCACTTTGGTGGGTAACAACCACCCATTGTAGTTAGTAGAACCCAGATTTGGATTGGGATTGATTTTAGGAATCATAATTGGAATCAAAATTCCTATTTTTGAAGAACTGAATCTGGAATTGAATTTTAGGTTTATTCATGTGTGGAACCAAAAACAGAACCAATTTTTATTTTTATTTTTAAATAACAGGTATCGGAATCGATGGTTAATTGGTGGTTAGAAAGTAGTTAATCGTTGGTTCTAGTCCTGGTTAGTAAGAATTGAAGTAAACCCTTCATGAGGTAAATTAGTTAGTCAACTAAAGAGAGGGGAGGTAAACCCCATATAACTCCAAGCCTTGCAGTAATAGCCCATCTCAAGATGGAGGTGGCTTGTGCCTTCTATAATGCTATTGACACTCTATGTGTAGAAAAGGAATGCAACACCAATAAAGAAAGGCCTTTGGTGCCCTTTGGTGCCCTTTGTTGTCCACATCATGTTAGCACATCAATAAAAAAAGTTGTCAGCCTATTGGTGAAAACACCCAAAAACCTCTATGGCAAGAAAGAGAAACACATCCACTAGGTAACGATCAGTCCTTCCTTCATCTGAATCGCCAATGACGTAGCCACCCCACGAAAAAGAGCCACCCATGATACCAAGTTTGTTTGAGTGGGGTCAACAATGACAACATCAACCAATTTGCGAATGTCATCGACCAACAAAACAATGTCAACCCACCTACGGGAAGACTGAAAAAAATGTGACTCTACTTTTGATTCTACCATTTCCATTTCAATTTAAATCAATGATGTGAACCAATCTTGTGATGTGAATCTACTATGAGGGACATGGGTACACAAGAATAAACACCCTACAATTGTGTACTCTAAGAACATGCCCAATGATACCTTCTATTTGGGCTTTTATGAGTATTTGCCACATCCACCATGCAATGTTAGTTGTTAATTCCTCCACCATCCACAATGCACACCCATAAATATGAAGAAATTAACTTTGTAAAATGAGAGACTATTTAAATCTCACAACTTGGGCCAATCATTATGGTCAATTAATTTTTAAAAAAACATTACCCTAGCACTTTCAAAAGGTATTCTGAACATGAGTATATGTATGAGCCCAAAGGAGTTTCACACTATTAGATTGGAATACTTCATCCAAAATATATTAAAAGTATCCATAAAGTTGGGTAAACATAGCACCAAAAGCTCATGTTTGCCCAATTAAGGGTCATAACTCCCAACTTGACTCAAAAAAAATGAAGGAACCAAACAAAGGCTGAAGTTGGTTTTTCGTTGACAATTCAACATGAAAGTAGTTTGGAGCACAAAGTGCATAGCAAAGGGAAATGTGCAAGAGCTAAAAATAATTGTGAATGTGGTGAGAGATATGTGCAGAGGAACAAAAGTTTGAAATTGGAAATGTTGGTGGGTGCAAATGAAAAGTTGGAAAAACACAAGCTGAGCTAGTTGAATTACATCTTGGAAAATGCATAGGACCTAAAAAAAAAGCTAATCACAAGCATCTTAAAATAGTGCAAGTGCATGGTTTTTGGCATGGTATGAAGTGGAAGCACCAACAATAGCAACAACACATTTTTCTTTTCTTTACATGAAGTTTAATTATACTTGCAAAAACAATGTGTATCGATTGACTCCAACATTTCTAAAAAAGAAGATTTTTTTTACAATTGTTGCTTTGAAGGATTCACCTTTTGGCAAACATTCCTCATTTCAATGTGGTCACTTTCTATGTGTGTTCAAAAACTTAGTGAAATGCTACAAACTTTAACCATTCATGGCTTGCCCAATCCTTGAAGAAAATCCAAAAATTTCCTCCAAGAAAAATTGGATTTCAACAACCTTCAACCATATAAATACATTGTTGACCATAGCCAAAAAATCTAAAAACACCAAAATTTGAGGAGCCCAATACCCCAAATCCCATAATTTTGGAACTTTTGTGTGAGAACTTTGACTGTCTACTCTTTTTCACTAATGTTTTTGTCATTGAACATATGATCACTAGGTTGCCCACAGACCCTTTGATGTTATGGCATTTACATCAAATAAAAAAATATCAGTATAAAGGTATGGGTGATATCACAACATGGAGAGCTAATAAAATTATGAAAGTTGAAAATGCCTTTTACCACCACACAATTGTTAAACATGGACTTCCAAGGTGTTTTCTTAAAACTTGATTTTATTTTGAATTGGAGTGCTTACAATTTTGTGTTATGGTAGGTGATTCACTAGAATTATATGATTTCAACAATTGAATTTTTGTATAACATGTGAAATGTGCATGCAAACCATTTTGAACCCCCATTATTTTACACATATGATTATTATGGTGATGGTTATAATCATTGCATTTGAATATGAAATCAAACTTGAAAGCAACCTTATTTCTAGTTTACAAACCCTTTTGATGGTGGCCTTGTTGGTTTTATGTGTGAGTCCTCCTCTTACCCCTTTGGTTGTGTCTTACAAATTAAAATATATTGTCACTAGCCTTAACAAAAATTTACATTTCCTATTGGTGGTGGTATTTTTTTATTATTATGAATCCACCTTTTATGAATTTATCATTTATCCATTTGATGTTGTTTTAATGGTTGAAAAAAACATACCTTAACATTCAATAAGGTCTATAAACCATCTTGATGGTTTTTTTGTTTTTCAAAAATTGAATCCATTTATTATACATTTGATGTTATCTTTCTAACTAAAATAGACCTACCTTAGCTTTCAATGGTCTTCTTGTTTTTTTAAAACTCAAATCCATTTCTTATATGTGTGACCTTGTCTTTGTTGTTGAAATAAACCTACCTTAGCTTTCATTCAGGTTTATAAACTCTCATTATGGTTTTTTTACTTTTTATGAAACTAAAACCCTTTCTTAAACATGTGATGTTGTTTTATCATTGAAAGAGACTTACCCTAACCTTCATTCAAGTCTATAGACCCTTATTATGGTTTTGTTATTTTTTCTAAACTTGAATCCATCTTTTACACATTTGAATTTTCTTGTTGGCTAAAATAAAAATACTTTAACCTTCATCCAAATTTTCATACCTCCCTTATGTTCTTTTTTTAAAAACATGAATCCATCTCTTATACATGTGATGTTTTTCTAACTAAAATAGACCTAGTATATATTTAAAAAGGTTTGCAAACCCCTTTGATGGTTTTTTTTTTTTTCCTAAACCTAAATCCATGTCTTGTACATTTGATGTTGCCTTTCTAGTTGAAACAAACCTATCATAACATTCAACAAGGTTTATAGACCCTCCTTATGGTATTTTTGTTTTTTACTTACTTTGAATTCATCTCTTATACATGTGATGTTGTCTTTTTGTCTGAAATAGACCTACCCTAGCATTCAATAAGGTTTATAAACCCTATTGATGGTCTTTTTATTTTTTCTAGATTGAAATCCATGTCTTATACATTTGATGTTGTCATTTTGGTTGAAACTTACCTATCCTAACATTCAACAAGGTTTATAGACCCTCCTTATTGTTTTTTTGTTTTATTTGAACATAAATCCATTTCATAAGCATTTGATGTTGTCTTTATGGTTGAAACAAAAAACACTAATATTCAACAAGCCCTATAGACGTTCCTTATGGTCTTCCTATTTTTTTGGAACTTAAATCCATATCTTATGCATTCGATGTTGTATTTTTGGTTAAAATAAACCTACCCTATTGTTAAGGGGTAAAAATCCCTAGACTAATTAGTGCCATAGGCATCCAAGTAACTAGCTAGTTAATAATGATAAAGTTATTATCTCTTACCCAAGGGGTGAAGCTAGTGGGCTTAATTAATTCATGTTGATGAGTGGTTGGTTGTAATCCACCTAATCACGTAGGTAGTAAAGATTAAAATAAGGACTTATTTTCATGGGGTCAATGTGGGCCTTATGTGGTTTTGTGGAAAAGGAGGATTAGAGGAAGACTTGGGGGGATTCTAGGGCATTTGATGAATTATAATTTGGAATTTGGCTTAACAACACTTTCTTGGATATGTGTTGTGTGTGTAACACTAAAAAAGGGAGATTAACTTGGAATTGTATTGTATTTGTGTTAATCAATGGAAAACGGTTGAAGGATCTTAATGTGTTTCGTGTAAGTTTATTCTACTAAAAAATGTGGGAAGGTAGTATAGTTTCAATTTGCATAATGTTTTGTTACATTTTTATAATAATTATGTGTATTTTTTACAAAAGCAGTAAGGATGTATTCTTTAGTTTAGTCTTTGGAGTAGGAAGTCCCTTATTGCCACAAGAAAGTAATAACCAATAGAAGGTAGTAGGTAGGGATTAAACTTGAAGGTTAAAATCTATAGGGTAATGGGACTGCTATAGATAATAGGCAATAGCCACAAAGGACCTATAGTGGCTGCAAATGGTGGGTGGAATTGAGAAGGCTTGTTGTGGGACTTTGGACAATATATAACACCACCAAAGGGTCTACATGCACTGTAAAGGGTAGACAATAGTTGTGGAAAGCTTGTAGACCCACTAAACACCAATATGATGTATTGAAAGTACTATAAAAATCTAGAAGGTAACTATTTCCTAGTCCCCCTTATCATTCTTGCTTATTTTCTATATTTTCTTCTCCTTACACTACTGTAATGGCCTATAGTTAGGACGGTAGGTCTATCCCTAAATGATAGATCCTACCTTTTTCTTTTTCTCTTTGCATAAGGTCTTTATTATTACTTAAGTACGTGTAGTAAAGTTATTAAGTGATAGTAGTTTTTATTAAAAGTAAAAAGAGGTTGAACTTGTTCTCTCAGCATTACCTTCTTGAGGACAGTAATGTTTGGGAGTTGCATTTTCACCCTTTTACATTTAACATTCAACAAGCCCTATAAACCTTCCTTATGGTCATCTTGTTTTTAAAAAAATTTAATTCATCTTTTATGCATTTGATGTTGCTTTTTTGGTTGAAATAAACCTACCTTAACATTTAACAAGCTTTAAAGACCTTCTTCATTGTTTTTTTTTTAATAACCTAATTCCACCTTTATACATGTGATGTTATCTTCATGGCCAGAATAGACCTAACCTAGTTTTCATTCAAGTTTATAAGCTTTCCCAATGTTTTTAATTTTTTAAAAGTTGAATCCATCTATTATACATGTTTTATGTTATATTTTTGATTGAAACATAACTACTTTAACCTTCCTAATGGCCTTTTTTTTAATATAAAAACTTGAATCCATCTCTTACATGTGATGTTGTCTTTATAGTTAAAATAGACCTACTTAGCCTTCAACAAGGTCTATAAACCTTCTCGATGCTCTTCTTACCTTTTTTACTTATAAATCTTATGTTTGAAATTTGGTAAGTATTTTAGTTTCTAAATTCCAATGATTGGGTTAAAGTTCAGCGACTATTTTCAATTTTAATGTGTATGATTTATTTTTTGAGATGTGCAATTATTTTAGGGATGGTTAAATTATGAACAAGCACAAAGTTGGAGACATATGTACTACAAACACAATAATTGGAGTTTGTTGCATTGCACAAAGCCAAGGCCCTTCAAAGGAAAAATGTATTAAGACAAATGGTGGAATCTAATTAGCTTACCACCATGGCAACTTTTTATAACATGCATTTTGGAAGTTACAACATGGGTAAGAAACAAGTGACACAACTTATTCCTACAATTCCGTTGAAACAAATTTATGCAAACTATTAAATGGTTTTATCTTAATTCAATTTTTGTGGAAGAGATTTTGAAAGATCACATGTGCAACACCTTGAAAGAATCAAAAACATGAACTTCAAATGAAAAGGGTTCGAAAATAACAACATTACAATGTGATCAAATGCTATAATGCTTAAAGGCCACATATGGCATGCAATAAGGTACATTTTGAAGAGATGACAAAGTTTCACTAATGGGGCACTTATATATGGACCATCAACCCCATTTTCTACCTTTCTTGAACCTATAGGTTTTGCACCTACATCACAAACTTCATGGGCCACAATTTGGTACTAATAGTCATGCGAAATCTGTTTTTCATAAGTTCATATGAAATAGACACAAATGCATTCATCTATTTGTATTGTTTGAACATTGATGTTGTGTGCATTGTTTAGACACGAATGCTATATGCCTATCCATATTGTTTAGACACAGATGTTGTATGTTTATTTGTGTTATTTACACATGAAAGTCGTGCACATGACTTTCGTGTTTAAATAATGCATAACATTTGTGTTTAAACAATATGAACCTATGAAATAATAGATTTCGCATAGATTTGGAACAAACCCATGAAGCTTATAAATTTGTGATGTAACTCAAATGCGTCATTTAAATTTACATTATTTACAAAATTTTGGTGAAAGTTTTATGACCAAAACAAAGGTGTTGAAAAGTCAATCCAAAAGCATGGAAATAATGGTTAATCACTTATTGCAACCTATAATATTTAAAACACCTCCTTAGCTAGGAAGGTGCAAATCAACAGTGTAAGGTTGAATAAGGCAAAAATTAACAACTTGAAAATAACTAAAGGACTAGGTGTTATCACAAAAGAAGATTTCATAATAGAGGTTAAGGCAATTTTGAAATTATAATTAAAAGTCTCAAACCCAACCATATGCAATTTTGGCTCTATATTTTGATGATTAGGAATGACCTCATGATTAAGGTCCATGTGTTTCCTAATCAATGATGATAGTTGTGGCTCAAAACAAATGTGAATATTTTGGTTATAATGAATCAAACCTTTTCATGAAACACCTCCACTTTATTTTCAACCAACCTATATTCCACTCTACTTGCACCTTTAAACCTACATGCATCTTGTTGAATGTTTGCATTGCATCATGATTTGCATGTGGGGCAAGCTCTTGTCACCCCACCCAACACATAATGAACATATTTTCACCCATGTATTTGGATTGCCCAAGTCATATTCAAAGTAATTATCTCCATGGATGAAATAGTGGCACCATCTTGGTAAATGTTTGAATGCCGCAAAATCTTCACATCATGATAAGATTCAAAATAATTAACATTTACGTACATGAACAACCCATGATGGTAAAAATTGACCATGTTGTTCATTGCATAAATATTCTTCCAACCATTAAACTAGGTCCTATGTGTTTCATGATTCCATAGTTTTTGGATCTTGATCAAAGTGTCATTCATGAACCCAATACAACACAATAGGTCTTGTAGTTACATATTGAAGATAAAATTTTCTCCTTTGGCATTAGCCCTCAAATTTCATATACAAATGCATAATTAATGCATGATGCAATGAAAATTACATCATCACACAAAGCAAATTTCAACCAATTCCACATGATAGTGTCATACATCATGACATTATTGTGCTTCATATACAATATGACCCTAGCCCTAAACCCTAACCCTAAAAATAAACCCTAAACCTTAAATGAAAAAATTGAAAGAGAAAAAGAAAATTAGACATTTGCCTTAAACCCTAGTCACAAAACAAACCCTAAAAGCCCCAAACCCTAAGCCTTAAATGAAGAAATTGAAAGAGAAAAAGAAAATCAGACCTTCGCCTTAAACCCTAACCCTAAAACCCCCAAACCTTAAACTCTAATTGAAAAAAAAGAAAAAAGAAAAAAATAGACCCAATCCCTAAAAACAAACCCTAAAAACCCTAAACTATAAACCTTAAATGAATAAATTGAAAGAGAAAAAGGAAAAAAAACCCTAGCCCTGAACTTTAACCTTAAAAATAAACCTTGAAAGCCTTAAACCTTAAACGTTAAATGAAAAGTAAATATTAAAAGTATATTCACCTATGGATTTAGCATGGGTTTCAATGGTAGGGACCATTTAAGAAGCTAACTCGTCAAATTCCTCCAATGTAAAGTTTGTCAAAACATTTAATAATGTCAACGTGGCTTGCATAGTACTCAAAACATGCCAAACTCCCATGGTTGGATTCACATATTGCCCCATGTCCTCCCTCTATTTCATTTAAAATGAACAAGTCATTAGAGTTGAAAGTCATTGCCATCATTTGAAAAATGATAAGGTCATTTTGATCCATGTCTCCCAAGATATTTTCATCACTTGAAGATGAGATCAAATCATCACTACTTGAAGGAGAGCCATTTGAAAAGCTCAAGGTTGACATCTCTCAAAGCATGAAATAAAAATAAGGGGAATAAATGAAAACAAGAGTAAGAGAAGAATGAAAACCTTTTCCTTATATAGTACACATACGAGTTTTAATTTACATTCTAGGGTCCAACCTACCCTACATCAAAACCTGCCCTTTTGGGCTGATTTTCAACTTGATCATTTTACATACACAAAAAACATGAGCCTAAAACAAGATCTTTAATAATGTTTTCATCACAAACCTTATTCCATGGTTGTGTTTCTTAATTTTCATTATAAATCTTGATGTTTTAATTTTAATATTTTACACAAGTACAAATGATCATTTTAACCTTAACATTTGAAACCCTAACCCTAAATTATAAAAACCACACTTTAAAAACCTTATCCTTAGAACTAACCCTTTCAACCTAAAATCAACCTTAAAAATAAAACCTTAAAAAATCAAGTCCTAAACCTTAAACCTTAAAATTTTTAAACCCTAACCCCTAACCTTAAATTACAAACCCAATAAATTTAACCCTAAAAACCCAAACTTAAACCTTAAACATTGGACCCTAACATTTCAAAATTCAAACCTTAATACCTAACCTTTGAAAGCCCAACCCCTAAACCCTAAAAAAATAAAATGTTAACAAGCTCAAACCTAAACCTTAAAAATTAAACCTAATATAACCATAGCCAATAGTCAAAACAATTGCCAATAATCAAAACCAATAGCCATAACAATAGCCAAGAGCAATAACTGATGTCCATTGGCAGTAGTTAATACTGAATGGCAATAATCAATAGCTGAAAAAAAAAACCCAATAGCCATAGATGATAGCCAGTAGCCAATGGCCATAAGCAATAGCCATAGCCAAAAGCAATAACCATAGTCAGAAGCCAATGGCCAATAGCCAATACCACCTATAACCCATAACCCCCTAGCCCCCTAAAATTTAGCCCATATACCTACCTCCCATAGTATAGGTTAAAGGGGGGCAGTCTCTGAGTGAAAAAAAATGAAAAAAAGTTGATGCGCTCAATTCAGGGATTTCATTCTGGGTTTTCCCAATTTGGACCCCTATTGGACCCCTTTCTCAAGATTTAGGGATCACACCAATTAAGGGATGAGAGACGAAAGAGGGGGTCAATGTGGGACCCAACTGGGTATGACTTTACGGATATCTTCATAGTATAGGTCATTTTATTGCTCTGGCTGGGTTGGGCATTCAGCAACAAAGAAGCCTTGCTTTACAAGGCAAGAGTAAATTACCCAGAAACAAAAGAAATCCCACCATAAATTTCGCCAGTACATCACCACACTCATGTACAGCAAAAGCGCGGTATGGAATTATGACTTCCCAGATATGAACACACAATTCTAGTGTTGAATGTGGCGGTTTGGGTTTTATTTCACATAGAAGAATGGCCCCCACATTATATGTGCACATATATGTCTCATTTAGGGCCTATCATGACAACATTCCGACATTTGAGCAGTGGGTTTTTGAGGAATTTTGTGATGCAACCAAAGTGGTGATCATCCCAAGGAAAATTTAGCCAAATCTGGCTATTAACCACATATGAAGTACAAATATTTTAATCATCCTTCCACATTTTTGGCTTTTTACTGAAACCCAAATATGATATTCTGACGACTTTTCCTTTACTTTCACTTATGTTGATTGAGACCAATGTTTTTTTTCTTTTTCAACCTGCCAAGTATGATTTGGACACATGCAAAGGATTTGTTTGAAAAAGATGGCCCTAATTTGTCAGATTTCATTTTTCAAAACACCCACTTCTTAGGTACCACTTATTACCTCCACATACACTAAAAAAAAGTTACCCAGGTTTTTATGCCGAGTGAAAGGTATTGAGAATCCCAGAAGGTTCCAAACATAGGCCACTCTCTTACATGAAAAACCTAAACCATCCCTTAGGGTTTTTATGTAAGAGAGTGGCCTATTTTTGGATCACACCCTACTTAGGACCGGACAAAATATGTTAAGGCCTTGTACAGCCTAAAGGGACATGTCTTTGTGACCTGTCTTCAATGTACACGAATCAAAATTGGACAGGTCTTGAAGACTCTTGGGAATGACAGGTACTGAAGCTCCACTTTCACAAAGTTTTGCTGAATTAGGACCAGTGATTTTTTTTTGGGGACAAATTTTGTCATTTTTTTGACAAAAGATTTCGGATTGCGGGGGTGTTTTCTAGTGGAAATTCAACTTATTTCACTAATTTTGTGGGAAAGTTTTGCCAACTTTCCAATATCACGAAATTGTAAAAGATAACCCTGCTTCCAACATCAAATATTATTAGTTAAAGATGATTAAGCTAGGACTTATGTGCCATTTCCTTCCTTCTTGTTGTCTCTCTTCCAAGTTTGCCAAGTTTCCATTGTTTCAAAGGGTGTGTTATATGGGTTGGTCCAAATTTGATGTGTGCCAAGCAGCATTTTTCTATTTGAAAATTTCCACCAAATAACGAAATAAATAATAAATAATAAAAATTGAAGTGATTTTGGACAGTTTGAATTGTCAGTGTGTAGCCATAAATATAGAAGGTTGACTGAAGATTTTTATTTAGTATTTGGTTTATAGCCAGATTTCGACAAATCTTCCTAGTAACAACCACCATTTTTTCTACATCTTCCTATGGATGAACGCCACATAAGCTATGTTACAAAATTTCCTAAAAAAAAACACTGGTCCTATGGGATAAAATGGGCTCTCATTCCTCAATTTGAGGCCTTGGAAAATATTCCTTACATTTGGCCTTTCGGATCTCATATTAATGTTAATTTAAAAAATTCAGCATCTTTTAAACTAACTCTCACAATGTACTTTTATTTTGCATAAAATAATTTTCAGCTAAATGAAGAAAATCAAAAAATATGTATACACCATGATATCTAAAAGAATTTATACTGAATTTTTTTATTCTTAAGAAGTAAAAGAACTGACAAAATTTTAGCAGACCGGTTCGTTCCTAGTGATATCCTCATGCCACGACATGGTCGAGACGCCGCAGAAGCGGATGTTATGAGCAACCAGAAATCGACACGCGTCTGAAGATAATTTCTTCCCCCACCCTTGGCCATTTCCCCTCACCTTCCCTTCCCCCGGGGGGTAAAAGGTAAATAATTCTGGCGGTACTAAGAAACTACCACGCTCCAGCAAAGACCGCACAGGAACGGAGAGTGTGTAATTTCGCGGTAATTTCACTATGGCGTCATCATGGCACATCATGCTTATTAACTCTGTGTTACTCACGTGTGTTACTCATGTGGTAACTCTTATAATAACCGCAACCCTAAACCCAATTGTTTTTTTTTCTTTTCTTTTCTTTTTTTGTTTTCTAATTCAGATTTTTTTTTAATTCACGAAAAACAAAAGGAAATTTTGAGGGTTCAAGTTACAACAGCTTTAAGTAGAGGCTGATTCTGCCATTTCATTGTACGAATTAAAATTTAGAAATTGCTGCAGATTATTTTTGTAATCAGGAGTTACTCTACGCAGCTAAATAGGGTTTAATATTAGATAATTTAGCATTTTATTAAATTGGTTTCCATGGCAGAATTCACGTCTAAAACTGTTGATGATTTGGGATGGGTTCCATCCTTAAGCTGGGGCCTTACATGGTGTGATGTGCTCACCCATTCAAAGAATACATGACATCATTCTTGATTTACTAAATAATTTTGGGGGTGTTTTTGCAATCTAAAGAGAAAAAAATACACCCCCCCCCCCCCCACCCCCCTCTTTTATGTATATTTTCTTATTTTTTTTTGTTTTTTTTTATACTATTTTTAT
>Ga0116227_10004236_pt1 | contig 31221 bp, 30 predicted proteins | sample S1TSphgellanicum_FD_89693 | JGI IMG/M metagenome (GOLD analysis project Ga0116227, IMG submission 89693) | Host-associated microbial communities from peat moss isolated from Minnesota, USA - S1T2_Fb - Sphagnum magellanicum MG | ecosystem: Host-associated > Plants > Peat moss > Unclassified... | reverse complement strand
GCCAGCTTGACGAGTTCAGGATCGGGCTTTACCCGTTTATTGCGTTTCGCTACGGTCATCGTCGCTCCTGTTACTGGCAGTCTCCTGCCAAATGACCGTTTACACAAAACTATTTACACCCTCGACGTGTGGGGCTTTTTGCCATCTTGCCGTGCTCACGAACCTCTGCCTCCGCACAACCCTCAACTCCCCAACTTATTCGGATCCCGCCAGGCCCGCTCAAACGGCAACCGCCACGCCCGCGGCGCGACAAGCTGATGAATCGCATTGGGCCCCCACGATCCCGGTGAATAAAACCGAACCGGCGGAGGCGATTCAATCAACGCGGTCGAAACTTGCCACAACCGCTCAATCCCTTCCGCGGTTGTGAACAACGTGCGATCGCCCCGCATCGCATCAAGAATCAACCTCTCGTAGGCCTCAAGCACATCCCCGATCATGCCAGTGTCATGCATGGCGAACTGCAAGCTGAGCTTATCCAGCCGCATCCCAGGCCCAGGCCGCTTGCCATAAAACGAAAGCGACATCTTCGAAGCATCCGCCAGATCAAAAGTCAAATGATCCGGGCCCTGCGCGCCCACCCCCGACCCCGCCGGAAACATACTCTTAGGCGGCTCACGAAACGCGATAGAAATAATCCGTTGTCCTTCAGCTAGCCGCTTCCCGGTCCGGAGATAGAACGGCACACCAGCCCAACGCCAGTTATCGATGGAGCACTTCAACGCAATAAAGGTCTCAGTCTCCGACTCCGGATTGACCCCATCCTCAGCTCGATAACCCGTGTACTGCCCTCGCACGACATCAGAAGGTTGAATTGGCAACATGCTGCGAAAGACCTTGTTCTTCTCCTCGCTGATCGGCGCTGGCTCCAGTGATGTGGGAGGCTCCATCGCCATAAACGCGAGAATCTGGAACAGGTGAGTGACCACCATGTCGCGAAACGCCCCGGTCTGCTCGTAGAATCCCGCGCGCTTACCGAGCCCTAGCGTCTCGGGGACGTCGATCTGAACGTGATCGATAAAGTTGCGATTCCAGATAGGTTCGAAAAGCCCATTCGCAAAGCGGAACGCCAGAATGTTTTGCGCCGGCTCTTTGCCAAGGAAGTGGTCGATGCGGAAAATCTGCTCTTCCTCGAATACTTCGTGCAGCCTGGCATTCAATGACACTGAGCTTGCCAGATCGGTGCCGAAGGGTTTTTCCATGATGATCCGCGAGCGCTCGACGAGGCCCGCTTCCTTGAGCATGCCGACTGCGGATAAGGCCGCGTTCGGCGGTACGCTCAGATAGTGCAGTCGCCGGCACTCGCCTTCGAAGGTCTGCTCGGCACGTTCAACCGCAACCTTAAGCGCCTCTGCACCTGCAGCCAGCGACAGATAGTCGAGGTGGGCCGCAAAGGTGTCCCATTCCGTCTCGACGATTGGGCGAGAAGAAAACTCATCGAGTGCTTCACGGGCCGTCCGGCGAAACTGATCCGCTTCGATGTCATCGAGCGCGACCGCAATGATCCGGCAACCTGGAATGAAGCCCGCATTCGAGAGATGGAACAAGCCGGGCAATAGCTTGCGTCGCGCCAGATCGCCGGTGGCGCCGAAGAGCACGACGACTTGCGGAAACCGCGGACCCACGCCTGGGGAGATCTTCGCCATCGTGCAAATCCTTCTAGGTTAGCAACGTCAAACGAAAAGGTGATCCGCAAGAGCGAAACCCGGCCTGGGTTTCAGCCAGCAATTCTACGCGGCGAAAGCTTGAAGAGCCCGCTCGAGTCCAGGCCGATTCGGCAAACGCACGAAGGCTTTCACACTGGAAGTAGCGCTGTGTCCCCGAGTCACGCCCGACTGCGCTGGCGTATACCCCATTGCAACGATTTTTTTCCCGTGAAACACTGCTCTTCATCTGCTGTGTCGGATTGAAGTCTGATATACCAGACAAACGAATATTGACGTTCGATCAACTCGAGCTCGTCACCTTGAGCATGCCGCGAAGGCCCGGTTGATCGCCGTTTCCGTCCACATGTGGACTTCTCACTCCAGATCGGGATCGAAAAATGAGAATCATCAGGGAAAGCGCAAGATTCGCGTGTTTGTTCGCTGTGGCCGGTCTATTGGTGTTTGCCGGTTGCACGAAGATCGCTACGCCAGATCAGGGCGGCGTCGCCGATTCGACACTCAAACAGGTCCTGCAGCGCGGCACCTTGCGCGTGGGCGATTGTTTGACTTTCGCGCCGTTCGGCTTCTACAACAAGGACGGCCAGCCCGACGGTTACGACGTCGACCTCGCGAAAGAACTGGCCAGGCAAATGGGCGTCAAGCTCGAAGTCGTGAATACGACGAGCGCTAACCGCATTCCGAACCTGCAAACCAGCAAGGTGGACGTGGTGTTCTGCAACTTCACCCGCAACCTCGAGCGGGCGAAGGAAATCTCCTTTACGAACCCGTACGTGGTGGCGAGCGAAGCGCTGCTGGTGAAAAAGAGCAGCGGCATCAAGTCCATCAACGACATGTCGAATCGCACGATTGCAACCGTCAAGGGCTCGACGAACGGTGACGAAGTGCGCTCGCTGAACATGCAGGTCAAGATTCAGGAGTTCGACAGTTCGGAGGCTGCGATCCTTGCGGTCAAACAAGGCCAGGCCGACGCGATGATCGAGGACAACAACTTTCTCGCGTATCAGGCAACGCTCGATCCGGACCTGACTGTGACCAACGAAGCGCTCGTTCCGCTCGAATACAACGCGTTCGGCGTCAAGCAGGGGGACCAGGTCTGGCTCGATTACCTGAACCTGTTCCTGTTCAATACCAACGCTTCCAAGCTGAACGCACAGCTCTACAAGAAGTGGTTCGGCACAGATCCGCGCTTCCCGCTTAATCCGCAGTACTGAATCTGCGCGCGCTCAACGTCGGTTGAAAGACGGAGGAACCATGAGCTATGAATGGCTGACCATTGCGGGCTATTGGAACGATTTCGTTCGCGCGGCGTGGCTGACGCTTCAGATCACGGTGCTGGCCTTCATCCTTGCGCTGCTGCTCGGTTTGCTGACGGCGCTGGCCAGCGCATCACGCGCCCGACTGCTGCGCGCGATCGCGAGTGCCTATATCGAAGCGATCCGTAATACGCCGGTATTGCTGCAGATCTTCATCGTGTTCTTTGGTTTGCCATCGCTCGGCATCACGTTGAATGCCTATGCCGCCGGTGTCATTGCGTTAGGGGTGAATGTCGGTGCGTACCTGGCCGAGGTGTTCCGTGCGGGCATCCAGTCCGTGCCGCGCGGTCAACTGGAGGCGGCGTCGATCCTCGGCCTGGGGCGCTCGCAGATCTTCGTCGAAGTGGTGCTGCCGCAGGCCGCGCGTGCCGTTTATCCGGCGATCGTCAACAACCTGATTCAGTTGCTGCTCGGCACATCGCTTCTGTCGGCGATTGCGCTACCGGAACTGAGCGGGACGGCGACGGTGATCAACGCACGCACGCTGCTCTACATCCAGACCTTCACGATTACGTTGATCGCCTATCTGGTACTCAGCAATGTCCTGTCGTGGGCGGCGGGCCAGGTGAGCGTCCGTGTCTTTCATCCACCGCTCGTACTGAAGAAACGTCCGCGCCGCGCGTTCTTTTTCGCGCGACAGACCGATCGCACCTGAGCGCCCAACCGGAGATCGAACATGTCAAGCGAATTGCTCACGACCAGCCTCGCGATCCTGATTCAGGGTCTGGTGGCGACACTGCTTCTGTCCGCGGCGTCGATCGTCGGTGGAACGCTGATCGGGCTGCTGGCAGCCGTCCTAAGGTCATTCGGACCATGGGGCACGCCGCGTATCGCCAGGCTCTATACCGAACTGTTCCGCGGCACACCTGTGCTGATCACGCTGATGTTCATCTATTTCGGCGTGTCGTACTTCGGTTATGCAATCGATGTCTTTGCAGCCGGTGTGGTGGGTTTGAGCGTCTATCAAGGCGCCTACATTGCCGAGATATTCCGCTCGGGCATCGAAGCCGTGCCTAAAGGACAGTGGGAGGTGTCGCAGATCCTCGGGCTCAGCAAGACGCAGGCATTCTTTTCGGTGGCGTTGCCACAGACCGGGAAGATCGTCATACCGCCTCTCGTCGGCCAGTACTTGTCGCTTATCAAGGATACGTCGATCGTCAGCATGATCGGCATGTCGGAATTGATGCACGCGGGTCAGGCTATCGTCGACCGGGTCGGCAAACCGGTTGAGATATACGGCCTCGTTGCCGTGCTGTATTTCGTTGTGTGCTTTCCACTTTCGCAGTGGGTGCGCCACCATGATCGTAGAAGGAGCCTGTTGTCATGACCGCTACTACCTCTATCGCCACTTCCCGGCCCATCATCAACCTCGCCGGCGTCAGCAAGTCCTTCGGCGCTACGCAGGTTCTGAAGGAAATCAATCTCGATGTGCGACCGGGTGAAGTGCTTGTGCTGATCGGCGCATCCGGTTCTGGAAAGAGCACGGTGCTGCGCATCATGAGCGGTCTGGAAACGGCCGACACAGGTGAGGTCTGGGTCAACGAGGTGCCGCTGCACGACGCTCGCCGCGCCAAAGAGATTCGCGGTCACGTGGGCATGGTGTTTCAGCAATTCAACCTGTTTCCGCACAAGACCGCACTTGGCAACGTGACGCTCGCGCTGATCAAGGCACGCAAGATGAGTCCGGCGGACGCGCGCAAGCGTGCGATGGACGCGCTCGATCGCGTGGGTCTCGCCGACCGTGCCGATCACTATCCTAGTCAGCTCTCAGGCGGCCAGCAGCAGCGTGTGGCGATTGCCAGAGCATTGGCGGTCGAGCCGGGCATCATGTTCTTCGACGAGGCCACCTCCGCGCTCGACCCGGAACTGGTCGGCGAAGTGACCGAGGTCATGCGCGGATTGGCGCGCGACGGCATGACGATGGTTGTCGTCACCCACGAAATGGGCTTTGCGCGCAAGACTGCCGATCGCGTCGTGTTCATGGATAAAGGCGTGATCGCGGAGCAGGGCGCGCCCGAGGATATCTTCGTGAACCCGCAGAACGAACGTACCCGGCAGTTCCTGCACCGCGTGCTCGACCATTGACCTTGCGCTAAACTGCGAACCCTATCGCCGACGGAGTTGAAGGCATGTCAGCACCAGAGTCATCAAGAGCGCGAGGCGTTGACCGCGTCGTCGGCATTTTCAGGCAACTGCATATCGCGCGTCGTCCGATGACGATGCGCGAACTGATTGAAGCGACCGGCGCGCCGCGCTCCAGCATCTACGAACTGGTCACCATTCTCACGGAAGCAGGATGGCTGGAGACAACGGTCGACGGTAGTGTCTTTTTCGGCCGTGAAATGCATTACTACGGCGCCGACTACGCGGTGCATAACGATCTGATCAGTCGCGCCCACCAGGCCATCCTCGCGCTGGTCAGAAACCACGACGAGACCGCGCAGTTGTGCATGCTGGAGGGCAACAAGTACACCGTGGTTTTGTCCGAGAACAGTTCGCGGCCGTTCAACATCAGTTCCGACATTGGCGTGAAGGTGCCGATTCCGTGGACCGCGACGGGCCGCCTGTTGCTCGCACATCTGCGCGCGGACGAGATTCGCGCGCTGATCCCGGACGAAGACTTTGTCCTCGATAACGGAAGGCGCGTTGAATTTGAGGATTTTCTGCGCGACGTCGAACGTGCCGCTGAACAGGGTTACTGTTGCACCGAAGGTCTTTCGCACACCTTTCGATACTGCATGGCAGCGCCGATACGCGATCGAACCGGTCTTCCCGTCGCGGCGCTTTGCTTTATGACGAGCCGCGACACGAATCCGGAAAAGCGCGCCACGATGCTGGAAGACCTCATCAGGTCGTCGAAAGCGTTATCGCAGCCGTATGTCCGTTTGTAGGCGCCGCGCGAGACGGCTCTCGCCGCTCAATGCGGCAAACGGACATTGAATTTGAACGTCGCAAGTCGCGCCAGCAGGATGAACGCAGTGGCGATCAGCACGCTATATACGCTATCGAAGTTGAAGTAATCCAGCAGTAGATACAACCAGCATCCAACAAACGCGCAGGTCGCATACGGTCGCGAATCCTTCAAAATCAGCGGCACTTCATTGCAAAGCACATCGCGAATCACGCCGCCGAACACCCCAGCCAGAACCCCGATCATCACCGACGTAAACCACGGCATCTGCGCGTCGAGCGCCATCGAAGTACCCGAGATGCTAAAGAGCCCCAGCCCAACCGCATCCGCCACCAACAACACCCGCTCGGACAACAGCTTCGACGTCATCTTCAACAGCATCGGCGCGAACAGCGACATCACAAAGATCGCGATTACATACGGTTGATGCTCGACCCAATAAAACGGCCTGCGCTCCAGCAGCACATCGCGCACGGTCCCACCACCGAAGGCCGTCGCCATCGCCACCAGAAACGTCCCGACCGCATCGAGCTGCCGCGTGCGCGCTTCAATAAAACCGGAGATCGCGTAGGCGAAGATCGCCAGCGCCTCCATGATGGTGAGCGCGAGGGTAAGCCTCGGATGCATTAACGGAGCCCCGTCACGGTTTGGGATGAGCGACCTGCGCCCCCGGCTGCAACAGCACGAGCACAGCGCCGGCGCCGCCGTCATGCGCTCTTGCCTGGCAGAACGCAATGACCTCTTCTTTCTGCACGAGCCAGGCCCGAACCTTGCCCTTCAGCACAGGCTCCTTGCCGACCGACCCAAGCCCCTTGCCGTGAATCACGCGCAGGCAACGCAGCCCGCGCTTGACCGACTCGCGAATGAACTCCGCCAGCGCCTCACGCGCCTCTTCACGCCGCATCCCATGCAGATCCAACTGGGCCTGCACAATCCACGCGCCGCGCCGCAGCTTGCGCACCACCTCCTGACTCACTCCAGGCCGGCAATACGAAAGCGTCTCATCGGTCTCAAGCAACACCTCCGGATCGAACTCATCCGAAATCGCCTCATGCAGGACAGCCTCTTCATCGAGCTTGGTTTGCGTGGGCACAGGCGAGGGTGGCGTGCGCGCCGGCGGCACCCTGGGCGGCACCACCAGGGGCGCAACCGCGCCAATCTCCCGCCGGAACAGATCGGCATCCGCCGACGCTTCACGCTGTGCCACAGCCGCCGCGGCGCGGTCGCGCTCACGTCGCTCGGCATCGCCTTTTAGCGCGGCACGCAGAGCACCCAGACCGGCGAGCCCGGCCGCCGGCTCGATCTGCGGTTTAGACGGCGCAACCGGCACCGGCGTCGGCTGCACAGCCGTCGCGCGGGGACGTTTGGGTTCGCCAGGATGAGGCCGATTCTTTGCCATGACGGTGACACGGTGGAAAGTAGAGCGTCGTGTGAAACTGCCGCGGGCCTCGCCATGCATCCGCAGGTCAAAACGGACCTGCAGCCGCAACAAGACACAACGCGATGCAAAAAGGGCCGCCAGCTTGCCAGCCGCGGCCCTTCATAGGGTGTGATGCGTGCGGTGTACGGTAAGCGCTCAGGCCGAAGCCCGGGCGCTATTTTACCTTCCCCGCGTCATGAAGCAGGCCCGCTTGCCCGGCTTGCCCGATGCCCCGATGCCCCGATTAACGCTCGGCTTCGGCGCTCATCGCGTGCTCGCCGGCCATCTCGTCGATGGTTTCGAGGTAGCGCTGCGCATCCAGTGCGGCCATACAGCCCGTGCCGGCGCTGGTAATCGCCTGACGATACACGTGATCCTGCACGTCGCCCGCGGCAAACACGCCCGGCACGCTGGTACCCGTTGCGTTGCCCGACAGGCCGCCGTTGGTGATGATGTAGCCGTTCTTCATCTCCAGCTGGCCTTCGAAGATATCCGTATTCGGCTTGTGGCCGATCGCGACAAACAGGCCCTGCAGCGCGATATCCGTCTTTTCGCCGCTCTTCGTATCCTTGATGCGCAAGCCCGTCACGCCCGATTGATCGCCGGTCACTTCGTCCAGCACATGGTTCCACTTGATGTCCACGAGGCCTTCCTTCTGCTTGGCCAGCAGGCGGTCGATCAGGATCGGCTCGGCGCGGAACTTGTCGCGGCGGTGGATCACCGTCACTTTCTTCGCGATGCCGGCGAGGTAGAGGGCTTCCTCGACTGCGGTGTTGCCGCCGCCGATCACCGCTACGTGCTGCTGCTTGTAGAAGAAACCGTCGCAGGTCGCGCAGGCGGACACGCCCTTGCCCATGAACGCCTCTTCCGACGGCAGGCCGAGGTACTGCGCCGACGCGCCGGTCGCGATGATCAGCGAGTCGCAGGTGTATTCGCCCGAGTCGCCAATCAGACGGATCGGCTTTTCGTCGAGCTTCGCCGTATGGATGTGGTCGAAGATGATCTCGGTGTTGAAGCGCTCGGCGTGCTCGAGGAAACGCGCCATCAGTTCCGGGCCTTGCACGCCGTTCGCGTCGGCCGGCCAGTTTTCGACGTCCGTCGTGGTCATCAGCTGGCCGCCCTGGGCCAGACCCGTGACGAGCACCGGATTCAGGTTGGCGCGCGCCGCGTAGACGGCAGCGGTATAGCCTGCGGGGCCGGAACCGAGAATCAGGACTTTGGCGTGTTTCGTAGTGGTTGCGGGCATGATCGAAATCCGTAAAAAGCGCCCGGCTCGCCCATGCGAGCCCGCGCGGCTACAGTTGAACGTTAGTTGAAACTGTAGATGGGTATCAGACCGGCATTATAAAGGTCGCCAAGCCGGCCCGCTTCATGATGCTTCTTGATCGTCCCGATAGTGTGACGCCGCCGTTTGGCCCGAAAACCACGCCGGCTGGCCCCAGTTACCGTCATTTACAGCCTTGCGCACGACACTGCGTTTACAATAGCCCGGATCAAACGACCCGGCGGCCACGACCGGGCACCCAGCACGGCCTGGGGGCGCGCATTTGGGCCGCACCCGCAACAGGATCAATGGCAAAAGCTCCTTATTCCGCGAGCGCGCAGGCATTGCCGCACCGTATGTCGCGCCTCTTCACCGAAATCCGCTGGATCCTGCAGGTTGCGCTCGGCGTTTTCCTGCTGATGGCGCTCGTCAGCTACAGCCGGCACGACCCGAGCTGGACGCACGCCGCCCAGGTCGACCGCATCGCCAACTGGGCCGGCCGCGTCGGCGCGTGGACGTCCGACATCCTGCTGCTCCTGTTCGGCCTGTCCGCTTACTGGTGGGTGGTGCTGCTCGGCCGCAGCATCTCGGCCAATTACCGTCGCATCACCCGTCACGAGGCGTTGCCCGAAGACAAGCCGCGCGATGTGACCTGGCTCGCCGAGATTTTCGCCTTCGTGCTGGTGTTGCTCGCCAGCGACGGCATCGAGGCGCTGCGCATGTGGTCGCTCAAGGTTCAACTGCCGCGCGCGCCGGGCGGCGTGATCGGCGAGGCTGTGGCGCGCGGTGTGTCGCACGCGCTCGGCTTCACGGGCGGCACTTTGGCATTGCTGGTGGCGCTCGCCATCGGTTTGTCGCTGTATTTCCGCTTTTCCTGGCTTTCCGTGGCCGAACGGGTCGGCGAATCGATCATTTCCGCCGTCACCTTCGCCCGTCTGCGCCGTGAAGCCGGTCGCGACCGCAAACTGGGCGAGGCCGCCGCCGTCAAGCGCGAAGGCAAGGTGGAGCAGGGCCGCGTGCGCATCGAAGAGCACGAGCCGGTCATGATCGTGCCGCCGGTGGTCACGCCGGCTAAATCCGAGCGCGTCGAGAAAGAGCGTCAGGTGCCGCTGTTTACCGACCTGCCGGGCGATTCCACACTGCCACCCATTTCGCTGCTCGATGCCGCGCCCGCCGCGCAGGAAACCATTTCGCCCGATACGCTCGAATTCACCTCGCGCCTGATCGAGAAGAAGCTGAAGGATTTCGGCGTCGAAGTGAGCGTGGTTGCCGCCTATCCGGGCCCGGTCGTCACGCGTTACGAAATCGAGCCCGCCACGGGTGTGAAGGGCAGCCAGATTGTCGGGCTGGCGAAGGATCTGGCGCGTTCGCTGTCGCTGGTATCGATTCGCGTGGTTGAAACCATCCCCGGCAAGAATTTCATGGCGCTGGAGTTGCCGAACCAGCGTCGTCAGACGGTGAGCCTCTCCGAGATTCTCGGCTCGGCCGTCTATGCCGACGCCGCTTCGCCGCTCACCATGGGTCTGGGCAAGGACATCGGCGGCAAGCCGGTGTGTGCCGACCTCGCCAAGATGCCGCACCTGCTGGTGGCCGGTACCACCGGCTCGGGCAAGTCGGTGGGGATCAACGCGATGATCCTGTCGCTGCTCTACAAGGCGAGCGCCGAGCAGGTCCGGATGATCCTGATCGACCCGAAGATGCTCGAGATGAGCGTCTACGAAGGCATTCCGCATCTGCTTTGCCCGGTGGTCACGGACATGCGCCAGGCCGGTCACGCGCTGAACTGGGCGGTCGCCGAAATGGAGCGCCGCTACAAGCTGATGAGCAAGCTCGGCGTGCGTAACCTCGCCGGCTACAACAACAAGATCGACGAAGCCACCAAGCGCGAAGAAAAGCTGCCGAATCCGTTCAGCCTGACGCCGGACGATCCGGAACCGCTGTCGCGCTTGCCGAACATCGTGGTGGTGATCGACGAACTGGCCGACCTGATGATGGTGGTCGGCAAGAAGGTCGAAGAGCTGATTGCGCGGATCGCGCAGAAAGCCCGTGCGGCCGGCATCCACCTGATTCTGGCAACGCAGCGGCCTTCCGTCGACGTCATCACCGGCCTGATCAAGGCCAACGTGCCGACGCGGATGGCCTTCCAGGTGTCGTCGAAGATCGACTCGCGCACGATTCTCGACCAGCAGGGCGCGGAATCGCTGCTCGGCATGGGCGACATGCTCTATCTGCCGCCCGGCAGCGGCTTGCCGGTGCGGGTGCACGGCGCCTTCGTGTCCGATGAGGAAGTGCACCGCGTCGTCGAAAAACTCAGGGAGCAGGGCGAGCCGAACTATATCGAGGGCATCCTTGAGGGCGGCGTCACCGGCGACGGTGACGAAGGTTCCGCCGGCGCCGAGGGAACTGGAGCGGCCGGCGGCGAGTCGGACCCTCTATACGATCAGGCGGTGGAGGTTGTCATCAAGAATCGCCGCGCGTCGATTTCGCTAGTGCAGCGGCATTTGCGGATCGGCTACAACCGCGCCGCGCGCCTGCTCGAGCAAATGGAGCAATCCGGGCTCGTATCGGCGATGTCGTCGAACGGCAATCGCGAGATTCTCACGCCCGCGCGCGAAACCGATTAGGCGCGGCACACCCCTTGCCTCGACAGGCGGTGACGCTCATCCTGGGTTCAACCGCCTCCGTCCCTGGTCCGATTCAATCCACGGAGAATGATATGCAGCAATACGCCGGGCACAGTGCCCATCCTGGCCGCCTCGGTCATCTGGTTCGAACGCTGGCGCGCGGAATCGGCAGCGTCGCGATCGGTGCGTCGTTGCTGGTCGCGCAACAGGCGTTTGCGAGCGGCACCGAGCAACTCAAGGCGTTTGTCGCACAGGTGCACTCGGCGCGTGGCGATTTCGTGCAGCAGGAAGTGCGGGCGCCCAGCAAGGCACAAGCCGCAAGCGACGCCGCGCAGGTGATGCCGAAAAACACGACATCGAGCGGTACGTTTGTGTTCGCACGTCCGGGCAAGTTCATCTGGTCGTACGAGAAGCCGTATGAACAGATCCTGCAAGCGGACGGCGACAAGCTCTACGTGTTCGACAAAGACCTGAACCAGGTGACCGTGCGGGCGCTCGGCGGCGCACTGGGCGCAAGCCCCGCGGCGATCCTGTTCGGCAGCAACGATCTGGACAAGAACTTCACGCTGCACGATGCGGGTGTGAAGGGCGGTATCGACTGGCTCGAACTGATCCCGAAAGCGAAAGACACACAGTTCCAGAGCGTGGGTATTGGCTTCAAGGACGGCAATCTGCAGGCCATGGAATTGCACGATGTGTTCGGCAATGTGACCTTGCTGACGTTCTCGAACATCCAGAAGAATCCGCCGCTGCCGGCGGATGCGTTCAAGTTCACCGTGCCGAAGGGCGCGGATGTGATCAACGGCTAAGCGCGTACTGCGCGGCGGTTGGTGCGAAAAGCCACGCAGGTTCTGCGTGGCTTTTTTATTGCCGCTTCGCCGTGTTGCGCGCTATTCGTCCGCTTCGTCGGCGCCAGGCGGAGGATGTGCTGCCTTCATGTCGTCGATAAACGCTTCGACGATATCGCTGCGATGCTGCCGCCCTCGCGTGACCATATGGAACGCCACGCGGTACTTCATCTGCGCGGGATTCAGCGCCGCCAGCAAACCGTCCTTGACGTACGGCGCGGCGAAGTGCCCGGGCAGGTAGCCAAGATGATGGCCCGACAAAACCAGCATCGCGACGGCTTCCATGTTGTCGGCCACCGCGGTGACGTTCTGCGGCGTGGTCGAGCTCTCGGCTTCGGGGAGCGGATAGCTGCGCCACGCCCATTCGTGTTGCGCGGCCTCGGCAGGGGCGACCTCGCCGGCCTGCTCGAACAAGGGGTGGCCATTCGCGCAGTACGCGAATTGCTCCTCCGCGAACACCTCCGTGTATTCCAGTGACGGCACCCGGTGCCAGAAGTAGCCAATGCCGACCTGAATGCGCCCATTCAGCAGCAACTCCTCCAACTCGCCCGGCGATCGCACGAGGATCGAAAAGCGCACCGACTGGTCGCGCGTGCGAAAGCGCCCGATCGCGCTGCTGATACGCGCGCTCGCCGACACCGGCGTGTGGCCGATCATGCCGATATCGAGCGTGCCGACCAGCTTGCGGCCGACGTTGCGCGCCTGCATGCCGAAGGTATCCACAGCAGCCAGCAGCGCGCGGGCCGCTTCGATGAACTGCTCGCCGCGTGCCGTCAGGCTAAAGCCGCTGCGGCCGCGTTCGCACAGCCGGTAGCCGAGTCGCGTCTCCAGCGTGGCGAGCTGCGTGCTGATGGTGGACTGCCCGACATTCAGCGTCGCCTGAGCGGGTGAGACGCCACCGGCGTCGACGATCGCGAGGAAAACGCGGATCAGGCGCAGGTCGAGATCGGTGAGTTGCGAGAACATGAGGGTAGATACATCGCTTGGAGTCGATGTGAAGTTTATTCTGCCGACATTTTATATTGATACGAAGTGCTCAAAAATGAGGATAAATCCTGCGATCCGGACGAGTTGCTGCCCGGTTTGCCCGCTTTTCCATTTCATTGCTGAGCCACGATGAATTCCTCCTCCTTCATTTCCCCCGACCTCACTGACCGTCCCCAGCCTCTGTCAGGCAATGTGATGCCACGCTGCGGCGGCATTGCGACCATGATGCGGTTGCCGAATGCCGGCTCGGCCGAAGGGCTCGACGCCTGTTTCGTGGGTGTGCCGTTCGATCTCGGCACGTCGAACCGAACCGGCGCGCGCTTCGGGCCGCGGCAAATTCGCAGCGAATCGGTGCTGCTGCGCCCCTACAACATGGCCACGCGTGCTGCGCCGTTCGACTCGCTGCGTGTGGCGGATATCGGCGACGTGGCGATCAATCCGTACAACCTGCTCGATTCGATCGCGCGCATTGAAACCGCTTACGACGAGATCCTGCAGCACGGCGCCAAGCCGATTACGCTCGGCGGCGATCACACCATTGCCCTGCCGATTCTGCGTGCGATTCACCGCAAGTACGGCAAGGTTGGCCTCATCCACGTCGATGCGCACGCGGACGTCAACGACACCATGATGGGCGAGAAGATCGCCCACGGCACGCCGTTCCGCCGCGCGGTGGAAGAGGGCTTGCTGGATTGCGAGCGCGTGGTGCAGATCGGTTTGCGCGGCACGGGCTACGAGGCCGAAGACTTCGACTGGTGCCGCGACCAGGGCTTCGATGTGGTGCAGGCCGAGGCGTGCTGGAACCAGTCGCTTGCGCCACTGATGCAACGCGTGCGCGAACGGATGGGCGATGGCCCGGTGTACATCACGTTTGATATCGACGGTATCGATCCGGCCTTTGCGCCCGGCACCGGCACGCCCGAGATTGCCGGGCTGACGGTGCCGCAAGCGCTGGAGATTATTCGCGGCTCACGCGGGCTGAATATCGTTGGCTGCGATCTGGTGGAGGTTGCACCACCCTACGATCCCTTCGGTACGACTGCTCTGCTGGGCGCGAACCTGGCGTTCGAACTGCTGTGTGTCCTGCCGGGCGTGGAATATCGGCCTGCCAGGGGGTGAGACGTGCTCAGGAGAAGTCCTGAGACGCGCCAAAGGTTTATGCAATGAGGTCTTCGAGCTGGCGATTGACCTGCGGTTCGAGCTCACGCGCTTCTTTCGCCTGGTTGACCTGCTTGGCCGATTTCGCCACATCGAGGACATCGGGCTTGATGTCATAGCCGCCGCGCGTCTTCAACCATGCAAGGACATCCCACAGATGCCAGACCGATGGGTTGCCCTCATGGACCGGAATCGGGAAATCGGCAGCATGGCTGAGCATGAGCTTGCGCATGTTCTGGCGCGACACTCCCGCGACGTCGGCCACGTCAGTGAGGCCGACGAAGTCCGGCGCGGCTTCGACGAGGCGCGCTGACGGCATGGCGCGTTTCACGTCCGCGAGGGCGCTCATCAGGGCCGCAAGCGCCGTGGCGCCCTCGCGGGTGAAGACGAGCGCGATGCGCCCCGGTTGCCCGATGCCGATGGTGGCGTCGTCGCATCCTGCTTCAGCTAGGCGTTCCACGATCGCGTCGTGGTCGCAGTCTTCTGCTGCAAGCTGGTATTTCAGCGTGAAGTCGTATTCCATGTGTTACTCCTGCGTTTCGACATGTTGGCTTGCGCCTTGAGGCGCGCGCTTTTGCCGATGTGTCGTGCAATTGTCGACCACCCTTCTGAGCAGCCGAGCGTGATTTCCTGGATTCCTGGGCGTGCTCCAGACACTGGTGATGCAGAACTCTCCGCACCGGCATTCCGAGTCGTTGTACGGACAGTACATTTTTCCCCAGGCGTGCCCTTTGCCGCCGCTCTTGACGCGCCAGCCGAGTGCTTCGGCGTAGGCCAGTGCGTTTTCTACTTCCTTCTTTGAGTGCGTCCCTCGAGTCATCAATAGCCTCATCTTAAGTGGGTGAATCGTGGTTGTCAAGTGACAACCTGATGCGATGAAGGCACGCTCGAAATGCGTCAGAGATTCGTTTTCGGAAGTCGGAGAATGGGAGGGAATCTATCTCGCAAACGGGCGTGCCAGATAGCAACTACATCACGCTGGGAGCCGTTGCGCACCCTCACCGGAAGTCATAGGACGAATGGAATATCAAGGATGCCAGGCGCGCGATGAGGCGAATACGGCGCGGAAGAATCGGCCAAACGGCCCGCGTTGCACGGGCCGCCCGGGCGTGTTTGTTCAGGCGTAGGCGGTCTTGCGCGCCGACACCATGACGAAATAGCAGAGGGCGCCGATTGCCAGCGCGGGAAGCGTCGCGCCGAGGTTCGGCAGCCATTGATTGATGGCCTGATAGGCGACGATCCCGATTGCCCATGAGACGAAGGCGCTCAGATGCCAGCCGCCCGAAAAGCCATAACGGCCTTGCAGGTCGGCGAGCGCGGCCGCTTCGATGCGGCGCTTGCGCAGGATGAAGTGATCCACCAGCACGACGCCGAACAGCGGTGCGAACACGGAGCCGATCAGGAGCAGGAAGTTTTGATACTTCGCCATCGGCACGAGCAGGGCGATCGCCGTGCACAGCGCACCGAATGCCGCCGACAGCATCGGCACCGTTGCCCGCGTCCAGAACGTGCCGGTCGAGACCGCTGCGGAATGGATATCGGCGAAGGCGTTGTCGACCTCGTCGATCAGGATCAGCAGCAGCGCGAAGCCGCCGCCCGCTTGCGCAAGCGCGCCGGTCAGGAGCGCATCGCCACCGCCGGCGGCGAGCCCGTAGATCGCGCCGAGCGCGTAGAACCAGATATTGGCGATGCCATAGCCGAGCAGCGTGCCGCGGAACGACTCGCCGGCGCGGCGGCCGAAGCGCGTGTAGTCGGCAATCAGCGGCAGCCACGACAACGGCATCGCGACCACCAGATCGATCGCGCCGCCGAACGACATGTCGCCGGTGCCGGGTTTGCGCATCAACGCGGCCAGATCGTGCCGCGCCAGCAGGTTCCACGACAGCCACGCTGCGCCTGCCAGCAGCAGCCAGATGCCCCAGCTCCGCAGGAAGCGGCGCACGAACGACAGCGGGCCGCTGATCGCGAGCAGCGTCGCCAGCAGGCCGAAGACGATCGTCCAGACGAGCGGAATCGACAGGCCGAACGCCTGCTTGGCGAGCGCGTCGGCGGAATCGCGCATCACGATCACTTCGAACGAGCCCCAGCCGACCAGTTGCACGGCATTGAGCACCGCCGGCACGGAGGCGCCGCGTACACCGAGCGTGGGGCGCAACGACGACATGGCCGCGAGCCCCGTATCCGTGCCGATCACGCCGGCCAGCGCGAGCAGCACGACGCCGATCACGCTGCCGATGCCGATGGCCGCCAGCGCATGCGGCAGCGACAGGCCCGGCACCAGCAGCGCGCCCGCCTGGGCGACCAGCAGGCCGATGCCGAGCGAGAACCACAGCGCGAAGGCGTCGCCGGTGCGAAACGCGCGGCGCGCGTCGGGCACCGGCGTGAGCGGCGCGTAGGTGGAACCGGCGTCGCCGGCGAGTGGATCTTGTGCCATCTGGTGTTGTCCCTGTTTTGTCGTCCGCACACGCGCCCGGCTCGTCCCGGCGCGCTCACTGTCATAATGCAGGACCGGGCCGCAGACTGCGCGCCGGCTCTTTCGCTGGCCGGGCGCGCATCGTGCCGGTTCGCGTCATGTTGCCGAGCCATGCCCGGAAAGCCGAGATTATCCACAAAACACCATGTTTGAAGAAACCCGTGCCAATGTCCCGCTCGCTGAGCGACTGCGCCCCCGCAATATCGACGAAGTGATCGGCCAGAAGCATCTGCTGGGTCCGAACAAGCCGTTGCGGGTCGCTTTCGAATCGGGCGAGGCCCATTCGATGATCCTCTGGGGCCCGCCCGGCGTCGGCAAGACCACGCTCGCGCGGTTGATGGCGGACGCCTTCCACGCCGAATTCATCGCGCTGTCGGCGGTGCTCTCGGGCGTGAAGGATATCCGCGAAGCCGTCGAGACCGCGCAAGTGCATCGCGCGCATGGCCATCAGACGCTGGTGTTTGTCGACGAAGTGCATCGCTTCAACAAGAGCCAGCAGGACGCGTTCCTTCCTCACGTCGAGTCGGGCCTGTTCGTGTTTGTGGGTGCGACGACGGAGAATCCATCGTTCGAGGTGAACAGCGCGTTGCTCTCGCGAGCCGCGGTGTACGTGCTGAAGAGTCTCGACGACGACGAGCAGCGCGAATTGCTCGAACGCGCGCAGCAGGAACTCGGCGGCCTCACTTTCACCGACGAAGCCCGCGACGCGCTGATCGGCTCCGCCGACGGCGACGGCCGCAAGCTGCTCAATAACCTCGAAATCGTTGCGCGGGCCGCGGCGCAGCAGAAGACCACGGAGATCGACGGCGCGCTGCTGGGCAGTGCGCTCGCCGAAAACCTGCGCCGCTTCGACAAGGGCGGCGACGCGTTCTACGACCAGATCAGCGCGCTGCACAAGTCCGTGCGCGGCAGCAATCCGGACGGCGCCCTGTACTGGTTCTGCCGGATGCTCGACGGCGGCGCCGACGCGCGCTATCTCGCGCGCCGCATCGTGCGCATGGCATGGGAGGACATTGGCCTCGCCGATCCGCGCGCCGCCCGCATTGCCCTCGACGCAGCCGAAACCTACGAACGCCTCGGCACACCAGAAGGCGAGCTCGCGCTGGCTCAGGCGATCATTTATCTGGCCGTCGCGCCGAAATCGAACGCCGGCTACATGGCGTACAACGAGGCGCGGCGCTTCGTCAGCAAGGATCAGTCGCGCGGGGTGCCGGTGCATCTGCGCAATGCGCCAACCAAACTGATGAAAGAGCTCGGCTACGGCCACGAGTATCGCTACGCGCACGATGAACCGGACGCGTACGCGGCCGGCGAGACCTATTTGCCCGACGGCATGCGCGAGCCGCACTGGTACGAACCGACGCCGCGCGGCCTTGAAGGCAAGATCGGCGAGAAGCTGGCGCGTCTGTCCGAACTCGATGCGCAATGGCGCAGCGAGAACAAGCCGAAAAAGAACTAAGCCCCCGATGCACCGGCGGCCCGCGCCGGTGCGCTAAAATCCCAGCTTCATACAACGAATACCCGCCCCATCCCATGCTCGACATCCAGTTGCTGCGCAAAGACCTCGACGGCGTCGCGAAACGCCTCGCCGACCGCGGCTATACCCTCGACGTGGCGGCTTTCACCGCCCTCGAAGCGGAACGCCGCGCCGTTCAAACCCGCACCGAAGAGCTGCAGGCCCGCCGCAACAGCCTGTCGAAGCAGATCGGCGCAATGAAGGGGCGTGGCGAAGATACCTCGGCGGTGATGGCCGAGGTGGGCGGTCTGGGCGACGAGATGAAGGCCTCGGCGGTGCAGTTCGAAGATATCCAGAACCGTGTGTCCGACCTGATGCTCGGCATGCCCAACCTGCCGCACGAAAGCGTGCCGGCCGGCAAGAGCGAAGCAGATAACGTCGAAGTGCGCCGCTGGGGTACGCCGCGCCAGTTCGACTTCGAAGTGAAGGATCACGTGGATGTCGGCACGCCGCTCGGCCTCGATTTCGAGACCGGCGCGAAGCTCTCCGGCGCGCGCTTCACGATGCTGCGCGGACAGATTGCGCGGCTGCATCGCGCGCTGGCGCAGTTCATGATCGACACGCATACGCAGCAGCACGGCTACACGGAAATCTATACGCCCTACATCGTCAATCCGGAGATTCTGTACGGCACGAGCCAGTTGCCGAAGTTCGCCGACGACATGTTCCGCGTGGAGAAGGGCGGCGCTGAGAACACGGTGACGCAGTATCTGATCTCCACGTCGGAAATTTCGCTGACCAACACGGTGCGCGAGAGCATCGTCGAAGGGGACGCGCTGCCGATCAAGCTGACCGCTCACTCGCCGTGCTTCCGTTCGGAAGCGGGTTCGTATGGACGCGACACGCGCGGGATGATTCGCCAGCATCAGTTCGACAAGGTCGAGATGGTGCAGATCGTCGCGCCGGAAACGTCGTATGACGTGCTCGAGCAGATGGTCGGCCATGCCGAGGCGATTCTGCAGAAGCTCGGGTTGCCGTATCGCGTGATCACGCTGTGCACCGGCGACATGGGCTTTTCCGCGACGAAGACGTACGACCTCGAGGTCTGGTTGCCCGCGCAGAACACCTATCGCGAAATCTCGAGCTGCTCGAATACCGAGACGTTCCAGGCGCGCCGGATGCAGGCCCGTTATCGCAATGCGCAGGGTAAGCCTGAACTCGTGCATACGCTGAATGGTTCGGGGCTGGCCGTGGGCCGTACGCTCGTCGCCGTGCTGGAGAATTTCCAGAATGCGGATGGCTCGGTGACGGTGCCCGAAGCGCTGCGTCCCTACATGGGCGGCGTGGCTCGCCTCGAAGCGGCGTCCTGAACGGCGCCTCGCCCCGGTCCGGGGCATGCGAGTTTTCCGGGCCTCGAAATTTGTTCGAACGAGGGCTTGTAAAATTCAAAAAACGTTCTATAATCTTCGCTTCTCCGGTAGCCGACCAATGCCGGAGAGGCAGTGAAAAGGCAGTATCCCGGAGAGGTGGCAGAGTGGTCGAATGTACCTGACTCGAAATCAGGCGTACGGTTTCCCCGTACCGTGGGTTCGAATCCCACCCTCTCCGCCAAGATTCTGAAAAACCCCGCAGAAGAAGTTCTGCGGGGTTTTTTGTTTTTCGACTGACGATCCTTTTATCAAAAGGGAGTGTTCGGGCCACGGCGACAAAATTCGAATTTGCCCGGGCCTAACTTCCGAAGTTTCCCTAAGCATGACTAATTACGTCGTCAAATTCGCGCATCAGGCACCTTTTCGTCCCCCTCGGCCGCTATCTGCTCATCGCTCCACCACCGGAGTAAAATTAGGGCTTCAGTAACCCACCACAAAAAACTCTGGTGCTGCGATGAAAACCCCTCCTACAGATCAGCGGCCGCGCAAGCAACCGTCAAAGCGCACGCTGACCATCCTGACGTGGCTGGTCGCTATCGCAACGCTTGGCGCGGGCGTCGGCTGGCTGGTCTACAGCTACTACGTCGATCTCGAAGTGCCGTATTTCGCCATTCCGCTGGTCCTGTGCGTGCCGGTGATCGTGGCCGTCGCATTCCGGAACATGTGGGACTAGCGCCCAGTTAGCGCCCACCGCCCAGACCCAACGCCTCCACCGCCTGCGGCGACCCGAACATCGCCGCGGCGTCGTGCCCAACCCCGGGCACCTCGATCAGCTTCCATCCGAACACCCAACCGTTGCGTTTCGCGAGCTCCTCGGCCGCGTGAAACGCTCTTGTCCCACGGACATAGCGGTTATCCCCTTGAGCCTCCGCCTGCGGTCCTTGCGCGAGCCAGCGCTTGCGGGTGTCCTCCTGTCCGAGCAGCACGGTCAGCGGCTCCGCCAGATAAGCGCGTAATGCTTTCTGTGCGACCTCATCGGTTCCAGGTCCGCCGAATCCGAACGGCACTGCCGTCGCCGTATCGGGTAATACCCATGTGGACGGGTTAGCAATCACGACACGCACAGCGGGCACAGGCGCATACGCCGCCACGCGGTCCACAAACTGCGCGCCGGCCGAATGTCCGAGCAGGACGTACGGCATGCCGGCTTGCCCTGCGGCATCCTGCGCCCAGCTCACCAGCGCCGGTATCAGATCCACAGTCCGTCGCGCCAGCGAAGAACCCGCAGCCGACGCCGCAGACGTGACGCCACCGTACTGATACTCGTCGCGCGGAAACCGTTTGCGATCGAACTGCGGCGCCACCACGATCGCGCAGACGCGGTCGGCGAGCGGCCGGGCGTGATCGCGGTAGGGGCCGCCGTCGCGTCCGACGCCATGAAACACCAGTAGCAACAGCCGCGGCTCGCAGCCGCTCGGCCGGTAGGTAAACACCGGCAACTCGACTCCGTCCACGGAGGCTATCTGTTGCGCATCGCCGGGGGCGATCGGCGCGGCGAACGTGCGTCCAACCCCACTTACGACAAGCACCGCGGCAGCCAGCAACCTGAGCGCCGTCCACCCGCCCGCTGCTACCCATCGGGACTGCTTCCTTTCACACAGCTTGCGCACGTTCTCCGCCTCGTTGTTTCGTCTCCCAGCGGGCAATTATGCCCAGCCGCCTGGCCTGCTTGCATCTTCCAGACTTCGTGTCGCCCCGGCGCCAGCCTGGACACCATCCCACCTCAATCGTCACACCGCCTGCATCCGATCCCGCACCTGCTGCGTATTTCGATCATGGGCGCACACACCCAGTCGTTTCCTACTCCCATAAGCGCCCGTTTCATGCCGGAGACCTAGCCATGAGTCAGTCCGCTTCGAACTTCCAGCCACGCGGTCAACGGATCGCTGTCGTCGGCGCCGGCATCTCGGGACTGGCGAGCGCCTACCTGCTGTCGAAGCACAATCAGGTGACGCTCTTCGAGGCCGGTTCTTACCCAGGCGGCCACACCAACACGGTCGACGTGACGCTCGAAGGTCACACGCATCCGGTCGATACCGGCTTCCTCGTCTTCAACGATCGCACCTATCCGAACCTGATCGCGCTGTTCGCCGAACTGGGCGTGCAATCTCACCCGAGCGAGATGACGTTCTCAGTCTCGCTCGACGAAGGCCGCCTCGAATGGGCGGGCACGAATCTCAACACGGTCTTCGCCCAACGCAGCAACATGTTCTCGCCGAGCTTCATTGGCATGCTGCGCGACATCCTGCGTTTTAACGGCAGCGCCGAGCGCAATCTGGACGCGGCGGTGCAAAGCGGCGCGTCGATGGGCGAGCTGCTGACGGCAGGCGGCTACGGCGGCGCGTTCCAGCAGCACTACCTGCTGCCGATGGCCGCCGCGATCTGGTCGAGCGCCACCGCCGACGTTCTGAGCTTTCCCGCCACCACGTTTCTGCGCTTCTGCCAGAACCACGCGCTGCTGCAGGTCAATCGCCGTCCGCAATGGAAGACGGTGGTGGGGGGCGGGCGCGAGTACGTGCGGCAGATCGTTCGCAAGCTCGACGACGTGCGCATCGAGACGCCGGTACGCGGCGTGCGGCGCGACGCGGATGGCGTCGACGTCTTGACCGATCGCGGTCCGCAGCGCTTCGACGCGCTGGTGCTGGCCACCCACGCGCCCGACACGCTGGCCCTGCTCGACGACGCGGACGATGCCGAGCGCAGCGTGCTGCGCGCCGTGCGCTACCAGCCGAACGTCGCGGTGCTGCATACCGATACGACTCTGTTGCCGCGCCGCCGCCGGGTCTGGTCGGCCTGGAATTACCTGGGTGGCCGTCATCGCGACGGCGCGCGCCCGGTCTGCGTCAGCTATCTGGTCAACCAGTTGCAGCCGCTGCCGTTCGACACGCCGGTGGTCGTCACGCTGAATCCGGTTGCCGAGCCGTCGCCGGGCACCGAGTTGCGCCGCTTCGTCTACGACCATCCGCTGTTCGATCTGGCCGCCATCGATGCCCAGCGCCGCCTGCCGCCGCTGCAGGGCCGCCGTCATACGTGGTTTGCGGGTGCCTGGACCGGCTACGGTTTCCATGAGGACGGCCTGAAATCGGCGCTGCGCATCGCCGCCGATTTCGACGCGCTGCCGGCGTGGGCCAGGCTATGAACCGCGCGCCGACGGAGCCGCGCGATAGCGCCGCATGGCTGATGATCGGCCAGGTGATGCACGAGCGGCTGCGGCCACGGCATCACCGCTTCGCCTATCCGGTGTTCTACGTGCGCTGCAATCTCGCGCGCCTTGCTACGCTCGATAGCGGATGGTTCGGCATCAATCGCTGGAGACCGCTCAGTCTGTTCGCGCGCGACCACGGTCCATGCGACGGCAGCGATCTCGACACATGGATGCGCACGCAACTAACCGCGGCAGGCTTGCCCGCTGACGGCGAGATCTGGTTGCAGGCCTTTCCTCGCGTGTTCGGCTACGCCTTCAATCCGGTCAGCTTCTGGTTTTGCCACGATCGCGACGGCGCGTTGCGCGCGCTGCTGGCCGAGGTGCGCAACACGTTCGGCGCACGCCACAGCTATTTGTTGAGCGCTCCCAACGGCACGCCGATCGACGCGTCTACCGAACTGACCTGCCGCAAGGTACTGCACGTGTCGCCGTTCTGCCAGGTCGAAGGCGGCTATCGCTTCCGCGTGCGCGAGACGCACAGCACGTCATCCGTGGCGATTGACTATCACGATGCCGACGGCCTGCTGATCCGCACGGTGCTCGGCGGCCGCTTGCGTCCGTTGACGCGCGCGGCGGCGCTCGGTGCGTTGGCGCGCCAACCGTTGCTGACGCTCGGCGTGGTCGTCCGCATTCACTGGCAAGCGCTGCGGCTGTTTCTGAAGAAAGTCCCTTTCTACGGCAAACATCCTGCGCCGGGCCGCCTTGCCGAGGCCCTCATCCGTCATCGTGGAGCGGGTTGTCCGCCTGGTTCCACGCGTCATCCTTCGCCGACTGAGGAGATTCAGCCATGACGCTTTCCAGGACCCTGAGCGGACCTCGATCCGCCCCTGCGTCGGGCCGGTTGTTTTTGTCGTTGCTCGAGCGGATTCGCGTCGGGCACCTGGTACTCATCACGCCCGATGGCCAGCCACGCGTGTTCGGCGATCCGCACGCGTCGCCGGGCGCGCGGCTGGAGTTGCACGACTGGCGCGCGTGCGGTGCGATCCTGCGTAAGGGCGATATCGGTTTTGCCGACGCCTGGCGCGCCTTCTGGGTCGACACGCCGGATCTCGCCGCGCTCCTGCGCGTGGCGATCCGCAACGAACGCGCCCTGCAACGCACCGTCTATGGTGGCTGGCTCGCGCAAGTCTGGTACGGCTTGCGCCACCGCCTGCGCCGCAATACGCGCTCCGGCAGCCGTCGCAACATCCACGCGCACTACGACATCGGCAACGCGTTCTACGCGCGCTGGCTGGACCCAGGTTTCACCTACTCGAGCGCCGTGTTCGATGGGCGCTTTGAGGCCTCGCTCGAAGAGGCGCAGCACGCGAAATACCAGCGCATCATCGATACGCTCGGCCTGCGCGCCGGCATGCGCATCCTCGAGATCGGCTGCGGTTGGGGCGGCTTCGCGCTGCATGCGGCGCGTCAGGGCATTCACGTGCATGGCGTGACCATTTCGCTGTCGCAGCTCGAATTCGCCCAGCAGCGCGTGCAGGAGCAACGCCTCGGCGATCGCATCAAGCTCGAACTGCGCGACTACCGCACGCTGACCGGCCAGTATGACGGCATCGTCTCGATCGAGATGTTCGAAGCCGTTGGCGAGCGTTTCTGGCCGACGTACTTTCGCATCCTGCGCGAGCGGCTCGCGCCCGGCGCGCGGGCGCTGGTGCAGACCATCACGATCGACGATTCGCACTTCGCCGCCTATCGCGCCACCAGCGACTTCATCCGTGAATATATTTTCCCGGGCGGCATGCTGCCGAGTCCGGAACGCTTCATCGCGGTAGCGAAGCGCGCGAAACTCGCGGGCGAGGTGACGCTGGCGTTCGGCCGCGACTATGCGGAGACGCTGCGCCGCTGGCGCCATGCCTTCGAGACGCAGCTCGAAGCGATCCGCGCACAGGGCTTCGACGAAACCTTCGTGCGCACCTGGCGTCTGTACCTCGCGTATTGCGAGGCGGGCTTCGACGAAGGCCGTACCGACGTGATGCAGTTCGTCCTCGCGCGGGCTGACTGAGTGCGATGACGATGCGCGCCTTTGGCGACGTCGAGCGCAGCGATCAACTGAGCGCGGTGTTTCTGCCGGGCAAGGGTGTGCGTTTTTATTCGGGCGAGCGTGAGACCGGCGAGTTCGACGATCCGGCGCGGGGTTAGAAGGAAAGCCCGGCGGTCTGCAGCAACAGCACGACATTCAACGCCAGCACGGCAACGGTACCGGCCACCGCGCCGGCGTTCGTCAGGCGGCGGTTCCGGTACGTCCCCATCAGATCGCGGCGCGAGGTGAACCATACCAGCGCGATCATCGGCACCGGCAAGGCGATGCTCAGCACGACCTGGCTTAACACCAGCGCCCGGGTTGCATCGACGCCCCAGGCCACTACCGCGAAGGCCGGCGCCATGGTGACGAGGCGGCGCACGCCGACCGGAATGCGAAAGCCGACGAAGCCCTGCATGATCATCTGGCCGGCCATGGTGCCCACCACCGAGCTCGAGATGCCGGAAGCAATCAGTGCAGCCAGAAACAGACACGCCGCGGCGCTGCCGAGCAGGGGCGTGAGGGTATGCCACGCGGTCTCGATGCTGGCGATATCCGCGTGGCCGTGATGAAACGCGCTGGACGCCATGATCACCATTGCCATATTGATCAGGCCGGCGACACCGAGCGCCACGACAACCTCAATGTTGGAAAACTTCAGCAGCTTGGTGCGTTCGCGTTCGTTGCGCGGCGTGACACGATTTTGCGTCAGGCCCGAGTGCAAGAACAGCACATGCGGCATCACGGTTGCACCGATGATGCCCACGGAAATGGTCAGCGCATTGCTGTCGGGAATGCTCGGCTTGACGGTATGCAGAAACACCGCAGGCCAGTGTACCGGTGCGATCAGCAACTCCGCGAGATACGACAGGCCGATCACGCCCACGAGCGCCGCGATCACCAGTTCGAGCGGACGGAAGCCCTTTCTCTCGAACTGCAGCAGCCCGTAGGTGACGGCGCCGGTGACCAGCATGCTCGCCATCATGGGCAGATGCAGCAGCAACGAGACGCCGATCGCCCCGCCGACGAATTCGGCCAGATCCGTCGCCATCGCAGCGATCTCGCTCATGCCCCACATGGCGTACACGTAGCGGTGCGGCAGCGATTCGCGGCACAGTTCGGCGAGATTGCGGCCGGTGACCAATCCGAGCTTCGCGGACAACGACTGGAACAGCATGGCGACGAGATTCGCGACCGCCACCACCCACAGCAATGTATAGCCGTAACCAGCGCCTGCCTGGATGTTGGTCGCGAAGTTGCCGGGGTCCATATAAGCGATCGAAGCGACCACCGCCGGCCCGGCAAACGACAGCATCACACGCGGTCCGCTGCGGCGGCCGGCGAGCGCTTCGCGCGCATGGAAACAGGTCTGCTCGGTCAATGTCAGCGGCGTGACCGCCTGACTCAGGGCTTCGTTCATGGCATCTCCGGCGTGTCGTCAACCGAGGTCAGGCGTTGGTGTGGAGGAGGGCCGGCCAGCGGGACCGCGAGCGCCGTCGCGATCATCCGTTGCCGGGATTCCCGATACCGCGTTCAGGCCGGCATCACGCGCTCATGTTGAGCACGCCGTTCACGCCGTTCGGGAAGAAGCCGCCCTTCACCGCTGCCGTACTGGTCAGGTACACGATGTTGAGCACGTCCGAATAGCTGCGTCCGAAGGCGAGGCCGTTGCTGTCGAGCGGCACGATGTTCGACGTACCCGCTGTGGCGCCGCTGATGCCCTGGTCGTCGTTGCCGACCTGATCGAGGCTGTCGCGTGCCGCGGAGATCGCATTGGCTGCGGTGATCAGGCTTGCCGTGTCGAGCCCTTTCGCATACAGCGTCGTGCGCACGATGCCGGCGTGATACGCCTCGGCCGCGAGAATGCCGGCGGCAGCGGTGAGGAAGGTCTTGCTCGCGAGCAGCGGTGCGGCGCCCTTGTAGGCGGTGACGCCGACGTCCTCGAAGATGAACGCGCCGAGCAGAAAGTTGTTGTCGCTCGCATACGGGTCGAAGGCCACGCCCGCTGCGACCAGGCCCGCGGCGCGCGCCGCTACCGAGAAGGCGCCGTTCGGATTGGTGCCGCTCACGTCGATGGACGGCATGGCGACCGCCGCCGACCCGAGCGCGCTGCGCAGGAAGGCCACGTGCTCGCGTTCGTCGTTCGCGATCTCATTGGCGTAGGCCTGCACCGCCGGGTCCTGGAACGGCACCTGAGCGCCGGCCATCACGGTGCCCTGCGTGCCGACGCCGCTCAGCATGCTGGCCGGTAGGCCGCTGCCCGTCGTCGCATAGGTATAGAACTGGGCTTCGAGGTACTCGAGGTTGAGGGCGAAGTTGAGAATCTCTTCGTCAGTGGGCGCGGCCGTCTGGGCCATCGACGAGACGCCGGAGCCGCCGCCGCACGCGCTGATCAGCGTGCCGCCCACGAGTCCCAGGCTGAGGCCGCCGGCGTTGCGAAAAAATTGCCGACGTTGCTTGCGCCGTTCGACGCGGCGGTCAAATGTATCGATTAGTTCTGCTGAATTACGTTGAGACTTTTCTGACTGTTCGGACATGACCGTGCTCCTCAGATAGATCACAGGAAAGCCACGCCATTCGCGACGCAAACGCGTATACAACAGGACAACTGACGCGATGCACTGGCGCAAATCGCGGACACGAAGACGCATCGCTCCTCAATGAAGAATCTGGTCGCAACGCAGAAGAGGCGAGTCCTCAACGCACTTTACGATCCGAATCCGCGCATGGATGCAGCGCGCACAAAAGATATTTGCGTGCACCTGCAGCAATTCATGCGCGAACGGGCGAATTCACCGCGTGCCGAGGCGTCGCGTCACGCTGGTTCGCGAGCGCTTGCGATGCCGTCGTCACACGCGCTCGAAGAGGGCGTTGGCCGGCCTGGTGTGGGTCCTGCCGCCATCCTCTGTACAATTCCCTGATCGACGACCGGTTTGGAGGCTTGCGCGAGCGCTCTGCGCCGCCTTGTATTTCAGCCGGTTTGCCTTTCCGCACACGAGCGCAAGTCGCGGCCTGTCCGCCACGCGCTCACGAACCGCCCTTGATTTCATGGCCATTACCTACAAGACTCCCGAGGACATCGCCGCGCTGCGCATTGCCGGACGGCTCGCCGCCGACGTGCTCGCGATGATCGGCGAACACGTGCAGGCCGGCGTCTCGACGGACGACCTCGACGCGCTGTGCAACGACTACATCGTCAATACGCAGAAAGCGATTCCGGCAAACGTCGGCTACCTGGGCTTTCCGAAGACGGTGTGTACCTCGGTCAACCAGGTGGTCTGCCATGGCATCCCGAGCCGGGCCGAAATCCTCAAGGACGGCGACATCGTCAATATCGACGTGGCCGTGATCAAGAACGGCTACTTCGGCGATACGAGCCGCATGTATTGCGTCGGCCAGCCGAGCACGGTGGCGCGGCAACTGATCGACACGACCTACGAGGCGATGCTGGCCGGCATCCGCGAAGTGAAGCCTGGCGCGACGCTCGGCGATGTCGGCCATGCCATCCAGAAGGTCGCGCAGCGCGACGGTTTCTCGATCGTGCGCGACTACTGCGGGCACGGCATCGGCAAGGTCTACCACGAAGATCCGCAAGTGCTGCACTACGGCCAGCCGGGGCAGGGCGTGCGTCTGAGGCCGGGCATGGTGTTCACCATCGAGCCGATGATCAACGCCGGCCGCGCCGGTACGAGCGTCCTGCGCGACGGCTGGACGGTGGTCACCAAGGACCGTTCCCTGTCGGCCCAGTGGGAGCATATGGTCACCGTCACGGAAGACGGTTTCGAGCTGCTGACGCCCTGGCCGGACGGTACGGGCCGTTACGAGGCGCCCTGAGCGGCCAATGAGGGGCCGGCCATAAGCGGCCGCCGTCAAGGCCGTCTGCGCACAAATCGCCAAAATAAGGATTTGACTCGCGCGCCGGTTCGGTTAAAGCTACGCCTTAGTGTTACAAGGGGTTTTCGTCTGCATGAGTCCGTCATTGACCGTTCGCCGCATCGCCGCTGATCAGGGCGCAGTTTTACGCGAACTCCGTACTGCGTCGCTGCGGGAGGCGCCCTATGCCTTCGGTGAGACGCTCGAGGACGCCCTCTCGGTCGACGCCGCAACCTTCGATGTCACCGCGGCGGACCACGCGGTCTCGAAGGCGGCTACGTCGTTCATCCTGTACACCGAAGGGCATCCCGCCGGCTTGATCGAAGCCCATTTCGAAGACAGCGCGGCGCGCCGCGCCTTTGTCGGCGAGCTGTGGGTGGCGCCGGCGGTGCGTCATCTGCGTGGCGGCGAGTTGCTCGTCAATACCGCCAGCGAGTGGTTGGCCGGTGCGGGCGCCGAGGAAATCTACGCGTGGGTGGCCGACGCCAATCGCAACGCCATGCGTTTCTACGAGCGCCTCGGTTTTGGCCCGACCGGCGAGCATGCCCGCACGGCGCGCTGGCCCGACCAGTCGGAAAGCCTGCTGGTGCGCCACGTGCAGCGCGCCTCGCAAGCCTCCTCCCAGTGATCCGGCGAGCGGTCCCGCCGGGCGCCGCTCCCTGTCTTCCCGCGCTGCTGCAGCGTCTGCCGCCTCTCGTTGGGGCGCGGCGTTCATTCCCATCGCCGAAAATACTGGCTCCTCGCGTGGACGCCTGTAAAATACGCAAAATTTTTTGCCGAACGCTATGTCGCCCAAGAAATCGCCATATTTCGAACTCCGCAGTGGCAGTGTCGACACGCTCCTGTTCGTGGTCAAGACCATCGATCTCGACGCCATGCGTGCCGAACTGACCCGGCGCTTCGAGGCGACCCCCGAATTTTTCGCTAACGACGTCGTCGCCATCGACGTGCGGCGCCTCGCCGACGACGAGCGCGTGCCGCTCGCCGAGATCGCGGCGCTGCTCGACAGCGTGCGCATGCGCCCGGTGGGCGTGGTGGCGAATCCGCAGCAGGGCTGGGCCGCCGAGTCCGCCTTGCCGTTGCTCGAAGCGCGCGACCGGCGCGGCGCAAGCGCCAAAGCGGCGGCGGAAGAGGACGCTCCGGCCGCGGAGAGTAGCGGAAGCGCCGAGGGCGCCGCGCCGGTGCAGGGCGAATTGCCGATGGACGCGCCGGCATCCGCCGTCGAGGTGGTGGCAGCGGGGCCGGCTTCGGGCGGCCAGGCGGGAGCCGCAGGCGACGCCGCGAAGCTCGTCACCTCGTCGCAGACCACGGTGGTGGACAAGCCGCTGCGCTCCGGCCAGCGCATCTACGCCAAGGGCGACCTGGTGGTGCTCGGCCTTGTGAGCTACGGTGCCGAAGTGATCGCCGAAGGCAACATCCATATTTACGCGCCGTTGCGCGGCCGGGCATTGGCCGGCGTGCAAGGCAACCACGACGCGCGCATTTTCTGCACGTGTCTGGAGCCGGAACTGATCTCGATCGCCGGTATCTACCGTACGACCGAGACACCGCTGCCGCCTGACGTACTCGGCAAGCCGGTGCAGATCTGGCTCGATGAAGAAAAGCTGATGATTGAACCGCTGCGGCTCACCTGACTATCCGTTGCGCGCGCCGTGCCCGGCGCGTGCCCGATACGGGCTGCCGCGGGACTTATTTGAACGAATTTGACGAACACAGGGTAAGGGTAATGGCAAAAATCATTGTGGTGACATCGGGCAAGGGTGGCGTGGGCAAGACGACCACGAGCGCGAGTTTTGCATCGGCCCTCGCGCTGCGCGGCAGCAAGACGGCCGTGATCGACTTCGACGTCGGCCTGCGTAACCTCGACCTCATCATGGGCTGCGAGCGTCGTGTGGTGTACGACCTGATCAACGTGATCCAGGGCGAAGCCAACCTGAACCAGGCGCTGATCAAGGACAAGAAGTGCGAGAACCTGTTCATCCTGCCGGCCTCGCAGACGCGTGACAAAGACGCGCTGACGATGGAAGGCGTCGAAAAGGTCATCAACGACCTGATCGCGATGGACTTCGAATTTATCGTTTGCGATTCGCCGGCCGGTATCGAATCGGGCGCGTTGCTGGCCATGCACTTCGCCGACGAAGCGCTGATCGTGACGAATCCGGAAGTGTCGTCGGTGCGCGACTCGGACCGCATTCTGGGCATTCTGTCGTCGAAGACCAAGCGTGCGATCGAAGGCAAGGAGCCGATCAAGGAGCACCTGCTGATCACGCGCTACAACCCGAAGCGCGTCAGCGAAGGCGAGATGCTGTCGCTGACCGACATCCAGGAAATCCTGCGTATCGACCTGATCGGCGTGATTCCGGAATCGGAAGCCGTGCTGCATGCGTCGAACCAGGGCTTGCCGGCCGTGCACCTGGACGGCACGGATGTCGCCGAAGCCTACAAGGATGTCGTGTCGCGTTTCCTCGGCGAGCAGAAATCGCTTCGCTTTACCGATTACCAGAAGCCAGGCCTCCTGCAGCGCCTCTTCGGCACCAAGTAAGGGGAGCGCACGTAATGTCGATTCTTTCGTTTT
>Ga0116227_10004235_pt1 | contig 31226 bp, 33 predicted proteins | sample S1TSphgellanicum_FD_89693 | JGI IMG/M metagenome (GOLD analysis project Ga0116227, IMG submission 89693) | Host-associated microbial communities from peat moss isolated from Minnesota, USA - S1T2_Fb - Sphagnum magellanicum MG | ecosystem: Host-associated > Plants > Peat moss > Unclassified... | reverse complement strand
TTTTTTTTTTGTGTTTTTGGTTTATTGTTTTATTGGTTTTTTTTTTTTTTTTTTTCCCAATTTTCTCATGTTGGTCCAAAAGTGGTGATCAGACACAACAAGAGGATTTAGACAAATAGAGAAGTAGAAAAATGAAGAATCTTTATTACATGTTGGCAAACTGAGCCACTAGAACCTATTAGTAAAATATTGCGATTTCAAAAGAAGAAATAGAATTTATTAACTAAATATGGGGATTTTAAAAGAAGAAAGCTAGAAATCTGCCCAAATCTTTTTTAAAAACTCTTGACGATTTCAAAACTTTTTTCCTTGAGATACTGTTGCTGTTGTTGTTGCTGCTGCATGCAAAGCTTCAGTTTGCTACCAGGCATGTGCTCCTCCTCACTACTACATCGCTGGTGTGCTTGCTTGATGCTTGCTAATTATAGGTTTCAAAAAGGAGACCGGCAGATGCGACATTATCGTCAGCTTCTTTCATGGTAGGTTACAGATTGTGAGAGACTGGATCTCGCTGTGCACCTCGGTTTTAGGATTTCAGTCCACAAGCTTATAAGCAGCAGCAAGTCTTACGTGTTTCTTCAGTCGGAAGCGGATCTAAAAGCGGTATAGTAATAATATCGAGCTCGGTTTGAATCCTCTAGTACAGAGTTTCCGGCTTGCAGCTTGTTGATCATCACTTCCACAACTGGACAACTCCTAGTTTTGAAGTTGTATCAAGCAGCGATCTGCATGGCGGGAGCTGCTGGGCATAACGTTGGCGATGCGATCACATACGGGGGCTTAACTTTGCGTCCCACCAAAGGCTGGCATGCTAAAGTCGGCAAGGGCATGTGCGCCGTTATGTGGTGTGTGTGCAACATAACCCGATCAATTCATTCTAAAACAAACAAATTTCCATGCTGCACTTGCAATCCTTAATTCTGTGCAGCATGGAGCTGTACTACAGTTGATTATACATAGGTCTCTTAGGGTTTGAATTATTCATGAGCCAGTTCTAGAGATGATATATTTGTTGATTTTTTTCTACAACTTGGTATGAATCCAAATCCTGGACGATTTATTCAAGAGCTTCAATCGACAGTGATATAATTGATAACCTAAAGAATTGGAACTTCGGCTTGTGACTGCCACCAGGTTCTGGATTTTCTACAGAGCAAAACAAGATGGCGATGTGCTACTGGTATGTCACTCATGTCTGTATTCATTTTCTTTCTTGTATATCTCTTTTCTTGTTTCTCTCCCAAGGTTTTCGAGCTCTAGTACTGCATGTTTGAGAAGATTCACTTCCAGGCTCTAGAATATCTTCTGCATTGAACTGAAGACACCACCAGTTGTAATCTTGTACAGGGGTTGCGCCATCCATGGGAGGATGGCCATGGTCACGGGCACCCTGATCCATGAGCATTGCAATCAGGTGTGTATAACATCATCATTTGCTAATCTGGGTAATGCATTGTATCATGGAATTGAAGCAGCCATGATTAAGGACACGGAGTTCTTGACTTGAAACTGGAGAAAGAGAAAAAGGAAGAAAAGAATCTTAGAGCCCTGGGTTTTGTTTTCTTGAGGATTGTTGAGGGTGAGAAGGTAGAAGAGACTCTTCTTCAAGAGAGATGGTTCTTCTGCAAGAAACTCATTGCTGGCAGCTGAAACCCTGTGTATAAAAATTGTAGATATTAGTTGGAAATAGAAAACATGAGGGAGAGAGCCTGGGAGAAGAGAAAAAGGAAGAATAGAATCTTAGAGCCTGGCGGGGGATTTTTTTCCTTGAGGAGTTTTGAGGGTGAGAAGGTGGTGAAAAGGAGAGATTCTTCTTCAAGAGAGGTTCTTCTGCAAGAGCTCATGACTGGATACTGAAACCAAGTGTATAAAGAAAACCTTGTCTGAAATTGTGTGTCTGTCAGTTGATTATGGACTTATAGGGTACTCTTCCATGTACCTACCTATACATGTTCTTTGTATAGCGGAAGGGCCAGGCCAGAGGGCATTAGCCCAAGCTCTCTTGTGCCCAAAAACAAGCAAATGCCTGCTGCTGACCCTGCCCTTCCCTTAGGGTCAAAACTGACCTAATTTTCGGTATGAATCTTCCATGTCAGGAAGGGGCCTGTCCAAAGGACTTTACAGATTTGTAAGGTGCCTCCCAGCATGAAAGTTCTGCCCAGGAAAGGGGAAAATTATACGAGGTTTTTGTGTATAGTGTAAAGGCCTAAGTGCATCTCGAGGGGTGCACAGTATGTGACCCTGCAAAAATATTTTTCACATCCAAGTTTAGTTATGTACTCTTTTACAACCCCACCAATAAAACTGAAACTCGGACAGCAAAGTAGGTGGGGGACTACTAATGGCAAACCACCTGGACCAATCATTATGATGGGCCAATCAGAAACACTAGCACCAGTTAGATCATATTTATTACACTCTTTTCTGCAAGTGCACAGCGTTGCTGCGCCTTTCACCAGCCATGGCAACCTGTGCAATTATGCTGAGCCAAAACCATTTTCCTGAGTCAAACCGGCGTATGTATGTTGGATTTTGTTCATTGAATTTTACTGTTCAGGATCACATACTGAGCACCGCTGGAGATGCTCTAAGGTGGTTGCATCCCCAAAATAAGGGGTATAAGATTGTCTCATTGTAAGCATGAATGTCCACTAACCATAGGCTTTAATTGTCATTGTAAAGCATTAGGCAAACATTATCATCAATGTAAAGCACTCAGAGAAAATTCTTAGTGGATGTGGAGGGCACCTTATATGCATAATTTTCCATCTTAGAGATTGGGAGGGATATTATGCCTACTCCTCAAGGATAGGAAGGAAATTATGCCTCCTTATAGATGTAAGAACCCTCCCATTCATATGCCTCGTGGTTGATGTAGGTTTGGTTCATGATAAATTTTTGCCTTGTGCTTTATGATAGGTAAAGCCCATGAGTGGGGGACATTCCCAAAATGCAAGGCCGAACTCAGCTATCATCTCATCCTAGGCCCCTAATTTTGAGAATGCTCCCACCATAGGGCTTTGCCTTACACATAAACACATGTAGAGCCTGGAGGGGGAGGGTTCTTATGCCTACTCCTTTAAAGTGAGTGGAGGGATTTTACAACTATATAAGTAGGCATAAGATCCTTCCTCTTTTTTATGAGGGATTGTGATGGATATAAAGTGCCCTTCAAATAGACTGCAAAAGGTCTCTGAGTCTTGTACATGCATGGTCACAGTTAGCCAGGTACATCCAGCCTTCTTCAGGCTCACTTTGTCTAAGCCTGAGACTCATTGCAAGTGGTGATCATCTATTGAAAGATGTAAGAAAAAGTGGTGATTATGCCTAAGAAAATATAACCAAATCTGGTTATTGTAACCTCCCTGGTTTTGGCAGAAATTAAAATATTTAATATTCTGCTAATTTTTTTGGAAAATAATTCCATAGAGGGTTGAAAATGTCAAGAAATTTAACATGCCGATTGCCAAAGTTTGTGGATCTGGGAACACTTTACACAGGTGCTAGTCTCTTCATCTTCTCATCTCTTCATGCACAAGTCTTTTACCTCTTCCTGCATTATGCCCCCCAACTTTTCACAAGGCCACACAACCTTCACAACCTCTCTCACAACCTCTTTGTTACCAATCTTTTAGTGCTGAATAGTGTACCAATTTTCATGGTTCTAGATTACTTTTGTGCTCATCCTACTTGCAAAAAAGTATTTGTGCAGTTGAATTTGTGACATGGTTGGATTAATGTTTCAATGTAATTTGCTTTTGGTGTGCTAATGTTTTGACTCCTCAACATCAAATGTGCAATCGTATATTTCAACGTGGTACATAAAATTCAAATTTGTGATGTACATCAATTAAGCAACAACAAAATTTGGGTTGTGACAATTACTTTGATAGTAGGATTAAGGTTTCAAAATGCACTCACGTTCAATCCTCAAACTTCCAACTACTCACAAACTTGTCCTTGAGGGCTTTATGTCTATTTTACTGTCTTCTGTTTTCTAGCCAATTGTCTCAGCTTTTGTCCTCCATTTGGCTTTGCAAATCCCACATTTTGATCTACAAATTTGATAGACTCAACACTCTTCAACAATCGTAAGTAGTGGTTTAGTTTGATCAATTTCAAGATCTTTTTTTCCATTCTCTTTAATGCTTGGAATGTTGATTGTGAACAATGGGGTGGTGGCATTTGCTTCCATTTTAGCCAATTGAAATTCACTTGGAATAAGCTGTTGTAATGCTAGTCTTCTCTCATCCCTTGACAATCATAATTTGTATAGTCTTAATCTCCTCCCATGTAGAATGCAACCATTGGCATATGTGTGATTTCAAGTTACTCATCTTGACATCAATTTCAAGATCATGCCCCACTTCTATTTGTTGCTTAATCACTTCTATAGTCCAATTATTGAATTTGACTTTAAATGCATGTTTTAGAATTGCATCTATCAATTGCAACTCACTTGTGAAATTTTTGGTACAAAAGTAACTTGTATGTTTGGGTTTTGCTCTTTCATTCAACCTCAGAACTCTTTGGATTTATGGACAACCCAACAATCTATCAACCATATCATCCACTAATTTTTGTGTAAACCCAATTCTTGAATCTACAAATGAAGGCAACACAATCTTAGTTACAAATTGTTTTGTAATATCAAGTGTTGACCAATAGTTCTCAAAGAAGTTAAAATCTTAGCCAACATTTCCACAACTTGCATCATTGTTTAGTAATGATTTTTTTTGAAAAATAAAATTAATGTTTAACACATGCTTGTTGAAATGAAGGAGGTACTATCATATATACCAAATATGACAGACAATTTTTAATCATCCTTCTATATTTTTGGCAACCTACTAAAAATGAAATATAAAAATCTAGCAAATTTTATTATTTTACTCTTGGTGATTGAACCTTATGGTGATTTTCAATTTCACTTTTTGACAAAAATTTGCCAATAAGAAAAGGTTGTTATGAACACATGGGGTACCCAAGAAAAACTATGAGAAAAAGTAACTATGCCACAAGTTGTGCAACCAACACCATGTGATACCTTTATGCCATAATTAATGAAGTTCATTGAACCAATAGTTAATTCATGTTCACATGGTGAAAAATCATGAAGATTGATCAACACAAGAAAGAATTATGGGTTAGACAAATTCATTAGGTTTTACATGGAATAGGAAAAAAATTGTCTAATATGCAACTTGTATAGTTTTTTTTTTAATTTTTAAAAACTAGTTGTGAAATTGATTTAAATTTTTTTAGATAGTCATATGGTACATTAAATATTTTATAATTTTTAATTCTAACATGGATATTATGAAGTCCCAAGCTAAAATGTCACATCATCATATAACTTTTTTTTTTCCTTTCATTGAATTATGAGTTGTATTTTTTCATGGCATCTCATGACAAAAATAAATGCCATGAAAAGTAAAATATTTTTTATTTTAAATATTATTTTAAAAACAATTGGCACTACTCACGACCAACACCATATATGGACATCATGTTTATATATTAAATTTGTACATGATACATAAATTTTTATTAAAAATTTATATGCATTAATGCATCCATCCATGAAGGTTTGAACCAAAAACCTCATGGAAATATGCCAAGGTCTTAGTCACCAAATCACTTCAATAATTTAATAACATAAAAATAAAATAAAATAAATAATTTTATTGTGGTCAACATGACATTGTTTAGGAAATTAAAATTTTAACATAATTTTTTTTAATTATTCAAATGCTACAAATGAAAATATTATTTTAAAACTTATTCAATAATGTATTAAAAATATTTATAATTTATAAATAATCAATTTAAAGGGGTTATAAAAACTTTAAGTAACATGTTGTGAATAAATAAAATCTACAATTTTTTTTTTGTTTAAATTGACATATAATCTTTGTAAATGTGATTCAATTCAATGTGAATTCAAAAGTGCCTTCATTAATTTTTAACAATATTATTTTCATTATGTAAAATATATGTCCATTTTTGAAATTTTGCAAGTTTTTATTTTCCCCAATATGATTATGTACATTTTTAATTATTTTCCTTCAATTTTGTGACGTTGTTCAAATGGCAATCATCAATAAAAAGATTTAACCACATTTGACAATGAACAAGTTTTAAAACTAAAAACTTCTTTAAATCCCTCAATATTATGCCTACCTATTATAACCTATTGAAAAAATATGATGATATATATAAATAAATAGGTAAATATGTAAAAATCATATTTCGTTATGATGAAATATGATTTTTTCTTTCCAAAAAACCCTTTTGTTGATATTTTTGCTCCCTTAAATTGGCAAAAATTGGTCACAAAAATAATAATAATAATAAAGTAGTCAATATATCCATTTAATTCTCAAGACCATTTTTTTTAACAACATTAATCATACATCAACAAAAATGATTAATTACACAATTTTGAAGAAACTATTGCACCATACTTTTTAATTTTTTTTCTAATGATGTAAGAATGTATTTTTACCTTTGTGTATTTTATAATAAATTTTTTTAATGATGTGGTGAAAATTTTGACATTAAATAGTTGGATTACAGCAGCCGCTCCATGATTTTTCCTTCTGTTAACACGCATGGAGTTAATTGGTTATCATCCCTTTGAACCCTTTGATCCAACAAAGCTCCAACCTTGGGGATTATTTCCAAAGCATATAACCCTACTTCCTTTTCACTAGAATCATCCATGTAAATCCCTTCAAAGTTAGAGCTCTAGTCTGTTTTTAATTCATCTTCATATTCACTCGTCCTTCTAGAGCTTTTCACAAAACTGGCAAATGGAACTTTCTGTCGGTTAAGATGAACTCCAATGGTCATGTATCCTTCACCCCAATAGTTCCTTGCATGCGACTTTGTTAACCAAGGCCTACCTAATATCAATGGATAAACCCCATCTTTCTCTAATACCACATGGAAATCCATAATGGTAGAAACCTTCATTACTAATGACTCTTTCTGGCCTAATAACTCGTTTGTTAGCCATCTTTAAGGTTACTAAGCATGGCTTATCAATTTTTAAGTGTAAATACCTCATTGCAGGAATTGTCATCACATTGATTCCTACCCCTCCATCCACCAACACTCCACATAACACTGATCCGTTACATTACACATCAATGATCGGATCACATTTGCACTTAGCTGCTATGGCATTCAAAGGTGTGGGTACCTTTGGGACTTTAGATGTTGACAACCCTTTTCTCAACTCCCTTCGAGCTAACGACACCATTACCACCAACTGTCTGATGGTGATGTCTGCTTTCTACGATCCCACATCCTTCACCACTGAATAAGGACCAGAATCTCTAGAAATTGGAAAGTCTTGGAAACCAAACCTCCGCCTTCGATTTTTTTTCTTTTCTTTTGGGGCTCGCCATCTCCTTGAACCTCTTGACGCTTGCTTTAGGATGAATAGTGTCTTTCGCCAGTCGTTTAGGTTAGGCCATGACATCCATCGCATCCTCAAGGATTTGGAGGTTCTTCTCTAAACCCATCAAAGCCTTTTCTCACCCTTCACTTATCAGCTCAATTAAATGCACTTGAGCATCCCCCCCAACTAACCCTTTCTTGTGGTGAATTTTTGGAAATTTTTGGAAAAATAATGCAAATTCAAAGAAAATTGCAAACAACAATAAATTTGCCAAAGCTTTCGGATCACAAATTAGGAACAAAAAAAGGTTACTCCTAATGAAAAAAAATAAATTAATAATTCTAATGACTCCAAGCTTAAACCCATAAATAATTCAAACATCAAACTTATTTTAAAACTTTAAACAATCTTTCAAATTATTACAAACCTTATCCAATTTTTTGAAACTCTTAAAATAAATATTGTGATGTAACTAAATGTTTTTTTTTGCCAAATTTCCACCTATTTACAAACATAAAAAAAGGTCATCAACATCAACAAAGGACTTTTTAATTAAAAAAACGAAAATCCTCCATTTTTTGAAAAGCTAAAATTCTAAAAGGGGTTCTAGGACTTGTAGCCATTTTTAAAAAAAGTATATTAAAAATTTTATACCTCCATATATGGTGTATAACAAAAACATGGCAAAAAAAATTATGAACGATCTTGAAAAACACCATAAAAAATTAAATAAAAAAAGTTTATAAAAATCATGATTATAAAAATTCATTCTTGTGATAATTAATTTTTAAAATTCATCTTTAAGAATTTAAACATAAACTTGTAACAAAGCAAGATTTAAAATAATTATTAAATCATGATAAAAATAAATAATAATAAGTAAAATTTCGATTATATATATAATTTAAAAATTGCATGAGTTTTTTTTCGCATACATCAAGAGGAAGAAATGGGAAAAACAATAGGGATTTTTTTGGAGGTTTTTAACATCATGAACATTTGTAATAAAAAGTTTGTCCATGATGCCTAAAGCAAACTAGGGGAAAAGCATATTTTTTAATTTACATAAATGTACAAGAATTTAGTATTTTCAAAAATTGTAATTTAGATGTTAACATGCACCTTAGAGTTTGCATGCATGAACATTTTGATTTAATCATTAACCCATTCAAATGTAAATGTCAAACTTGTCAAGTTTTTATACATTTAGCTCAAGAAATTGTGATGAGTGCAAAATGTAACTTGTGAATAATGACTTTAACATATTCAAAATGAGTTCTTTAGGTCATGTGAAAATGTTGATAGTTCAAAGATGTGAAAAAACTAACTTGTTGAAGTATAAGTGCGAGGTATTAAATTGTTGTGTGCTTCAATATATTTTAATAAATGCAACATGCAACGTTTGAATAAAGATTCTAGTAGGTTCAAAGTGTGTGATTCAACTCACATACAAATGTTGATAGTCAAGAGATGCCAAAAAAACTCACTAAATTATTCATGTATAATTGCAAAGCATTGAATTACATGTGTTTCAATATATTTTAATAAATGCAAGATGTAATCTATGAACAATAGTTTTAAAATTTTAAAATGAATGGTTTAACGCATATACACATGTTGAAAGTTGAAAAGATGTGAAATTACTAACTCATTCCAATATAAATGTGAAATTTTAAATATATATGTTTTAATAAATTATGGGAAATGTATGATGCAATTCATAAACAATGGTTTCCACATGTTATGAATGGTTCAAGTCATGTGTTATGTTGATAAGTAAAGAGATGTCAAAAAAACCACTAATCCATTGTAATGCATTGTGTAAATAAAGTTACCTTAATTTTCATGTCAATAATTTTAAATTATTATTTTTAAAAAAATTCAAATTATATTCATCAATGGACAATGTAATGAATGTTACAACTATAAACAATGTTGAACATTAACTACTACAACAAACCACTTACAAATTTAAGACATACAAATATAATTTAAATGTAATCTAATCAAAATAGTCACAATTATGAAATGAAAAAAAGACAAGATTTCTTCTTGTGCAATAGAAGTTCAAACCAACATTATTTTACAACTTCATGGTAATGTTGATTGATAAATCATAAAATATTGCATGCAAATCCAAAGGGGTAATGCAAGAAATTGAAACTTCTATTTGGTAATGATCGGATGGAATGGTTCATGCAAATATGTGAAGGTGGGTTGCAAATATTATTGAGTCAATCTGAATGAATTGTCATTTCATTTAACATCTATGGGAAACAATTTTTTTTTTGGTGGTGAATTTTTACATATGGCTCTGCCTTCAGTTCACAACACAAAAGCCCCTTGACAACGAGGGCTCCTCTTTCATAGAGCAATTGAGGTGCAAACATTATGGCTGAGATATTACAATTGGATGCATTCAAATGAATGTTGGAGATTGCATTACATCAAAATGATCCAAGGAAATTACATGTAATCTCTCTCCTCTTCAAGAAAATTTCCCATGGGAGATTGATTCATCCACCTTAGGACCTACTTGCAACCACCAGACATCCATCCAGTAGTTAGTTATTTGCCGCCTTCTTCTGCCCCTGTTGTTGCTGTTCCAAATCTTGAATCTGAATCCCTTTCTAATTTTGAAACTCATAAAGAAATTAAGCAATTGCAAGAACTTCCCAAATCACAAAGAATTGAAGCAATTGCAATCAATTAGAGAATTGCAATCAACAAAATCAAAGAATTGCAGCAGCAAAAAGTAATGGGTGCCTAGACCTCAATTCAACAATTATTGCATGCACAGAGAGAAGAAAGTTATTAAATATACATCAATTTTTTGTCCTCACTTAGGAATTGAATAGAAAATTTTCTTAGACGAGTGATGTCTTCTTTGTGTATTTTGGGTTGCTCATGAATTTTACTGGGATTTGGGAGACGAGAAGTTTGCGAGAAAGAAATTTGCTCAAGAATTTTGGATTGGTTTCGATCAGTGGATGATGGGTTTTCTTCAGAAAGAAAAAACGAGGATTGTAGATTGTGTGTGTGTGTGTGTGTGTGTGTGTGTTTTTAGCCTCCTGCTGTCGGTCTGGTGAGATAGAAAAATTGGCAGCATGATGATGGAAGGAGAAGAGTCAGACGAGAAACCTACAAACTGCGAAGATGCAGAGCATGACAAAGAAGACGACACCATGGAGCTTCGAGTGTTTCGTGTGGTGATCCATTTGCGGAGTTTCAAAGCGAGTATGCTGTTGCCGCGTAGATCAGTGAATGCATATGTCCGCCTTTTGCTGCCTTCCCAAATTGTGCAGCTCGCTGTGGCATCCAGTCAAGCTTCGTCCAAGCTCACCACCCCTCTTCGTACACATCCGCCTGTCCCAGTGGATCGAGGCACCGAAGTCAACATCCCCAACGGGTACTTTCTCTCCCTCTCTCCCTCTCTGTGTCAATTTCTCTTCCCTTGGGGATTTTTCAGACCTAACCCTGATTCAATGCCTTCTTCTTTGTTTGAACTTACTTTTGTGGGATCTCCACTCTCGTGACGAAATGCTTAATGGGTAAAAGAGAAAGTTGGGTTAGCAGAGATGCTGGTATCAGTGCAGTCCAAGTGCAAGAGTTCATGTTGTACTTCATAGCTTTACATGGCTTTGGAAGAATGTATTTTGACTTTCATTGCTCACATCTCCCCTCATGTTGCTGACTCTTTTGGTGGCCCCTGTGTGGTGGTAATCATCTCACTGGGCCTGTTTCGTGAGTTTGAGAATATTTTTGGGAGTGAAGTGAGGCAAGAAAAGAGGATTTATAAGAAAGCAATGCTTGGGGTGCAGTTGGGGTGGACAGACAGAGGGGGCAAAGGAAAAAAGCACACAAGAAAACAATCCAGAGCTGATGATGTACATGTTGGGTGGCGGATGGAATGACTGGATACTTGTCCAGCTATGTTGCTCTGGAGCTCCCTGCCTCAGCACATGCAATGGCAGCAATGCTGAAGCTGCAACCTGAGGTCATTGCCCATGTCCTTCACAGTGACAAGTAAGCTTTCTTCATCCTTGCCTTGTTGTATGTGTTTACCACCCTCACCATCTGTGATTCATCTTCTGTGTCTGCAGAATTTGAGTGTTGTTCCAGTACACTTCTTGTGAATTGAGAGATTTGCAGTAACTGATATATATGCATAGTATGCATTTTGAATTCCTCACTAAAAGCCTTTTGTGAGTGGGGTGTGGTCACATGAAACAGGTATGAGGCAGATGTTGAGCTGGGGGTGGCATATCTACCTATGGTTGAACTTATGGAGCGACAGATGCTTGACTCTTATATTACTGTTTTGGGAGCCTCTGATCATGGCAGACCTGAAAAGGTACACAGTAGTCGATTTGTCTCACTTTACCTTGTGTCAAGGCTTTGCTGGGAATCCATAGAAATTCAGGGTTTTTTCAGATTCTCCTCATTATGTACAATGTAAGATCTTGCTATTTATGGTTCATGTTGTTGATAGATTGGTATTGCCTGCAGAACTCATCTATCTCCACATTGACTGATGTCGCAAAGAGGGAGTGATTTGGAGAAAAGTGCTATTGACATATGATTCTTGGTGTTTGTAGCAATTTCCTGCTCCTGAAAATGTAAATTCTGTAGTCATTCTGAAAGAGAATTGTAGAGTGCAGGCAAATATTGGGGCAGTGAGGGTTCAAATGGCAATCAAGGAACTGGGCCCTCTGGATCATTTTGAGAAAATCAGAATCCTTCGAGTTGGAGGTCCTGTTCATCAGGACAAGCAAACTAGCCTGTATGGTTTATCTCTTCGAAAACCTAATGTGGATACTTTGAATGGTGCTCAAGGTACCATTACTCCCACAGAATTCAAGCATTTTCCAACTGACAAAAGCAACAAGGATTCAGGTGAAAGTGTTTACCAGAGTGAGACAATGAGAGTGGCCAGCACACAGACAAGCAGCCCTGCAAGCCACAAGGTAGAGACATCACCACCAAAAAGTAACCTGGAAGAATATAGGAAACATCCACAGTATGTGATGGCGTGGGAGTTTGAAATGTGGCGTCGGGCAGAGGAGTCAAAGTGGCGAGCTGAATTGAAAGAGAAAGAAGCAGTTAGGATGCGCATGCTTGAGGAAGAATGGAAGAAGCGAGAGAAGCAGCATGCTCTTCAGCTCCAGCGTGCTCATGCAGAACAAGGTGGTCTAGAATCCAAGCTATGGTGAGTGTCTGGGTGACATCAAAAACTCAAAGTGATGTATGCAAAGGTTTGCCAGGATTAACAACAAATGTATCTACGGTATTTCTTTCATCAGTTGAATAGGCTACATACTATTTGAATGGCAACAGGGCAAAGCTTTTCATGTTGGAGAAGAGGGAGAGAGCTATTGTTTATGCGGAAGAAGAGTACTCACATCGTAAAGAAGCTCTTGAAAAAGAATCTGCCAACCGCAAGTTGGAGGCTCAGGTCAAGTCTACTCATATTGGCTTTTGTGTTTATTGTCACTGTGCTTTCAGCAACCATGATTGTAATTACAAAATCTGACCTACACCCAAGATTGACAATAATAACTTGAAATGCCAATGTAGCTGTTTCCAGCCTCTTTGTGCGAGTATTGATGGAAACCATCACATTGTTTTCAGGTGGCAGTGAAGAGGCTGAAGGCAGATTGTGAGCATCAGGTGGAACTTGAACATATTAAGTATAAAAACCTGGAAGTGCAGCATGCTGCATTGAAACAAAGGCTGTCAGTTGTCAACTCCTCTCTATTCACATTAGAGAAACAGTTTCTGGAGTTCAAAGCTGCACAACGATGCACATCAGAGGCAGAGCTGGTGGCTGAGATCATTGCCTTGAAGCAGCAATGCACTGACCTGGAGACTAAAACTGCAAAAGCGTTGAGAGCCAGAAATGACTACAAAGCTCAGGTATGAAACCAAGGGGTGAGAACTTGCAGCAAGCTAATACATTGCTTACAGTGAATCTCTTGCCTTGTATAACCTGTTATTCAAATTTACTGCAGGTGCTAAGGATGGCAAAGGAGCTAGCAAGGATACATGGACAGCTTAAAGATGCAGAAATGAGGCGGCTGGTGCAAAAGCAAGAGCAATTGGAATCTGAATTTGCAGCTGCCCCCAAAGCGCAATCTTGTACAGGACAGAATAAGCTGCTACTTCAGCATCTGAATGAGCAGCTGGAGCTCCAACCATGTGAGATGGATGCAATGCAAATAGGCAGCAAGAGCTCTGTAGAAGAGGTCATTGCAGCTGGCTTGAAATCTGGGGGAGAATCAGTAGCAGGACACAAAAACAGCAGGGTTGGCAACAAAGTGGTTGAGGGACACAGTGGAGATGCACAGGTTTTCAAGAACTCAAATGTACTCCCGTTGTCAAATGAAAAGCCTGGTTCTGAGATCAGACTGAAGCACAACACAGGGTTGCTAAAATCATGCTTGGTACAGCATTCAGAAAGCATAGGAAAGCAGTTAACAAACCTACAGAATCAGAATGTCAATGAGATTGACAATGCTGCCAAGTGGTATGATCCACAATCTCCAGAGTTGATGAATATTGCCAATAGTATTTCACGTCTTTCATTGCAGAGGACAGAGTTACTCCAAACAGGGGTATACAAAGAACATGACCATATCATCAGAGGTCTGGAGCTTGAAATTCAACGTTTGCAAAGTGGGATTTGATCACATGAAAGGTCTGGAGCTTGAAATTCAGTGTTTTCAAGGTGGGACCTCAACACAGCATTTAGTTGGAGGAACAATTGGATTAAATGCACTGAAGAAGAGTCATTTGCTTTTAGAGATGTCAGTTGTCTGTTAGAGTCCCTTGTCATCATGAGGAGTTCCATTCAATAGGCCTGGTTTGGGATGATTGATTTGCAGATTGATACTCATTTCAATCAGATACTCGTGATCTTTAATTAAATGTTTGCAATATTAACAGATTGAGTGACAGCATGTGTTTTCAATCTAGATTGATTCAAAACAAATGAAGAAGTATAAATCCAACATGCTGATTTATGCCCTTCCCTACTTTAGAAATGTGAAATATGGCAGCAATAATTAGAGTTAGGAAGCCACTGAGCTCCATTTACATGGCGAGTATTGAAGGGGTTTGGAAAGCAAGCCAGACTTCAAACACAACAGCTGTGGTTTTTGGAAGAACAAGCACCCAACACACACAAAGTTGTTAGCAAAATGGTAAACCAGATGGGTCACCTGATTCATATGGACAATATTGTATCACATCATGCATTCTGAACCCCTTTATATGACATCATGCAATTCAAACCCCTTTGTATGACATCATAAAATCCAAACCCTTTTGTATGCGACAAAAAGTCAATGAGCAAAAGAAGGGAAATGGCTATGAAGTGAATGGTCACCTGAATTGCACAAGGAGATAAAAACCAAAAACCCAGACCTACAGTAGACTGGATTGCTATACAATGAGGAATGAGTATGCTGCAGTTGGAGATCGCCCAGGCTATAATCTTTGAAATTTCAGCTACTATGGAATTGATTGACTTAAGGTCTACTGAGTAAACCCTATCACAAGGAGTCCATTACCACACTCCAATTGCAGGCATTATATCTCTGGCACAAGATCCAACTCTACTCTGTTCTCTTGGTCCAAAATCTGAAGAAAGACAGGGTCCACCTTGATGTCACTGTTCACATGTACCTGGAGAACACACATGTCATAAGTTGAAAGCTTTGAAACGAGGAAACGAAATAAGACTGTGAGATTATCCACTGCTGCAATCAAGGGTAGAGCAAATCAGACTAAAGATCGGAGACTGAATAGCCACTGAAGTATACTGGACTGTACAAGAAGAGATCGACATGATGTGACTAAGAATGGAGTACTATTAAATCTGGCACTCCCAATGGCTTGTAGCAATTGACTCATACAGATTGGATGGACAGCCAAAATACCTCAAAATTGTGCTTCCACTTCCAGACTACAGCACAACCAGATATGGTGACAACAGAGTTGAGTGTCATTTCCCGCTTTGTAACATCTGCAAAGAGGTCCTTGAGATGGTTGGTCATTTTGAGCCCATCAAGCTTTGCAGGCACTTCCATCACCTGCTCACTCTTTGCTTCCTGACTCCCTGAATCTACCTGCTCCACATAGTTCTTTCCATGAGCACAATGCACTCCATAGGTACATTTCCCAGACTGCTTGCTGCCTATGTAACACATAGTCAAATAATTCTTGTCATCATGATGTATGTATGTATTTTCCAGACTGCTACTTATGTAATTCCTCATTCTACCATTCCTTTTGCTCAAAGCTCACTCTACATTGAACCATTTGGTCTAAAGTGGAAGGAATTTAGTGACCTAAAACTTCGTTATCACTTGAACAACAGAGGCACAAATTGGAGAGAACAAAAGTGAGAGCAATTAAGATACTGTAGAGCTGTGCCAATCAGAAGAAACCAAAATCACTCAATCATGTCATAAGGAAACAAAGCAGCTAAAACAACAAACAAAAAGCATCTTGTCACACAATGGCTCTGCCCTTTAAATGGCATCCATAAGAGCATCTCCAGCAGTGCTCAGTATGTAACCCTGCAAAAATATTTCTCACATCCAAGTTTAGTTATTTACCTTTTTCCAATCCCATCCATAAAACTGAAACTGGGACTGCAAAAAGGTGGGAGACTACTAATAGCAAAGCACTTGGACCAATCATTATGATTGGCCAATCAAAACCTGGGTTCGTATTTATTACTCTTCTTTGGTAGGCGTTAGGCTTTGCTGTGCATTTTACTAGCCTCAGAAATTTGTGCAAAAATGAGAGAAAAAACCCTGTGTATATATATAAACAAGGATGGAAATCCATCCATAACAAGTACAAGGCATGTCGAAGCAAATGTAAGCACACAAGAGGAAAACCAAAACAATCAAAACTGTAGTAATGAAGCAGAAGACCTAATGCTAAAAGGGCATCCTCTGCCACAAATCAGCTAGTGATGGAGGTGCACTAGCCGATATGTGTGGAAGAGATGAAGAACTGTGACTAAGTGTGGCAGCCCACTGAAAAATCGCGATGGCTTGCGCCCGCTGGAGGGCTATCGACGCTCATTGCCTGTAATAAGATATAAGCATCGAAGGTACCAAGGAGGTCTGCTAATGGCGAGCTATACTGGCATGTACAAAAGAAGTCAAAGAGGAATCAAAGCGAGGATGGAGACAACCATAGGTCTCTATGGCAAGGGGAATGAATGCCTCGGAAACTGGTGCAAAACTGCCTGGCCAAAAGCATTTTGCAGAGCCAAACAAGCATGTTTTGACTTCTCTTCACCCAATTTTAATTTGCAGGGTCACATACATACTAAGCACTGGTGGAGTTGCTCTAAGGATGATAAATAGTCAACATACTAAATTGGGATCACATGGTGGTTAGCATGGTGAAGCTCAAGTGGATCCTTCAGTTATATGCAGGAAATGTTTCTGTAGTGGACTCCACATGACCCTGGAATGTAGGGATACCAAACCTTGGCCCGTTTTTGGGGTGCATCACAATGTCTCCACCCTGAAGGATAGAGCCAACAAACAAGAAACACAAACCTGGGCTTGGCCGAGGAGAGTGCCTTTGTAGTAGATGTCCATGACTGTACTGGAGAATTGGATGGGAGTCACATTGGGGTTAATGACTTTGATGAAAAGCGTGAGCGACACGTCCACCACGGCCATCGGTAGCGCGGATTCCGTGGTGAAACGCACGTTGAAGCCGCTCAATGTGATAGACTGCACCTCGAACACGGGGTCACGAGGTCGAATACTGTAAAGGCCCACTCCCGCTCCCACCACTCCTACTGCGGCCAGTGAAATCAGAGCCATGTCGCAAATCAAAAACCTCTGCTCTTCTTCTTCTTCCTCTCTTGCTGCGCACTGCACTGCACTGCTCCCAATTCTCAACAACTCCGACTTCCTCCGCGTAATTTCAACAGACCTTTCTCCGCATTTCAAGTACAATTTACGTCTTGATCTGCTGCTGCTGCTGCTGCTGCTGCTGCGCTACTGCATTCTTGAATCTGCGCATTTTCTCTCTTTGGACGATTAAGGGCGAAGTCCTCCGCCCGTCCCGCGGAACCATGCACTTTCCTCCAAGCAACTCGACGAATCAGGAGAAGCCACGTGTAGATCGGCGAGCAAAGAGTTGACAAGTGTCATGCGGCCACCTGCCCCAACCCATAGCCGCACGGGACTAGTAGCCGTTGGATTGGGGGACAGCGGCTGATGATGTGCGGATTTATTTATTTTTGGACTTGTTTTGATGGATGGATGAGTTGGGACTTAGGAAGTAGGTATACAGATTTTCTGATTTTTTGGTGATTTTATTATTCATCCATGGTGACGGGTCTTCTAGTTAATAATTCTGCATGGAGAAGGATGGGTCTTTCATGTCGATGATATTCATAGACAACGAGGATTTTCTTTTCTTATTCATTGATATACTGAATATTGGTCCCAGTTCTGACTGGATGAAGTTGAGTGATTTTGCAGCCTAGGTTAATTAGTGGATGAAGTTCATGGGTGGTTTTGCAGCCTTTGACCTGAAGGTTAGTCATTTTAATAGATTTGTGTGAGACAGGGAGCAGGTGATTAGAGCATCTCCACTGGTGCTCAGTATCTCACGTCTAAGTTTCGTGTTTTTTTGGCAACACCACCAATAAAACAGGAACTGGACCTGCATATATGTGGGGACTACTAATAGCAAACCACCTGGACCAATCATTATCATCGACCGATCAGAAATACTGAGTTGCAGTTAGGTCCAATTTATTACACTCTTTTTTGGAAGTGCACAACTGTGTTTCGCCTTTTATCAGCCACGGCAAGCTGCACGAATTTGGGGCAGAAAAACCAATTTCCTGAGATAAACCGGCACGTTTTGACTTTTTTGCAATAAATTTTAGTGTCTAGAGTCACATACTGAGCACCGTTGGAGATGCTCTTAGTGGGTTCATGTTAACAGTTTGCACTAATCAAGTCTTTAAACACCAGACCCTATGCCCCTTGCAATCAACTACCTTATAGACTCTAGTGTTTTGTGAAAAAAACCTTTTGCTGCATTGGTCCAAGAGTGAACTCAAATGTCATTGGCCCCAGTGTTCAGGCGTGGGACATAAAATAGTGAACAAAAGGATCAATATGATGAAAAGGGATTGATGGGTTCAAATGTTATTGATGAAAGTGTAAGTGAAATAAGTGTAAACATGACTTTTTATCAGTTCAAGTGTGAACTCAAGTATCGTTGGCCTCAAGTGGTAAGGTTTGGGATCAATTTTTCTTTTTCTTTTTCTTTTTTTCCTAATGAAATGAAGCCTAAGAGTGAAAAAACATTCACCCCCAAAAACATTGCCTTTGGAAAAGATAAAAATGAAATGTCTTTGAAACAAAGTGTGAAAAGAGTTCAATGTCATCACATTGCATCAACTTGTCAAATGTTGAAAGCTAGTACATAGATGGAAAATTAATTGACCCATCTACTTTTTGTTGCTACATGTCCATGCTTAAGTTTTTTTTACCTTACATCCATCGCCATGTTGTGAACTGCAAACATTTGGGTCATGAAAGTGATGACCTATCACCATCAACATCCCTCATTCTCATTCCTTCACCAAGGTAAGACTCTCACTTCTTTCATTTGAAGGGATATGAAAAGGCAAACAAAAGCACCAATATGATGGAGGTATTGATTGGTTGAAAATTTTATAAAATTTAACAAATTCGTTATTAAAATCACATTAATGAATGATGGGTTGACTAGGACTGTGAATTTTCACTATAGTGAATGTTCAATGGACAATTTTCACTAAATTGCATTCCCATCCATGTATCAATGGAAACCCAATGGAAATAACATGGCTGTGCACAAAATATTTTTTATTTTATAAAATTCCCATGAGAATTTGAGTTATTTTTGCAATTCAGTCACAAAATTTTCATTTAAAGTTTGAAACTCTATGGATCACAATTTTAAGCCATTATCTTGTATCATTGGAGATGTGGGTTGCTCATTATTCATTTATAAGGATTAAAGGTGTGATAGGAGGATGGGAAGGTGGGACACAATGCAATTCATTCCATGTATTTATTTACTTAAAATAAATCAACAACTTCCAAAACAAAATGTTTGCAAGGTGCATGGGACATTTGTGACAAATTGAGTTTTAAACATTGGGTCTTCATTAAAACAAAGGCTTAAAGGTTTGGTACAAGTCCACCAAATTAATTGTACCTAAATTACTAAAAAAAATTTAATATATAGTGTTGCAACAACTTTATTTGTTCCCAGTCTAATTCATTTAGTTCTTATTTACAATCCATGTGATTTTATTGTGTAAAAAAGTTGAATTCCATTCACACAAACTCTTTCCCCGCATCTTCATTGCTAATATCCATGTTGTTACTTTGTCTGCAATTCTATATGAAAATAACATTATGAACATATGTTCACCCCAATCTATTCTATTTTCATTAATTAACTTGGTTAATAATGTCCAACATTTATACAAAAGTGGGGTGTAGTTCATAAGCCTAAATCATTATGGGACCTTAAAAATGAAATAAGTTCATTACATTTTAGTGATTTCACCTTGGTTAAAGTATTTCACTATAATATCATATGTTATTTCAAGTTATATTTTAAGTTATTCAAGGTCATTCTACTTTATGTTATTATAATTTATTTATCCTAAGTATAATAATTAAAATAATGTAAAATATAATATAATAACCTAAGGTAAAATAACCTAGAATAACTAATAATAAATTCTGAATTTTTTTTAGAATAACCTAAAAAAAATAACTACCAATAGCCTATGATAATATAACCTATAATAACAAAAAATAACCATTAATAACCACTAATAGAATAATCATCAATAGCCACTAATAACCACCAATATAATAACCATCAATAGCCACCAATAAAATAATCACAAACAACCTAATGTAATATAACCTAGAGTAGCCAATAATAGTATAAGGTGAAATAATTTTCTATAGCCAAAAGTAACCAACAATAGTTTCGCATAGCTAAAAACAACCAAAGAAGAAATAATTTATAATAGCAAAAACTAACTTATAATAGTAATAAATAACTTACAGTGAAATAGCCTACAATAGCCAAAAGTAACATAAATAGCCAAAAATAACCAAAAATAATTTAGAATTACCAAAAGTAACCTAGGGTGATATAACTAAAAATAGACAAAAATGACTGAGGATAACCATAAATAGTTGTAAATAATGTAGTGTGAAATAACTTAGAATAATGAAAAGTAACCTTATAATAGCTAAAAGTAGCCTAACATAAGTGATATTATTATATTAGTAAAAAAATTATCCATTTATTAAAAAAAAAATTTAATAAAAATGGTCATTGAAATGTTATTAAATAATGATATTAAAAAAATTGTTCAAATGATTTTACACTTTCAAAAGGAAATAAATGAAATTATGTACATTATTTAAAAATAAATAAATAAATCATTTCATTTGAACAAAATCTTAATAATATATGAATTTTCAAAGTTTACGTTTTTGTAATGTTTAAAATCAAATATTTGATAAATAGAATGTAATGTAACACATTATTATAATAAATGTGTTGGCTTGATGGTAGGGGTGTTTGTATGCATCCTAAAACTCAAAAAATCAATCCTCACAAATGGTGTGTTTGTGGTCAATAATGGTAACTTGATCAAATATTCTCCTATGTAGATCCCTAAAATAAATGCCTACTTAGGTTGATTACATGGCCTATGTACATAGGCTATGATTTTAACCTAACGTAGGTAGTGACATGTGTTAATAATTCATAGGTTGAAAATCATGAAATTATCAATAATATTAAATATTACATTAAATATTAAATAATCTAAATTTAATTAATTTCCATGTTGCCTAATTAATTAATTAGCAAGTGAAATCGCTTGGTAAATTTGTATTTCACTAGGTATTAGTGGACCAATTCACTGTCCATAACAATTGATCCCCGTTCACTGGGGGGTTAACCATTTTCACCATAATAAAAATGTCCAAATTCATTCAAAATCTAATGTAGCCTAAAATGAACTAAAACACATTTTGGTGTAATGTAAATACCTTGTTAGTAAACCTACCCATTCCCTTAAGGATAATAGATTATAGAACCCACATGTTTAAATAGAAAATGATTTATCAAATATTTGATGACATCATTAATGAAATGAACTCCTTAATCTATGACTATAATCAAAGGACATCTAAACCTGGTTAATATGCATTCATACATAAATTTTGCTATGAATGTTATAATATTAATTTTCAATGTTTTTGCTTCCACCCACTTGGAAGCATAATTTGTGGCAACAAAAATATATTTGTTTCATGTATATATTCATACTGGCTTGATTAGCCCCACAAAATCAAATACCTATTTCATAAATGGTTCTTCTAGAAGACGTATGACCAACTTTGCAAGACTTTGAATTGTTAATCCTCTTGTTCTTTAACATGCATCACAAGATCTACAATAATCATGCACATTTTTATACATGGTTGGCCACCAATATCCAACATATAATATTTTCCTCTACAATATTTCAGTTGCAAAATGCCTTCTAGATGGTCCTTCATCCAATTATTTTTCACTATGCTTGTATAATTGTCAAGCATTGTCGTAGTCTATTATCTTGGCCCGTTTTGTATAAGTCACCATTCTTGAGTGTGAAAGGTTCTATTCTTTTGACCAATCTTTATTTCTATTGTATTAATAACACACCTTTAATATGTTTTGTTTTCGAAAATTCTTTTACATCATTTAACCATTTTTGCTCTGTGTAAAATAGATTTACATCTATGGTTTGATCAAACACACCTTTGGGTTCTATAATATATGGTAGTTTTAACAATGCATCTACAACTACATGAGTTCTACCTGGCTTATATAGTACTATGAAATCATATTTTAGGAACAAGAATATCCATCTAGTTATTATCCTTGAAACCTATGGTGTGCTGACCAAATAGACCAATGTTGTATGATCTACATAAAAGACAAACTTATTGCCGAACAAATAATGTTTGAACTTGTGCAAAGCAAAAAACCATTGTTAAAAGCTCTCTCTATATTGTGCTATAATTTTGTTCTGTTTTGTTCAAAAGCCTACAAACATACACTATTGGTTGATCACTCTTCCCTATTACATTCTAAAACAACATATCCCCCACAACTAACAAGGAGGCATATGTATCAACATGAAATTCCACATGCCAATTTGGTGAAATGAATATTGGTGTTTCAATATTTTTCTATTTGACCAACTCCCAAGCCTTCTGACATTCCTCTATTTTTTTGGTCAGTTTAGTGATAGGTGCCATAATGACAAGAATTTTTTTGATAAAACATTTGTAAAATTATGCCATCCCATTGAATACTTGAATTTACTAAGGATTCTTAGGTGGTGGCATGTATACTATTTCTTGTATTTTTTTTTAATTTGGTAGTTTCCCTTCTTTAAAAATAATAAAACCTAATATCATCCTTGAAAATACCATAAATGCACATTTGTCTAGATTCAAATCAATGCCATATTATTTACACTTTTGAAAGTGTAGTATGAACTTTTGTAGATGACTCTCCATGTCACTATACATTGTAAAATCATCCAAATATTTTCTAAATGTTTGATAATAGCTCTCTAATATGTTGGAAGTCCATTTTTTATTCCAAACCATATCACCTTCCATATAAAAGCCCCCCTATTCTATAACGAATGCAATTTTGTATCTGCCTCTAGAGTTATAAAAATTTAATGATATCTTAAATATCCATCTAAGAAATAATAAACCTCATACCCTGTTACTATGTTCAACATTTCATCTGTGAGAGGTAATGGGTATGGATCTTTATTTGTGGCTGCATTTAGTTTTCTAAAATCTATATAGATTTTCAATTTGCCATTTTTTTGGGGTACTATTACTATGCCTGACAACCATGTAGCCTCCTCTACAAATTGAATGAATTTATCTGCTAACAACTTGTCTATATTTTGTTTGACTATTGTAGCATAGTTTGGATTTAATCTATGCCTAGTGTAATGTGGTGATGGTATAGTAATGTCCAACTCAATTCAATGTTGTGCCAGCTTTAATGAAATCCCTTTCAAATTTTTGTATGTCCATGCAAAGACATCTTTGAACTCCTTCAATAGTTGCTCCATTTCGAACACCTTGCTTGTTTCCAAATGTGCATTAATTTTCACCATCTATGGTTCTAGATCAATTCCTACATTAAGTTTCATCAATTGTTGATCTTTAGTTAATGTCCATCTAATTGTTTGCAATTCTTGTGCTTTGATTAATTTTGCTTGAATTTCATCCATTGTAACACTCCTTGGTTGATGATTAGAATATATCTTCGGATACACATTATCCTCCAAAGCTACTTTTGGCTCATATATAATGCTAGCTAACTTATTTATTGTGTTCTATATTATAGATTCTTGCTCTGAAATACTAGTCTACACTTTTATATCCATGATCTCCACATCTATGGTTTTAAATTATCTCAAGTAAATTGATTGTTCCTATTGAGAAACTTTTTGGCTCTATAGCAAAGATGATATCTTTTTTTTCGTCTGTGATACCATTATAATAATTATAACATAATAACATTTATGGTATTTTTATTTCACCTTTCGAATGTTTGGTGATTATAATTGTTGTGACTGTCCCATTCCTTTGTATGGTAACAATGTTACTCCTCCAATCATGTGCCATTTTAACATCCTTCAACCATGGTCTCCCCAACAACATGGAATAACTAGAATCTACCACACTATTTTGAAGTACAGTAAACATAATTATGTAAGGAATGCCATGAACATATACCTTTAGATCTTTAATCAACCCCATTAGTTTGTGGTTGTTTAATATGCCATCTTCAGATTATATGGTGTAGGTTAAGCTTTGGAAGCCCCAACCTTAATTTCAACTTTTTGTGATGATTTAATTCCGAAACCTCCATCTAGCGAAACTTCTATTGTATTCTTCCCAATCTGTACTTGGATAACTGCCATATGATTATTTATTGCTACAATAGTTATCCTTACTTTTAGTACTAAATAACTAACTTGTTTTTTTGTGGTTGCTCTACTTAAAATCTAACTTTTCTTTCATTTTAGCTTCTACAAAAAATATCTCTTTAATTCAAAAACTATTTTAAACAACTATCCCAAGTTCAAAGTATAACCTGTTTCCACCATATATTTACCAATGTCTAGAAAAATCTCTTCTACTATAATTAATTTTTCCTGTGAATTCACTACCTCTTGATATTTTTATGCTTCCACAAGAACAAAATTTGGCATACTTAGTCATGTTGTGTTCCATCCCTCCATGGATGTGGATGGGCTTTTGTTTGGGTCTGTGTTATCTAAATCTATTGATTTGTTTCCACCATTGACTTCTTCAACCGTTCTTTTTTCTCCCAATCAATAACTCTTTGTTTTCCTTGGTTTTTTATCTTTGAACACTTATTATTTAGTTGTTTTACTTCTTGTTGTACCATTAATATCCACGACATTCACATTTGTAATGATTGTTTGTGTCTCAGCAATAGGTTGAACCTTTGTTATTATCACACATTTCCCATGAAACATCTTTTGCATCTCAGTAAACTTTGGACAATCTATCATTTTATGTCCATTCAAACCACAAATGTGGCATGCATATGAAGATGTCTTCTATGGTTTTTGACTTGGTTATGTTGCCTTTGTGGTTACCACCGTGGTTTACTTTTTCTTCTTTCTACATGTCTTCACATTATGATTCATCATATCACAATTTGTGCAATACTTGTTAGTCTTCCTTGTATTATTCTATGTTTTTGTTAATGCTACTTGTTTAATATTTTGTGATACTGACAGTGCACTCTTTGCTTCTGTAGTAGCCATGCTTTCTTCACACAACATCGTCGCCTTTTTATGTTATAGTGTTGACCGCTTCATCCTTAGAGTCAGATTTTGAGGTATGACTACAAACTTGCTCTAAACACAATAATCAAGAAATTATCTATGGTTAGTACTTGTAAACCATGAACTAGCTTCTGAATCTATTCATAATAAATCTCCACCTTTTCAGTCTTTTCATGCTTCATGTTATTTAGCTCCACGTATATTTGTTCATCATTCTAAATCTTTCAATGACATTTGCAAAATGCCTATGTAAGTTTTGAAAAAATACAATTAGGATTGTATTTTTTTAAAACTTACATAGGCATTTTGCAAACGTCATCGAAAGATTTAGAATGATGACCAAATATACGTGGAACTAAATATAATTGTGGCATTAGTTCGATGTTGTATCTCTTAACATATAACTAAACACATTGATAATATATTCTTTAAAAGTCTTTGCATTTGCCCTTATTACAAAATTGAACATTCTAACATGAACATCTGGATCAACATATTTTTTAAAGTCAAGATACTTAAGAGCTACCCTATTTGGCTTAATAGAATGGCCATCTTGGTGATCAAAAATTTGTACAATCACAACATATGGTTTTTGATATCCTCCTCTTGGATTTGCTACATCTATATTTGTATACCTTCCAATAACCATTGAACTCATTGGTGGTCAATCTGTAGTCCTATTCACATGAGTAATCATTATTGGATTGGTAAACACCATCTAAGATGCCCCAACAAATCCAATAGTTGTTGTTGATAGTGTCAAACTTTGATTTAGATTCCTTCAAGTTGAAATTCCACCTAATCCACTTCCCAAATTTGTTGCAGATCTAATTAGCACTCCACCTTTGACAACATTCATGCTAGGTGGAACCATTGTTTCCACTCATGTGGTTGTCATGACAACATTAGGTGATTGAGTAACCTTTATTCTAGTAGGTTATTTCCAAATTTCAACAATTGTTGTTTCTGACATTCTTGGTAAAATTGAGTTGATTCGAATTTGGCAATGCCCCATTCTATGGTTATTCATTGGTATCCTCTATGGTAAAAATGTGGATGTGAATACATCTCTAGTAATTTGTTCCTGAATTGAATGGATGGACAAATCTGTTGACTTTGTGATCCCAATTGACCTCCCAATTCCATACCTTTCAATCCATTCTAGAATACAAAAATTGTTGGTTCCTAGTCTTGTGATTGATCCATTAATGTTCTTGCCACATTCTATAACTCCACATGTTTAGCAATACCTACTTTAATGTGAAAGGCACAAAAGGACATCCATGATTGCATGTCCTTCTTTCTCACAAAATGCACAAACCCTTGAAAATAATATGACTACCTCTAAATCCATAGATTCATGATCTTGTGTTTCAGCTGTGTACCTTGTTTGATCCAACTCTAGATTTCTTTGATGTGAGTATGATTATGGCACTTCATCCAACACATTCACCTGTGCATGTACATATTTAAATGATTATAAGTAATTTTCTTTGGTCTCATCAACCACATCAATATTGGTGTTTTCTTCCACCTCCCAATCTTCCCTTGGTTCATAGTAATTTGGAGATGCAAATTAATACACAAACCTAGGTCATATACCTCTTATAACATCCCTTCCTTCACTAGAAACCAACTTTAGACTTGAGATTTCTTATATCTAATCAGGTACTATAGAAATCCTTATTCTGTCTTGATATTTTCGACTTTGAACCATAGATTGTGATTGAGAAGTATATTGCACCCACTCATTTGGGTGAGTAGTCGATTGCATCTTTCTCCATGGAGATTGTTGTCTATAACTATGCCTTTTCTAAAGACCCCAAGTCCATACTTCACGTTGTACCACCTTTTGTGGTAGAAACGACTTATGCTTTGTAGGTCTTTCTTTTGTTCTTAGAACTCATCTATCCAACATTAGATTCCAATATGGGGGTTTTGTAAGCCCTGCATACTCCTTTCCACTTTCAAGATTATTTTTTGTTTGTTTTTTAATAATTTAATGATTTGCCTCCAAATTTAATTGTTACTATAAACTATGGGCCACTGTCCAATTCATCTTGTTTCACAATCCTTCATCTTCAGAGTCTATAAATCACTTTGTAATCCTTATGAAGTTAATCGTTTAAACTTTTGAAACTTTTTAACATACCCTTTTAAATTTTGAATTGAAAAACAAAACTATTCCTTTGAACATTTTCATCTATAGTACAACAACAAAAATTATAGAAAACCTTTTTGTTACTATTAAAAAAATAATAAAAAATTCCACACAAGATGGTCACCAAATGGTAGAAATGGATTTAATTCCTGTAAAATTATTCCACACTGTTGTAACATCAAATTTGCACTACAATATACACACATTCACAATTTATGCTCTAATTCTAAACACACCTAACTCTACGATTCATTAAAACACCAGATTCATGGTTATTTCATATAACAAAAATTTGTGTTTCAAAATACAATGTAAAAAAATCCAAAGATAAGATTATAATTCATTACATTACATTTTTTATACTACAAAAAATTCACACAACAATATGGATATGGAAATCATTACAAATGTATGTAATTTTTTATTTTATTGAAAATTTTATTAGAATTACAACAAAATTCCATATTCTACTAAATTGAAATCAAAACAACAAAATAAAATATATGGTATATCAAAAATAGAATCTATGGTTTTCTATTACAAAGTACTTATAACTATCCTTACTTCCCAAAATTGTGTCTCAAAATGAAAATTCTTTTCCTCAAATCTCCCATCTTTGGGCAGTCCCAAGTCATATCATCATAATTCAAAACCAACAAGAATTCAAAATTCAAACTTACAAATTTCCATGAACAATCCTTGTTTTAAATGTCTTGTTCATCCAAACCATATAATCATCCTACCCCCTTAATAGTTTAATCTCTTGTTAGATTTATATTATCATTCCTATTTCATTGATGACTATAATATACAAATTTTCATTTGGGTTTTGCATTACTCGTGATGATCAAATTCATATGATGTTCAAATATTAATATATTTTCATTTGTTCTTTGAATCCTACAATTTCAAAACAAAATTTCATGATCATAAACATTTTTCATAAAATCATTTTCATTTTTCATTCATTTTATAACATGAAATTTAATCTTTTCCTATTCAAAACATCCCAAAAGAAAAATTGTGTACCAATTATACCTAAAAGATCACATGCAACCATATCAATCTGAAAGAGAAATCTTTAAAGGATTAACCTTTTATTCAATGGGACATGACTTAAATGAAATCCAAATATATATTGGTGTCATTTGGAAGGAAAAAAAATTCAATTTTCACATGTGACAATTCAAAAGTGATGATATGAAAACACAAACATGAAAAGGTTACGACATGAAATTGTCATGGTAGAATTATCGAGGACAAACCACTTAAGGAACCTAAAATCACTCCCTAAACTAGCTCAAGTCAGATTTTTAACTTATTTTTTAACCAACCTAATTACACGAAGGTTGCCAATTAATAAAAAAGAAACTATCTATGCAGGTCAGTGTTTTTTTTTCCCAACAAATTTTGTGTTTTTTTTGGAATTTTTTTTTTCCTAGTTGAAATTCGACTAATTTGTCTAGTTTTAGGGGGAAAATACCCAGCAATTTCAATATTACAAAATTGAAAATTATTTTTAAATTATTTTTGAATTATTTAAAAATATTATTATTAAAATTTATTTTAAAAAACCCTTATGTGGGTTTATTGAAAGGGGGTTGCTGATCTCACTTACTTTAGATATCGGCCGTTGGATTCGTTCCTATCCTGACACCTGTACAGTAAACTTGGACACGGATAATAGTCAGCGTCAGCAAGGGACATTCTGTTCAGGGGGGAGGAGGCCCCACTTTGCACCGTCCGATTGGAAGAATCTTAGCCCTCGATACCGTGCAATGTCCCAACTCCATCACGACACGTGACGAGTTTCTTTCCAAGCCGCTCCGATGTGAGCCGCAAGATCTACCGAAGCTCAGCTCGCAGCCGTCCGTGACAGATGGCAATGGGAAGAAGGATTGTGGGAAAGAAAAAGAGTGAGAGGCAGCTCGAAAGATGCTGTTCGCCGTATCTTTTACTCTCCCGGAGAGTGCTATCAGCCGCAAAAGGAGCGGCGTGGGAACATCTGGAGCGTACGAGTCGGAAAGATGTGAGAGATGATGCGTGAAAGAGTTTGAAGCTTGGCGACAGTCGTCATCGTCGCCACTCCCCCCTACGTCTCGCGAGAAAGTACGCGTGCGTGGGTTCTTCTCACTTCCGTTTTCTTCCTTTTCACGTCCGCCAGAAAAACGCCGGATTCTTGAGCGATCGACGACTTTGGCCCAAATCCGCATCGCTTCAAAGCTTCGAGTTCTCAACGATTTCAGAGCTTTTCTTCCTTCCTGGTATGTTGTGGCTCCCATTAGCAGTTTTTTTTCCTCCTCGTTTGGTTCATGTTTTGTTTCTGAGCTTTGCTGCTCGTCTTCTTCTTCGTCTTCATCTTCATCTTCTGTTTGGTTCATTCATTGGCACGGACGAGGTTGCGATCTCCTTGGCTTCATGCGCTTCTTCTTTTACCGGTTCCAAGGCTCTCTTAGTTTGTAAAAAAGAGCTTCTCAGTACAGTCTTAAAGGTTTCCTCTCTTCTTCCCGTGTCGTCATTGGCGTACAATGATCCTTTCTTTTCCTCTCTTCTTCCCGTGTCGTCATTGGTGTACAATGATCCTTTCTTTCGTTTAAGGTTTTGACCTCGCATTTGTCCTTGGAAGTTTTGTTTTTGTTTTGTTTTGTTTTGTTTTTGGTTAAGAATAGGTTCTGCCGATTCTACTTGTTTCTTGTGTCATTTTGCATAAATGCTTGCGATTTACTTCACTGGGAAATACAATCTGGAGGTTCTGGATTTCGCAGTCCTTGGCAGTTTTCGAGGTTAAGCGCCTTTTTAAAGATTCTTTTTTGGATCTCTTGCACTGATCTGCTCTTTGTATTGGAGTCTGTGAGGTTTTTACATGCTTGAGGTGCCGAGTCCTTTTCGAAGAAAGTTGCGGTCTTTGTTTCGTTTGATGATGATGAGTAGCTTTTAGGCTTTGTATCGATCCTTTCTATTCTCTCTGCTTGCGGAGCGTTTTCTATTCGGTATTATTATTGGAGCTGCATCTTCCGCCAAAGAGAGTGTTTGTTCGCACTGATATTGTATGGAGTGGCGATTTTGAGGCATTGAATGTCATAGACATACTGCCAGAAGCGCCACTTAGAATGTATGTATGTACTGGAATCGCCCGACCACTGATTCTGCATTTGCAAAGGAAGGGGTGTCGTCTATGAGTGATCAACTGAGACAGGGGAGCATGTATTGTAACGCGGTCATATTTTAGATCCTGGAGAGATAGACTGACGTGGATCAGATTTGGCTTCTTCAGGATGTAGAAAATATCGCTAGTCTCTCTTTTTCTGGTGATTGATGTCAGTTCCTAATTGCATTGCAAATCTGTGGCTCAAATCTAGTTAGTGTTTTTTCTTTTTTTTCCTGATATTGTGATCTTGTCTGCCTGCAGATATGGATAAATAGCTGTTGATGCATGTATGTGACTGTGAATCTCGAATCTTGCATGTGGAGAAATGAGTTGGTGCTGCTACTGTTCGGAGGATAAGGAAGATATTGTGAAAACCCCTGAAGCCCGGAGAAATTTTGATGGAAGTGTGCCTTCTGGTACTCCAACAACTTCTACATGCCCCCACCCCCCCAACAACCCCCCACCACCCCACCCCCCCCACCAAACACTCAACTCACAATCTCCATACCACATCTCTAAATCA